>Ga0209211_10003094_pt1 | contig 27615 bp, 19 predicted proteins | sample RifGroA2_FD_183992 | JGI IMG/M metagenome (GOLD analysis project Ga0209211, IMG submission 183992) | Groundwater microbial communities from Rifle, Colorado, USA - Groundwater A2 (SPAdes) (version 2) | ecosystem: Environmental > Aquatic > Deep subsurface > Groundwater | place: Rifle, Colorado...
CAGTTGTATTTGAGCTTATGTTAACAAATGACAAATCAGTCATATTACTTGTTCCATCAGTGCCTGTTAAAGAAAAGTTTACGATTGGAGTATTGCCTGTGTTATAAGTTGTTCCTGAAAAGTTCAAAAATACAACATCATCATTTACTGTATCGCCAGTGTTAAATGTTATAGATCCTCTTGATATGCTTCCAACTGTAATGTTATCACCTGTATCAGTAAAGCTGGAATCTAATATTGGTTCAGAGAAATTCACTTTGATTGCATCTAAGTACCCATTTGTATTGCCGTCAACAGTATACTCTGAAAAGATGACTGCGGATGCATTATCTGATACTGTAACAGATGCATTTGTTGGAACTGCATTGCCAACTGAATCATTAACGCCTCCTGCTGCGGTAGTATATGACAATGTCATTGCACCTGTTCCAAATACTGCATTGTTTAGTTTTAATGTAACATTGCCTGCAGCTATTGGATTTACAGAGCTGATTGTAAGTGTTCTGGTTGCAGGTCCATAATTGACTGTTGCTGCCCATGTTCCTTTTATATTTACTCCTGCTACTAAAGTTTCACTCATTGAAAGATTAATAGTATCTAATGCTCCATTTTTATCTTCATCTGTGGTATAAGCTGACAAAAACACTGGAACTGCCTTATCTGTTGATAATTCATCAGTTGTGTTAGAGGAAATATTCAGGAAAGATAAGTCAGTCATATTGCTTGTTCCATTATTTGAATTGATTGAAAAATTCACGTTGGGAGTAGCACCTGTATTATAAGTTGTTCCTGAAAAGTTCAAAAATACAACATTATCATTTATAACATCGCCAGTGCTAAATGTTATAGATGCTCGTGCTATACTTCCAACTGTAATGTTATCAGCAGCATCTGCAAAGCTGGAATCTAATACTGATTCAGAGAAATTTACTTTTATTGCATCAAGGTATCCATTTGTATTGCCGTCAACAGTATACTCTGTTAAAACAACTGCACTTGCATTATCAGTTACTACAATTGAACTGTTTCCAGCTGCTTTTAATCCAGCTTTGTCTGTTATCCAGTAAGCACCATTTGTTGCACTATAATTATATAATAAGGTAATTGTGCCTGTTCCTATTACTGCATCATCAAGCTTGATAGTAATATTAGCTCTTTGATCAGATGTATTTGTCATGAGTGGAGCACCATTTATAGACAACTGACGCGTTATTGAATTTCCACTACCATCCTTACCGTATGAAACATTTGCTTCAAAAGCATCTGTAGATATAGTTGGTCCACTTACTTGTTCGCTCAATGAAAGATTAATAAAGTCAACACTTCCATCCTTATTAATATCCATTGCAATAGCACTCCAAAATACTGGCGCTGCGCCATCTGTTGCGTTTTCAGCTGACACATTTGCTAGTAAATCATTACCAACCATATCCTCAACAAGGGAAGTTCCATTTGGTGAGAAAGTAACGTTTGCAGAATAACCAGAAGAGAAGTTATAGCTCTTGCCCCTGGTTAAATTTAAAAATATGACGCTATCATTAACACCGCCAAAACTATTGTCAGGATCAATTACTATATCTGCTTGTGGGATACACAATGCATCAGCCACACCACATGTAGCACCTGCACCTACACCAGAACTTAAATTTGAACCTAAGAAGCCAATGCTAAAATTATGCGTTGCATTAAATGCGTTTTTGGTTGTACCATATGTATAATTACCTATTCCCTCTGAGAAATTTAGCTGGAAAGCATCTATCCAACCATTGTTATCATTATCCAATGTTCCCTTATAAAGGAAGATTGGTGCAGCATTGTCTGTGATTGTTACAGAACTATTACCAAGTGTATGATTACGTTGTGTATCATTAATTGCATCAGCAGCAGCAACATAATTTAAACTAACATTGCCTGTTCCATAAACAACATCGTTTACATTCCAAGTTATATTGTTCCCTGGTCCTGATGAACCAACAATGCCTGCTCCTGCAATTTGCCTGTTTTCTGTAGGACTGCCATAATTTACATTCATTGCCCATACATTAACAAATTTAAGGCTTGATGAAGTTGTAACGTTCTCACTCATTGTAAAGTTAATTATATTAAGTTTACCATCATTATCAGTATCCCAAGATGCTGCTGTTAAAAACACAGGTGGAGCACCATCTACAGATTGTTTGTTAGGTTGTAAAGCTGAAAGAATTGAACTACCTGGTGGTGATGCATCTGAAAAACTGCAGGAGTTATTAGCAGTATAATTAATAGTGGGTGTTGTGTTTGTCCATGTTTGTTGAGTAAAATTAAGGAATAAAACATTATCATTTACACCATCTCCTGTGTTAGAAGTAACTGATGCATCGTCAGAGTTAAGAACCCTGAAACAGAAACTTATATTTGTTCCAAGTGAATTATCTGCTACATCTTCTGTAAATGTGATTTTAAAACCTTCAACATTACCATTACTATTATTATCTCTTGTTACTACATCTGTCCATACTGGCCCTGCTGAGTCCACAACACCAATAGTAAAATTAGAGGGAGTTCTATTACCTTTTGAATCAAACAATGAATTACCACTATAATTTAAACTGGCATTGCCTGTCCCTGCGATTGCATCATTAAATGTAATAGTTATATTATTTTGGTCCGGACCTCTGCTGACATTTGAAACAGATGAAATTGTTAGCTGCATATTATTTGTTGCAGCGCCACCAGAATTCACAAATGCTTTAAACTGGTTGGTTGTAATTGTATTAAGTGATATATTTTCACTCATTGAACAGTTCATATTATTTAAGTTTCCATCTTTATCATTATCATAAGAATAACATGAATTAGCACTGCCTACACCCATAAAAACAGGTGGTGCCCCGTCTATTGAAACAGTATTTGCAATGCTTTGCAAAAAGTTTCCTGCTACATCTGTGATCCCGCAAGTATCGTTCATGGTGTAATTGACAGTTGGAGTCATATTAGTAAATTGTATCTGCGTAAAATTAATTTCAATAATTGTATCATTTCTTGCTGTTCCAGTTGTCCATATCATCAAACCATCATCAGCACCTCTCACCCTAAAACAATAATTAGCCATGGTTGAATTAAGAGTATTATCATTAATTGGCTCTGAAAAAGTTACTTCTATTCCTTCTATATATCCATTTGAATTATTGTCCCGTGTAATAAACTGAGAAATTGTTGGATTAGAGCCATCAATTGTAAGTGTGTTAGATGTAACGTTAGTATGTGGTGGTGGAGTGATCCCTGTTGTATTAGAATTAGTTCTGACTTCTGAAATAGTTGTATTAAATTTGACTGCGTCTGTTGGATATAATTTTTGTCCATCTATAACCCTTGTTTTAACTATAACGAAGAAATTATCCGTAGTTGGTTCACCTTTTGAAACATTATAAGTTCCAGCTGTGATACCTGACATTGTGGACTTATAACCATTACCTGATGCACCCCAGCTTGACCAGCTTGCACCAGAAGTAACACCTGCATCAGTATCTGCATCATAAACACCATTAGTATTTGTATCTCTGTAGATTTGTACACCTGCATTTGAGCCAGGAGTAGTCAATGCTTCTAAATCATTCGCTGGATTAAAGCTACTTCCTTCTGTCGTGGTGTTAATTATTATTTGTGTGAGTGAATCATCAATATTACTCCACACCCTAAACCCTAAAATCCAATAGGTTGTAGAATTAGTAAGATTATACAATTGGCTGGGTTTAGTTCCCATTTTTGTATAGATACTTGCACCTAATGCAAAACTTGCACCAAGAACAAATAATATCAATAAAGCTAGAGCTAGAAATACTTTTTTTTCCATCTTAACACCTCTTATCTCCTTCTTTTTTCATTTTGATTATCATTCCCAACACGACTCTCCCCAGAGGTTGTTGAGCTATCTAAATAAAACAATATTTAATCCAGTGCAGAACTAGTATTTAAATATTTCGAAAAGTTTGGATTTTTTTCTTTAGTTTTTAATATTCGATAGAAGAATAACTCCTCAACAAACACAACAAAAAATACAACAAAAAGTATAGCGAAAACAATATCACAAAATATATAATTGGTTTGTTGTGTGTTTGAAAGTGTTTAGAACAATAGTTTAATTTAAAATTTAGAAATGAAATAGAAATCAAATTGGAAATGTTCATTATATACAAAAGTGATTAATTTGTTCGAAAATTAATCACTTTTAGTATCTTATTCGGAGGTCTTTATATATGGATACATGCAAAACATACGAAGTAAAAGATATCAAATTAGCAGATCAAGGTTCAAAAAATATTGAATTTGGAGAAATGCATATGAGTGCATTGATGAATGTCAAAAAAAGGTTTGAGAAAGAAAAGCCTTTGAAAGGCATAAGAATAGGAATGGCACTGCACGTGACAAAAGAAACAGCTAATCTTGTCAGAACATTAATATCAGGAGGCGCAGATGTTGCAATCACAGGATGCAATCCTTTAAGCACGCAGGATGACGTCGCTGCTGCTCTCGCAAAAGAAGGCGTGAAAGTCTGGGCTTACAAAGGAGAAACAAAAGAGGACTATTACCGCTACATTAATTATATAGTTAATTTCAGACCGCATATTACTATTGACGACGGATGCGATTTAGTAAGCGAGATTCATTTAAAGCATCCTGAACTTTTGAAAGAAATTATTGGCGGCTGCGAGGAGACAACAACTGGAGTAATAAGATTAAAAGCAATGGAAAAGGATAATGCATTAAAATGCCCAATGATTGCTGTCAATGACAACAAAACAAAACACCTTTTAGACAATTATTATGGAACAGGGCAGTCAACTGTCGACGGCATAATTAGGGCAAGCAACATCCTGTTTGCAGGCAAAACAATTGTTGTTTTGGGATATGGCGACTGTGGAAAAGGATTTGCCATGAGATGTAAAGGTTTGGGAGCAAATGTTATTGTAACAGAGATTGATAATTTCTGCGCATTGCAGGCTGCCTATGATGGTTTCAGAGTGATGAAAATGGAAGATGCGTGCAAGATTGGTGATATTTTCTGCACTTTAACAGGAAACAAGCATGTAATAAGAACAGAGCACATGAAACAGATGAAAGAAGGAGCTATCATTGCCAATTCCGGCCATTTCGATATTGAGATTGATGTAAAAGGATTAAAGGAGATAGCTTCCAGCGAGAGAAGAGTAAGGCCATTCCTCGACGAGTATGTTGTAAACGGAAAAAAGATATTTTTGTGCGGTGAAGGAAGGCTTGTTAATCTTGCTGCTGCAGAAGGGCATCCCAGCGAAGTTATGAGCACAAGTTTCTGCGGGCAGGCATTAGCTTGTGAATATTTGGCAAAAAATAAAGGTAAATTACCAGTTAAAGTTATTCAACTTCCTGCTGAAATTGATGATAACATCGCAAAACTGCAATTAGATGCAATGAGTATTAAAATCGATAGACTTACACCTGAGCAGATAGAATATCTTAACTCATGGCGAGAAGGTACATAAGATTAATAATAGTATTAATTCGTATTTATTTAGTTTAAGTTGTTTAGTTTTAGTTCCTGGGCGAAGCCACCCATCTCATGATGAGATTTAATTTTATTTTTTTAAGACGACGACTTCAAAAAACCTTAAAATTTTTCATAAGACGTGTGGCTGCGCCCACAAACGGATTGAGAGTGAATAAACAGGATTGAGAGCAAAAGAAATCAAATAAATATATACTAATAGATTAAAAGTGAGAAAAGAAAAGTGATAATAATATGATCATCGAAACATTTGATTTAAGATTATTGTTAAAACTGGTTGAAAATATAAATGTGGGTATGGATTATTCTAAATTTACTCCTCTTTTGAAAAGAGATGAAAAAAGAGTTAATTGTCTAACTGATAATAACAATATAGATGGGCATATTGATCAGAAAGTTTTGTCAACAAGGGTTAATGGAAAAAAAGAGGTTAATCATAATAATAGTGAAGAACAAAAGAATAAAGAACATAGTGAAAAAGATAAAAATGAAGAAGAAATCAGAAAACAGAAAGAAAGGAATAATCAAGAAATAAATAATGAAGATAAGAATAGCAAAGATAAAGATATAGTTGTTATAATTGACGAATCAAGAAAACACAAGGATGAACTGGATGAGCAGATTGAATTTATCACATTAAAGATGGATGGGTTTGAAAGGATTCATCTCGAGCAATACCAAAAACAGTTAGATGAATATAAGCGTTTTTTGGCAGAATATCTTAGGGATGCAAACAATGCTGCTTCTTCGCCTTACAGCGCTTATAATAATAACAATGACGACGATAAACAAAGGAAATTTGAATGGGGGCAGGAAGTTGTGACTTACGGCGAGATTAAAGATATTGTCAGAAGAATTCAAATGAATGCTTTACTCGGGGCAGGTTCAAACGGAGATTTAAGCGGCCACAATCAGGTAAGCTGGCAGGAGGCGCAGGATTACAAATTCTGGAAATATTGCAGCAAGTTTAATGAACAGATGAGTTTTGTCATACACGACTTGGTTGGAAGCGGCGGGTAAAAAACATTCTGCAGTTAAACAACATTTTTAAATGAATACATTCATACTCTTCTTAATCTAAGGCATATGCTGAGGTTTAAACTATGGTTTTAAGTTTGTTTGATGTTGTTGAGCAGATAAAGCTTGGTCCACAATATTTTGATTTAAGCAGCTCTGCTTCTACTAAAAAAAAACCCGCTCTAAGAGTTATTAAGAGAACAAATAGGGAAGGGGATAGAGTGAAAATTAAAATAGATGCAAGAGTAGATAATAAAGCAGATACTAAACGAAAAAGTAATGAGAATGAAAAGAGCAGTAAAGCAGATAAAAGCAGCAAAGATAATATCATTAGTATCATTGACGAATTCGGCGATGATGAAAAAAAAGAGGGTATTGATTTGAAGTTAGGAATTGTTTCTGAAAGTTATACTGCATTGTTTCATGCAAAACAATACCAGCAATTGCTTGACCAATACAAACGATTCTTAGATGCTTATCTAAAAGAAGCTAATAATACTGCCATGCAAAGATATCAATATGAACTTGGCGAAAATAATGGCAGAAGAGAATTTAAATGGGGTGAAGAAGTCGCAACCTATCATGAGATTAAAGATACAATCAGAAAAGTAAAGATGAACCTTTTATTAGGTGGCTGGCATAATCGGCATAATCCTGTTTCATGGCAGGCTGTCCAAGACTACAAATTCTGGAAATATGTCAGCAAATTTAATAAAGTCATGGCTGATGTTATAGAAGCCGGCGTCGGAAGCGGCGGGTAAAAGTTAAGCGTATAAAATGTTAAATCTTGATTACTTTTCTCTTTTGATCAAATATTCTGCAAAATGCAATAAGAAATCCTTTGCTTCTTGATTTATTGATGAATTGTTGATATTGTTTTTTGCATCATTTACAAGTGATTGAGCCATATTTTTTGAATATTCTAATGAACCAATATCAATAATTATTCTTTTTAATTCTTCAAATTCGTTGGAAGTTATATCTCTTTTTCCAAGAATTGATTTAATGAATCTTTTCTGTTCAGGGTTGCCTTTATTGTATGCATACCACATCAGCAGTGTTTTTTTATTTTCCTGAATATCTGAAAAAATGGATTTTCCGAGGGTTTTCTCGTCTGCAAAAATGCCCAATATATCGTCCTGTATCTGAAACGCAATGCCGAGGGGTAATGCAATAGCTGATAATTGATGCAATTGTTCTTTATTTGCGCCTGCAAGTATCGCGCCTAAATGCAAAGGTCCTTCGATAGTATATTTTGCAGTCTTTAACAGCATCACTTGATTTATTTCTTCCTCGCTTACGCCACTAATGTTTTTTTCTGAGATAATAAGGTCTAAAAGCTGGCCATGGTTTGTCATTTCTACGATTTCATTAAATTTTATGATGGCTTTTTGTTTAATTTCATCATTAAAATTTGAGTTAAGAATAATATTTTGACCTAAAACCATTGCGATATTACCTGCGAGAATTGCAAGACTTTCACTTAATTTTTTATCATTGTTTTGCTGTTCAGATAATTCTTGTTGCTCAAATAATTTATGCAGTGTTGGCTTATTTCTTCTTGTATCTGCCTCGTCCATTATGTCGTCGTGAATCAAAAAAGAAGATTGCATTAGCTCAATGCAAATGCTTGTTTTAATTAGTTCATGCATCATTGATTCTGATATCTCATTCTTTTCAAAAGCTTCAAAACCTTTTATGACAAGAATAGGCCTTATTCTTTTGCCGCCTCTTAATGTGAATTCTTTTATTGCTTCTAAAAATGGTTTATTGAAGTTGAGTTTGTTATTTGTTATATTTTTATTTGTTATATCTTTATTTGTTATAGTTTCGCTTGTTATAGTTTCGCTGAAGAAATTGTTTAGTTCATTGTCTATCTTTATTTTGAGATTATTAAGTTCTGATTTGAAATGGTTAATTATCATCAAAAGAAAGAATATTGGTGAAATTTATAAATATTAACGTATGTATTAAGCCTACCAGTCAGCTTTGGCGAAAACCTGATTATTTAAGACACAGCAAAGGAACTTGAGTTTACCGATGGTTTTCGCTTTCCTGATAGTCTTACGAGATATCATAGCAAAGCTGACAAAATTAGGGTAGGCTTAATACATACATATTAACAAAAAATATTTAAATGCAGTTATTTAAGATAACATAAATTACAATAAATTGTAATAAAATGAGGTGAAATAATGAGAAAAAAGGAAATTGATTCTAAACAAAATAATTGGTTATATTTGAGTATTGTTGCTATAGTTGCAATTGTAGCTATTGTATTCTTAACATCTAGTATATGGAATGTGAAATTATTAAGTAAAGAGACAAGTGATGAAGACTTGGCTGGAGAAGCGAGAAAAGTAGTAAAAACTACATATGCCAATAAATGCTTTTTTTCCCCACCAGACGGATGTTCATATGATGATTCAGGCAATATTTCATTACCAAAAGAGTTTATAGGTTGTGGCAGTCCAGATAATAATGGCAAATGTAAAGATATTTGCGGCTCATCTTGGGAGAACTCGTATTTGTGTGAAAAGAAACAAGAAATAACATATACAAATAAATCATTGAATATAGAATCATTTAAAATAATAAAAGAAAATAAGAAAACACCAACTAAATTTTGTTTTTATTCACCACCAGATGCATGTACATATGATCCAATTGATCCTTTACCAAAAGATTTTTTTGGTTGCAGTGGTCCAGATAATAATGGCAAATGTAAAGATATATGTAGTAAAGTTGATGATTGGGATAAATCATATCTCTGCTACGAATAATCGTTTTGAATACTTTTTTTAGTTTATATTTTTTATTTTATTTGTTGCTAGAACTTGACACACATAACCTATTTGTTAGCATCTAATTATGTGATTAGTTGTCGCTGATTATTCCGTCGTTATGAGAAATAATAATATACTGCGCCTTGTCAGAATAATTTTTAATTAATTGGGCAAGCTTTTCTGAATTTCTCTTGTCAAGGGCTGCATCAACCTCGTCAAACACATAGAATGAAGCTGGCTGGTGCTCTTGGATTGAGAACAGGAATGCTAACGCTGTAAGGGTTTTTTCTCCGCCTGACAAACTTCTTATATCGAGGAATTTCTTGCCTGTTAACCTGACTTTAATGCCGACGCCCTCTAAAAACGGATCCTCCATGTTTTCCACTTCCAAGAATGCCTCTCCTTTTGTTGTTATCTTGGAAAACATTGTCTGGAAGTTAGTATTAATGACTTCAAAAGATTTCATAAACAGCTCTTTCTTTTTTGTGTCTATTTCATTTATCATAACAAGCACTTCTTCTTTTTCTCTTGTTAATGTGTCTTTTTTCTCAACTAATGAATTGTATTCTTTCTCGACAGAATCATAAACTTCCAGGGCGCGCATGTTGACATTGCCTATGTCCCTTGCCATTTTTTCAAATTCTGCAATATCTTTCTTAATTTGTTCAATAGGTTTGGACTTGAAAAGCTCAACATTGCTGTACTTGGAGAATTCTTCCATTAATGCAGATATCTCTGCCTTTACTCTTGCATTCTCTACTGCATGTATGTTTGTCCTCTGCTCAATGCCCCTTATTTTTTCTTCTGAGGTTATTATTTTTGTCTCTAATTTCTGGACATGTTCTGTCAATGCATCGCGCTTTCCAAACAATTCCTTGAATTTTGAATAGAATTCTGCCTGCTTCTTTTCTTTTTCCTTAAGATCTTTTTCTGACACTGCAATCTTTTTGTTCAAGTCGTCTGTTTCATTATTGAAAACTATAATCTCCTTATCGTGCTGTTTAATAATTTTAGAAATATTTTCCTGCTCAGGGATAAGGATATTTTTTAACTGCATGGTATAATTCTTTACATCTGACTCAATTCTGGTCAGCTCTTCTTTCAATTGCTCCTTTTTCTGCTCAAAAGTGTTTAATTCTGCTATTAATCTTGGATTTCTTAACTGCATTATCTTGTCCCTTAATTCCTGTTTTTTTATTTTTAATGACGCTAAATCTTTGTTTACTGAACTGACTTTAAGATTTATTGATGTTATCTTTTTGTCAGCCTCTTCAATCTGATCTTTTATTTCCTTTTTTAGTTTCTTTGAGGCGTCAAGATCCTCTGAGCCAAGATGCAATGATTTTTCAGTCTTGATAATCTCGCCTTCCAATGATGCTTTGAATTCTCTTAATCTTGTTATTTTTTCCTCGTTTTCTTCTTTTCTTTTTGAAAGCACATTGACCAGATTTTCACTGTCAGCAGTTTGGGTTTCAAGCTCTTTTAAGCGTGATGTAACTTCTTTCTCAAGGAATTTCAGGCTTCGTTCCCTCTGCCTAAACCCGCCGTGCATTGCGCCGCTCATTTCTGAAAGATCACCGTCAACAGTCACCATTTTTATACTGCCGACACCAACCCTTCTTGCAACATCAATATTTTCAACAACAAGTGTATTTCCAAAGACATAAGAAAATACATTTTTGAATTTTGACTCAAAATTAACCAAGTCTATTGCCTTGCCAATAACGCCGTTGGTCGAAAGAAAATTCTTGATATTCGGCTCTTCTTTAGACGGCTTTATTTTGTTCAATGGAAGAAATGCTGCTGTACCTAATCTGTTTTGTTTTAGATAATTTATGCAGTTTGCTGCTGTTTTATCGCTGTCAACAACAATACTTTTTATTTTTGGACCTGCTGCGATTTCTAATGCCAAACTGTATTTGCTTTCTACTTCTCCCAACTGGAAAACCATGCCGTAAATCTCACCAAGCTTGTTTTTCTGCTCAAGAATTTTTGAAGTGGCCATGTCCATTGCAGCTGATTCCCTTAATCCGGCATTCTTTGCCTTCAATGCTGATAATTCTTCAATGCCCTTGTTCAGCTTTTCTTTTGCATTTGCCAATTGCATTGCCAATGATGAATCTTCATTAAGAATCTGGTTTAATTCAAGCGTTGATTTCTTGAACTCGTGCTGTTTTTGCTTTAATGCATCTATTTCTGCCTTGTTTGTTTTTTCAACTTCCATAACTTTAATGATCTGCTCTTCAATAGAATTTATCCTGAATTCAAGCTTATCCTTTTCTCTCAGCAAATTCTGCTGCTCTTCCCTTATTAACTGAATTTCTTTTTCTTTCTCCTCTGCTTTCTTGTCAATGTCAGCAATTTGCTTGTCCACATCATCTACGCCGTCAAGCTGGTTCTTTTTCCTGAATGCAGAGATTTTTGTTTCAATCTCTTTTAATGTTTGAATTGTTGAGAGTTTCTTTTTTTCTGCTTCGCCCTGCTCGGTTTTCAGCTCGTTTATTTTATCTTCAAGCTCTTTTAATGAATTCAAAAGCTGGTCTTTTCTTGTGTTGACACGATGTATCTCGTTTTGGCAGCTGATGATCCTTGTCCTGAATGTTGCAACATCAACCTTTAACTGCTCAACAACTTTTAACATGACTACCTGATCTTTCTCGCCTTTTTGCTCAATCTCTGACGTGATAGACTTAACCTGCTCTTTTTTCTCGACAGCGCCTTTCTTTAGCTCGTCTATCTGCTCCTGAAGTTTTCTTATTTCTTCATTTGAGCTGTTTATTTGGGCTTCATACTTGTCTTGGTCCGTCTTTTTCTGCGTGATTTGAATATTAAGATAAGTTGCCTTGTTGCTTTTAATCTGGTCGTCAAGCTCTTTATATTTAAGTGCTGTATCCCTGTCTTTTTTTAATTCTCGAAGATATGTTTTTCTTTCTGACAGAATAATGTCTGCCTCATTCAGCTTCTGGTCAACTTTAGTTAATTCATTTAATGCCTTGTTCTTCTTCTCTTCATACATGCCAATGCCTGCAATCTCTTCTATTACTCCCCTTCTTTCCACGTGTGACATTTCGACAAAATGTATAACATCACCCTGAAGAATTATATTATATCCATCTGGATCAATATTAGCTATTCCGAGCAGGTCGAGAATCTGCTGCCTTGTTCTTGTTTTGTCATTAATTTTGTAAATGCTCTGTCCGTTTTGCCTTATTATTCTTGAGATTTTAATTTCTGGGTCTTCAGAAGGGAATTTTTTTTGCTCATTATTAAAATAAATATGCACTTCTCCCTGCTTGGCAGGGTTTTTTAGTTTGCCGCCGTTATAAATAAGGTTAGCTGCTTTCTCTGCCCTCATTCCTTTTGCAGAGCCTTTGCCGAGGACAAAACATAGTGCGTCGCTTATGTTCGATTTGCCAGCGCCATTTGGGCCTAGAATTACATTATAATTTGGACCAAAAACTAACTCTACACGATTATCAAAGGATTTAAAACCCTTCATAACCATACGATTAATCATTGTCATTAGCTTGCTCACCGCTGTTTTTTAACTCTTTTTTGGGTTTTTAGTTTAGATTTTTATTTAAATTGACCTTAGTTTGATTAATATTTTAATTAATAAAGTTTAATCTATAGAAGGTTTTGATAATTTATAAAAATAGTCAAAACCTTTAATAGAGCCGCTTTGAAAATCAAATAAAAAAAGGGTTATTCAAAGCTCTCTATACAAAGATAACCAAAGAATAAGTATTATTTAAAGGTTTTGATGTGTGTGATTGCTTGTGTATTATTTCAAAAAAAAGTATTTGTTTAACTGATTCCCTGTTTCTTAGGATTTTTCTTTTGCTCTCCACACGTTTGTGAGCGAAGCCACAGTCACATGAAACTGTTTGAAAGCTTGAAGGTCTGAAAGCTTGAAAGTGCGCTATATGTACGACATTTTCAAGCTTTCAAGCTTTCTAACTTTCAAGCTTCTAAATGCTTTCAAGCTTTCTAACTTTCAAACCATCTTACCTTTCTTCATGAACGTATTGGACATGCCAGGAACGAAACGAATACAAAAAATGTAATAACTTAACCTAATACTCGCCTAATCTTTTCTGCTGCTTCGCTTCGACAAGTATCTTATAACATGACCAGCTTTCCCTGAAAATGTCCTTGTATTTAGGATTATTATAATTCTTTTTCAGAAATTCCTGTGTTTTAGGGTCTGAAGGATAGCCAGAACCAAAATCTACGTGATGTTTTTCTTTCAGCCGCTTAACTTCATGCTCTCTTATGACTTTTGCAATGATTGAAGCAGCTGAAACAGAGATATATTTCTCATCTGCCTTGTGTGTGACAATTAGTTTAATCTTTACTTTGTTTTTAGCCAAACCATTGGCAAGAAATTCAGTGTATGCTTTAATGTTCGGGCTTGGGCAGTCTATGTAAGCTATTTTTGGATTAGATTCACTTTTTTTTACTCCTAAACTTTTATTTAATTCTGAACTATTATTTAGTTCTGATATTAGTTTAATAATGTGCTCTGCTTCCAACCAGTTCAAGTTAGTGCTTTTGCTAAGAACAGCTTTGTCTATCTCTACAGGATGAATTATTTCTACTTTGAAATCTTTGACAATGGTTCTGATAGAATCATATAGTTTTTCCCGTTGCGGCTGGGTTAATTGTTTTGAATCCTTCACACCCAAACTTTTTAACATAACTTCGTCTACATCATCCATTAATACTCCTACCATGACCATTGGGCCTATTACAGGGCCTCTTCCTGCTTCGTCAATGCCTATGATTAACATAATAATCATTATAATTGAAGGTTATTATTAAAGTTATTTATTCTGTTAGTTTAGTTAAAAGTTAGTTTAGTTAAAAGTTAGTTTAGTTAAAAGTTAGTTTAGTTAAAAGTTAGTTTAGTTAAAAGTTAGTTTAGTTAAAAGTTAGTTTATTAACCATAAATTATCTGTTTGGTAATATCTATGAATTCTTTGCAAGTTTTCTTCAAATCATTGAGCTTTGCTTCATCTTTAACAGAAATCTGCACACCATATGTATAATCTTCTCTCATATCAATAACACTATTCTCTTTAGTATTCTCTATTTCTTCATATTCTAATAAATTGATAAATTTGTCATCAATATTAATCTTTTTCTCTTCGTTTAGATATCTCATAAGAGAAATAGTACAAGTTTGATTTCCTGATTCATAACCAAACTTAGCTGCAATCGCAAGAAAACAATGATAAATACAATAAAATCCTGCAGATATTGACCAATCAGAAAATCCTATTTCTTTGAAACGAGTTATTCCTAGAAAATTATGCTCTGCTTTTGCAAGGTGTTTCCTAGCTTCTTCCAAATTAGGATTACTTTTCAATAATCCTCTATGCTTTAGTCGTTTACCTTGCTCTTTACATTCCTCTACTTCTTTCTTAGCTTTGTTTAGACACCACTCAACATGTTTAGATGATTGTGACATCTTTCAACATCTCCACATATTTATCCTGTCCATGAAGTATTATCGCATTTTTAACTATATCTATTATTGCGGTATTTCTATTTTTAAGGTTCTCTGATAAATCTTGATGTGTGAGTTTAATAACGTGAAGTTTTTTAGGTAATATCTCTTCTTTTTTCTTTAATATCTTATTTAATTCTTTAATTTGTTTGGGTTTTTCAGCAGGTTTATTTTCCATAACTATCATTAAATCAATATCTTTAGCATGAGCGTAGTCTTTAACCGCTGAGCCAAAAATCATAATAATCATATCTTTCTTAAATAGTTCTTTAAATTCCTCTTTCCATCTTTTAAAACTATTCGCCTCGTCAGCAAGCAAAAAAGCAATTAATTGGCAAACATAATTATCATTAAAATTCAATTTATAAGTTATGGCTTTACCAATTGTTTTACTAATTACTAAATTTTCTTGAAGTAGTCTTTTGAATATTTTCTGGGCACCGACATGGCTTATCTTGAGAATTTTACTGATGGAGTTAGCATTATAAAAAGCAGTAAACTCTTTAAATAACACAAGTAAAACTTCCCTTTCTTTTTTTGTTAAAGATATCATAGTAACACCAAGTTACTATATAGAAACTATTAGTTACTATATAAATGTTTCGATTTTATGACCCTCTACCTGCTTCATCAATGCCTATGATTAATACCATAATTTCTTAAGAATAATAGTGATATATTAATTTTGTTAAAAAGAGTGTAAAAAATCATAAGATAGAATAGAAAAAAAATAAAAAATAAAAAAATTAAGTGGTCTTAGGTCCTGCGCATTTACTTTCTGGATTGTAGCATGTTGCACCGGTGGGGCAGGTATCAGTGACTTCATCTGCATCGAACAAATCAATACAACAACCCAGTTTTATATATTATGACTCACATAAATGAATAATTAGGTTAATTTGTGGGGTACTATAATTATAACTAAAATGCAAAAGTTTAATTTTAAGAAGTTCTACCACAAAATATATAATCCTAATTCTACAGAAATCATAAATCAGAAATAATAATGGTAAAAAGAGATAATAATGATAAAATCATACCCCTATCTAAAAATCACTAAAAAATCTCAAATAACTGCATCTATAATTATAGGATTATTGCTTCTTTTCACTATAGCTTTTATTTCTTATCTTAAGCAGATTGATGTGCCAAGCATTGAAAAAGAAAAAGTCTATGAGATTTCTACAAATGTCGAGCCTGTAAGAAGCTATGTTGAATATTGCCTGAAAGAGATCGGAAAACAAGCAGTTAAGGAAGTTGCGCTGCACGGCGGCAAAATTAATATGTACGAGGATTTAAATAATTTCAATAATCTAAATAATCCTAACTATCCAAGCGAAGTTCAATATCTGAACGGGACAAAAATAAGTTATCTTTGCCTTTATGAGCAAAACAAAGGTTGTGTAAACCAGATTTTATTCAGAGAAGACATGGAAAGAGAGATTTCTGAAGATGTGAAACTCAAGCTAAAGGAATGTATTGATTTAGACATATTCAGAAACCAGGGATTCATTGTAAAAGAAGGCGGGATAGATGAGATTAAAACAGAAACAAAAATCAGCGATAATGAAGTAAGTTTAACATTAAAATATCCGCTAAAACTTACCAAAGAAAAATTAGTGTTAGATATTAACACATACGGCACAAAAATAAATGTTCCGTTAGGAGTTTTGTTTAAAACCAGCATTAACATTCTCAATTCTGAACTTCAAGTGCTTAATTTTGACAGTGTTGGTTTCATGAAAGAGCACGGAAACATTTTAGTAGAGAAATTTAAGCCATATCCTGATATAATTTACAGGTTAACTATCAAAGAATTAACACTATTGAATGATGATTTAATTTTTCAGTTTGCGATTCAGGGGAAAGATACTGTCAGCGAGGTTGGTTATAGTGTTTATGGTGTAAATGAGAATAATCTTCCTTTAAATAATAATGGTTGTTGTTATAATCCTACGGATAACTCGTGCTATCAAAACAGCGTAAAAAAAGAGTGTGAAGAAAAGCAGGGAATAGAGAAGCAGGGAATCTATAAAGAAAACTGTAATTGTGAGTTAATGGAAGTAAAGCCGAAGATTGGTTTAAATCCTCTTCAAATATGCAAGAACACCTATGACAGGGCAGAGAATAATTTCAAAGGTATGAATAGAATAAATGGTGAGTCATGGTGCAGTTCTGAATCAGATAAATTTAAGTCAGAGGACTCTGAATCAGAAATTTTTAAAGAGTTAGTTGGCTCACGACAATATGTATACTATTGCATCGAAGGAAAAGAATACATTGAGCCTTGTCGAGATTACAGAGAAGAGATTTGCGTCGAGAAAGAGGAGAAAGATGTGTTTGGCAACAAGTATAATAAAGCTAAATGCAGGCCAAACAGGTGGCAGGATTGTATTGAATGCGAAACGCAGGAATGCTGCGAAGATTCGGCTGTAAGGGACTGCGCTTGGCAAAGTGAGATGTCAACAAACAAGAAATGCGTGCCTGCCATTGCTCCTGGATTTAAATTTTGGGAGGTTTCTGCCATAACATCATGCACAAGAGCAAACCAGAAAAAAGAGTGCTCAGGCATTTCATGCTCTCAGGAATGGGTTGATGATACTGCCAAACTTTGCTATATGCAGGGTGACTGTGGGAATTACAGAAACACTAAAAATGTTTTAACAGGTTATGGTTTCTTAAATACTGATTTAAAATACAAGCCGCAAAAAAAGATTTATGATATTGATGATATTGAAAAAGGTACAACTAATTCAAGCAAAGAAAATAATTTGTTGTTTGACGCACCAGAAATGGCAACTTTGAATTTATACAGCATAGGAGAGGCAATTGATGCAAATGCTGAGCTATTAAGCGCTGGATTAAATTATATCAATGAGATAACAGCCATATCTTTCTCTGATTTCATTAATCCTTTCAAAGGCAAACCAATAATCCATGTCCTCGACATAAGTTTGTGCAGCATCTGGCAAGCGCCAAGGCTTAACCAAGACTGCAATTACTGCACAAAAAATCCATTCACGCCATGCACAGAATATCTATGTAAAAGCTTAGGCCAGCAATGCATCTTTGATTACAATTATGGCAATCCATTATGCAAAAAAGAAAAGGCAGACGATAAAACACCACCAAAGATCAGCATTAACAAAGAAGCATTATCTAAAGGATATAAAGCAAATGAATATGAAGCGTATGAAACATCATTAAGTGTCGGAAGCATGGATATAAAAGGATATAAAATCATGCCAGAACTTTTGCCACATACTCCTTTCACGATAGGCATAAAAGCTGACGAGAAAGTAACATGCAAGCTTGCATTAATGCCATTTAAGAAATTCAGTGAGCTTAAAGGCATTTATTTTGGACAGCAGACATTCTCTGAAAATCAAAATATAACTTTGAGAGTCCCGCCGAATGTCGCAATGCCTCAAAATATGCTTGACATACTGAATTATTCGCATTACGAGCAGATATCTGAATTCCTAGACGAGCCAGAAGACGTCGTCAATAATTATCAGGAAAAATACAAAACATCGATCGCATTATATAATACATTTTCTGGAGAGGATATAACAAAAAAAATTAATCCCATAACTGAGATGATAAAAAAGTTCATTGAAAGATATAAAGAAGAACTTCCTAATGTAAAGGCATTAATTAATTTATCCTTAAGTAAATTTGAGAATAATACCTACTTGTTGTTTGTGCAGTGCATGGATGAGGCAGGGAATGAGAACACAGAGCCGATGTTTATTGAGGTTTCTATAAAACCTAAAAGTGTCGACGACAAAAATGCTCCATTAATTGTTGGTGCAGTTCCAGAGAATAATTCATTTATTGGCAATGATGTTAATGAGCAGAAAGTTTCTGTTTATCTCGACGAGCCAGGCGAATGCAGGTATGATTATGTCAACTATGATTATAAGAATAACGAAGACAAGAATTTTGTAGATATGGAGTACTCTTTTGAATGCACAGGCAATGAATACAAACTGTCGCCTGCATTTGGCGGAACGTATGAATGCTCGACGACATTGTCGACACAGAGTACATCGCCAACAGTAAATTCATTTCCAACACCGAGTACAATGTCAACACTGAATGAAGAGACACAAATTTACATAAAATGCAAAGACAATCCTTTTGGCGTGAAGGAATATTATTTCTACGCTGAAGTTGGAGAAGAAAATAAGATTTATAATGAATTTAATGCAGAGAAAAATAGTAATAATGAGCTTGCTCAGAATAACTTCTTTAATTTTACTGAGCCAAACCAAATTTATTCATCATTATCTATGTTTGAAGACAAGCATTTATTGTATGTTGTGAATAATTCAAACAGCTCTGAAATAGAATTACACATGTTTAAAGACGACCCTAATAGCTGCACATATACTGTTGGGGAGAAACAGGGTGAATTAACCTTTTGTATGAAAACAGGCAACATAGCACTTGGAACCTATGAATGCATTGAAAACATAAAGTTAAATTTTACTAACGCAGAAAATACTGAAGATTTGAAAAATTTAAAAAATGATGCAGCTGAAAAAAAGGTATACGAAAAGATATATAATATCTCATTCAAATGCCCAACAACCCAAGTTACCCAACAAAATATAAATGAAGAAAGTTATGTTTATGCACTGAAGAAATCTGAGCCATTAAAAATAACTGAAACTTTGCCTAAAGGCGAGGTTAAAACAACGAATACAAAATTAATTGTGAAAACAACACTAAGCAAAGATGTAAGATGCAGATATAAGAAAGAATTTGCGCTGAGTTATATGGATATGATTAAAAATAATGATGAGATGTTCACAATTGATAATAATGTGTCGACAATGAATGACAATGTGTTTACAATGAATGTGAATAATCTGCCAGAAAACCTTAACACATTCATTGTCAAGTGCACAGATGCCTATGGAAACAGTGATGAGGAAAAAGTGGAGTTTTATGTGATTTCATAATTAGGTATGTTCACAATTTTTCTAAATTATTTTTCAAGTGAAGAAACATATAAACCTCAAACATACCTTCCTAATGTAAAAACTACAGCAAAAAAAAGAGCAGAACTAATTGAATTAATGATTAATGAAAACAGGAGTAATTTAATAAAATCTAAAGATAAACTCTTTTTTAACCAAAAGTAGATCACTATTGTCTCAATTAAAGTAGTCATAATTAGTAATTGTATCCAAATCCCAAAAAAATTATGAGGATATAAGTCTAACCCCTTTATAGACGACAAATACAAAAGACACAACATTAATATAGACATTAAGTTAGCAATAAAAGAAATTAATAATATTCTTTTGAAATTAAATAGAAAATTAGTAAATTTTCTAAGAAAAAAATAAGATATAACCGCTTCAAAGAAGAATAAAGGAATAAGAGTGATTATCATAAAACCTAATGAAAAAATAATATACATGTATGCGGGCATATATCCTACAGTCATTCATTTTGTTAGATTATAAGTTATATAAAAAACTTTTCATGGGACGTGTGGCTGCGCCTTAGAACTGGTTGTGAGCACAAAAAGCATAATTCAGAAAAAATATAAACAAGCTAAGACAATAATAGAGTATCTAATAGTATTAAAATATAATATTGAATAAAACAATCATTAAATGGAGGATGAAACTATGAAAAACATGAAACTAGGTTTAGTAATTCTAATGTTGTTTGCATTAGTAGTGTATGGTTGTGCTAAACAAACACCGCCTGCAGAAACACAAGTTGGACAAACAGTTACAGAAACAGCTGATGTGGATACTAATACACCTGCTTCTGTTGATACAAATGCACCTGCTGCAGATGCTTCAGCTGAACAAACAGCGCCAGATGCTGCACAAGTAGAAACAACAAACTCAGCAAGTGTTGCAAGCACAGAATTTGTCGAAATAAAAAACTTCGGCTTTAACCAGGCAACTTTGACTGTTACAAAAGGCACAACAGTTACATGGAGCCAAGAAGATAATGTTAAACATAATGTAGTTTCTGACGATGATTATTTTGAGTCGCCATTATTGAAAAAAGGCGAAAAATGGAGCTACACATTTAATGACGCTGGAACATACAATTATTATTGCGCGCCTCATCCTTATATGACTGGAACGATAGTTGTTCAGTAGATGAATATTAGTTGGAAAGAAATGAACCTTTAAGACAGATGCGAGTTTATTAAAAAATGGCAAACCCTGAAATATTAACAAAAATTGTATTTGTATTAGGCCTAACTAACTTGGTTGGCCTTTTTTTAATCTTTTTTTCCTGCAGATGCGGAATAATGAAATATCCTAAATTAAGCACTTCTAAAACATATATGTGGTTTTACAAATATCACTGTTATTATTGGTGGTTCTTCCTTTTGTCTGTTTTAGTTCATGCTATATTGGGATTAGTTGTTATAGGCTTTCCATTTAATTAATAAAAATGTATGAATGTTATTAACACAGAAAAAAGTGTAAAAAAGTGTAAAAATGGCAGAAAAAAAGTTTTGGAGATGCAATGTCTGCAATGATATTCATTATGGCATGGCTGGACCAGCAATATGTCCTACTTGCAGTGCACAAAATGCTTATGTAGAAATTGAGAAAAAAGAAGCGAAGTTTGTGATGGGATTTAAATAAAAAATAAAAAAAATGGATGAAGAAGACGAATAAAGAAGATGAAATGAAAAATAGAAAGATAAAGTATTTTCTATTGTCCAAAAAAAAGAATTATGAAAAAAGGATATAGAGGGTTTTGAGTAACCTATAAAATTAGTCAAAACCCTTAATAGAACCGCTTTGAAAACTCCTTAAAAAAAGGTTATTCAAAGCTCTCTATATAAATAAGAAAAATGAACAAAGAAGAATTAATAAAAGTCTGGGAAACATTCACTGAAAAGAATGATTTCATGCTAAACCCTGACAAAAAACACGTTGAGGTCCTTGCAGACGGCGTCTTAAAATTAGAGAAGAAACATGGCCTGAAACTGTGCCCATGCAGGCTAGGAGACGGCAGTTTTGAGAAAAAGGTGGAGTTATTATGCCCATGCAATTTCAAGACGCACGAAACATGGCTAAACCCAAAGAAAGGCATGATTTCCAGATGCTGGTGCGGATTGTTTGTGAAAAGGAAGTGAATGATTAATGATTTATTTAAGTTAAGTAAATTTTATATAGAGGGTTTTGAATAACCTATCCAAATAGTCAAAACCCTTAATAGAACCGCTTTGAAAAATATCATAAAAAAGAGTTTTTCAAAGCTCTCTATATCTAATTTTTATAAAACTTCCTGCTATATACAGCAACTTTACAAAACAAACTTTTTAAATAACCTTATTCTTATAACTTAATTATTATATTATTTCATATATACTAATATTATTGCGAGGTTTAACATAAATGCAAAAAATAATTGATCCTTGGGGTTCTGGTTTAGTGGAAGATTATGTTAAACTCATCAAAGACTTTGGTTTAGAGGAGTTTGACAAGTCATTGTTTCCTGAGCCTAACAGATTAATGAGAAGGCATGTTGTTTTTTCAGGCAGAGATTTGGGAATAATTTCTATGTGCATTAAAGAGAAAAAACCATATTATGTTCTTAGCGGAATTATGCCTTCTGCTGAAAGGCTGCATTTTGGCAACAAAATGGTTATTGAGCAGGTAAAATACTTTCAGGATCATAATGCAAAAACCTATGTTTTAGTTGCAGATTTAGAGGCAGCATCAACACGCGGCATTACATTGGAAGAAGCGCAAAAACGTGCAAAAGAGTTTCATATTCCCGCATGGATAGCTCTTGGCTTAAATCCTAAAAAAACTATATTTTATTTTCAGTCGCAAAACAAGGATGTAATGCATCTTGCATATAAATTTGCAAAGAAAATAACGCTGAATGAATTCAGGGCGATTTATGGCCAAGCAGACCCAAGCAGAATATTTGCTGCGCTGACACAGGCAGGCGATATACTCTATCCGCAATTAGAAGAAAGAATGCCCGGAATTATTCCTGTTGGTGTTGACCAAGATCCTCATTTAAGGTTAACAAGAGACATTGTCAGCAGGAGTAAATCTGAAAAATTCTTCTCGCCAAGCTCAATCTATCATAAATTTACACCAAGCTTAAACGGAGCAATAAAAATGTCAAAATCTTCTCCTGACAGCTGTATTGAACTGCCTGAAGACCTGACAAGTGTAAAGAAAAAAATAATGCGCGCATTTACTGGCGGGAGAGCAACACTTGAAGAACATCGCAGATTGGGTGCAGAAGTAGAGAAATGTATGGTCTTTGAGCTGCTTAAGCAGCATTTGGTTGAGGACGACAAAGAATTAGACAAGATATACCAAGAATACAAGTCTGGAAAGATGACCTCTGGCGAAATTAAGCAGCTTTGCTATGAAAAGATGGAGAAATTTTTAAATAATTTTGTAAAAAATATTGATAAAGCGAGAAAAGAAGTGGATAAGCTGAGGTTTGTTGAGTTTGGTTGATGGTTGAATTAGTAAAATATTTAAATCTGTTACAACAAGGTAATTAATTATGATAAAATACGCACCTTTACCGCAATCCATACTGCTTACTGGAATAATAGGTATGATAATTAGTTCCATATTTACTTATTCTGGAAGAATCAGCTTAAGCTGGGGATTTGCATTCATGCTTGTCTTCATTATTATGATAATTGCTTCTTTTGTATCAATGACGCCGAGTTTTGATGATGTTTGATTGAACCTTTTATTTCTGTTTTAGATTAAACTGATACATAACATTTATATATCAAATATGGATAATATTATCCAAAAATGGATAATAAGCTAAAAATCATTAATTTTCTTGGAAAAAACATAAAGAAATCATATACTATGCATGAATTAAGCAATATATTAAAAATACCCTATGCTACATTCCATCGGACAATAAATGAAATGAATGACCTCTTAATAATAAAAGAGGTTGGCAAATCAAAAACAATACAGCTTAATCTTAAGAATAATATAATTAAGGCACACTTGATAGTATCATCCGATGAAGAGAAAAAGGATTACCTTAAACACCAGCCAATTATAAAGAAAATAACCAACGAGATAAATACAAAAGAAATTATTGTTTTGTTCGGAAGCTATGCTAAAAAAACATATAATGAGAAAAGCGATATTGATATAATGATTATAAATAAAAGCGGAAAGAAAACCATTTCTTTTTCAAAATACGAGATATTATATAAAAAAAATATTAATCCTATATTTATAACAGAAAAAGAATTTAAAGATATGCTTAGCTCTGAAGAAGAAAATGTTGGAAAACAGGCATTACAGCATAATATCATTTTGAATAATCCAGAGAGTTTCTGGGGGTGTGTTTTTAATGGAATCAAATAAATATGAAAAAGAAGAATACAAAAAATTGTTTAAAGAATATCTAAAAAACGGCAGAATAAAGACCTCTAATGACTTGTTTAAGATTAAATTATTTTTAAAAAAGGGTGAGAATAGTTTACTTATTGCAAAGCATCATAAAGATATTAATCCTAGTAAAGATCAACCACAAAAACAATATTGGGATTATTGGGCAATAACAATATCTTATTATTCTATGCTTTATGCTGCAAAAGCAGCAATTTTATCAAGAGGTTATGAAGTATCTGATCATGACGCCGCACAAATCGCATTAGGCCATTTATTAGTGCCAGATAAAATAGAAAAAGAAGATTTAGAATTATTAAATCAATCATACAAAATATTTGAGGATGAATATATACATTATTTTGAAGATGCAAAAGTAGAGAGTCATGTTGCTAGATATGCCGCAATTAAAACTTACACTCAAAGAAGATTATTGGAAGTATTTAATAATGCTACAGAGTTTGTAGCAAAGATAGGATTAATATTGGAAGAAAGTTTGTAGCAAAAATTGAATTAATATCAAAAAGAATTAGTAAAAAGTTAAAAAAGGTTAAAATGCCAGAACTATTCAAATTAATTGACGTTGAAAAACAATTTAAGGCAAACAAGGTACTTAACAGGCTAAACTTAACTGTAAACAAAGGTGACTTGGTAGGATTAATCGGGAAAAGCGGCGAAGGAAAAACCACCCTGCTCAAAGTATTAATTGGGTTTCACAGCATAGACAAAGGTCAGATTATATTTAATGGCGAAGATGTAACGAAAAAAACAGGAAAGATAAGAAAAGCCATTGGCTTCTGCACGCAAGATAATAGTTTTTATCCGGAGCTGACGATAGAAGAGAATCTGTTCTATTACGGAAGATTATATAATATTCCCAGAAAAAAGCTTAAAGAGCAGGCATCTTATTTATTAAATCTTGTCGACTTGGAAAGAAACAAAAAAATATTAGCTGGAAGAATCTCTGGAGGAATGAAGAGAAGATTAGACTTTGCAATTTCTCTTATTCATGACCCTGAAATTCTGATTTTAGATGAGCCAACTACTGGCTTGGATCCAATCATAAGAAAAAGCGTATGGGATCTTATAGAAAAAATCAACAAAGAAGGAAAGACTATTATTGTATCAAGCCATTTATTGGACTTTATACAGGAAAAATGCAACAAGATCTGCATGCTGAACAAAGGCAAAACAATAATATATACTATGGGTGAATTGAAAAAGAAATATCCCGCATTAAAAAATCTTACTTACATGTTTGAGAAGATAATTAATGAGGAGTAATGTTGAAAGAATAAGAAAAAAGTGGTTCGTTTCGTTCATGGGCGCAGCCACCTGTCTCATGAATTAACTATTTGACGTTAAACGTTTGACGTATGACATTAGACGTATGATGTTCGCTGAATACTGTCTCACGTCTTACGTCTAACGTCAAACGTCTTACTAATAAATAAATAGTGAGACAGGGGACTGCGTCCCACAAACGTATTGTGAGCGAGAAACAGGATTATGAACGATAAATAAGATGGAGAGCGGAAAAAAGAAGTTAGGAAACAGTTAAAAGAAATAAAAAGTTGTGCAAATATGTTAAAAAATTTATTCGTGCTTTTAAGCGTAATCCTAAAGAACCTTAAAATAGTTTTAAGAAGCCCAAGCTCTCTGTTATTGCTTGTTATTGGACCGTTGATTTTAATTCTTCTCGTCGGTTTTGCATTAGGCGGTGATAAGGTTCATGATATTAACATTGGTGTAGTGAGCAAGAGTTCAGATACACAAAATATTGCAGCGATTACTTCTACCCTTGCGTCTGAAGATGTTAACATTGTTGTTTACCAAAAATTAGAAAACTGCATTTTTAACCTGAAATTAGACAATGTCCAAGTCTGCGCATTATTTTCTGATGATTTCAAGACAAGCCGAAAAGATACTGCAGCAGGCAAGATAACATTTTATTATGACAATACACGATATAATCTTGCATCATATCTTATTGAATACATAAAGAGTAAAATCGAAATAACTTCTGAGCAGATTACATTAGAAGCTACAACCAATATTCTGAATAATATTGAAGACGCTGTTGGTTTCATGAAAGAGGCCAGAGCAACAATTGATAATTTTATAGAAGATATAATTAAAATGAGAGATGACCTTGCTGAAGCAAAGGTCAGTTTGGAAAAAATAAAAAAAGAAATGGATCCAGTATATGAAGAAGCATTGGTGCTCCAACAAGCGTATAATGAAAATCAGCAGGATATAAATTCGACTGTAACCCAGCTGCATGATAAAAAAGAAATATTGATAACCAGCATAAATGTATTAAATCATCAAATTGAGATTGTAAAGAAAAATTTAAATTCAACTTTTCTCAGCCCAAAAATAAAAGCAATAATTGAAACAACACCAATAATCAGCGGTCTTATTAATACTGATAATATGACAGAGACATTTGAGCAGCTTGAAGTTCTGCAAAAGCAAATGAATGAGTTAAAAGTTCTTATGGAAGATTATGATGCATTAGTTCAAAAAACAAACAATGAGCTTGGCGGAAAGATAAACGCGACAGTTACAATGCTGGAAGAGATGAAAATATTTATTGATACTTCTATTCAAAAAACAGACGAGAATATTGTAATATTAAACAATGCGCTTATTGAACTTAACCAAATCAAGGAAAAACTGGACGAGAATATTGCTAAATTTGCCGGTATAGATGAATCGCAGGCAAAAAGCCTAATCAAACCAATAAATTCTAAATTTGAAGGCCTGAAGAATCTTAGCAAACTGAATTTAGTTTTTCCGGTCATACTTGTATTTATCATAATGTTCATCAGCATCCTGCTTTCGAATATCAATGTCCTCAACGAGATTAATTCGCAGAGTTATTTCAGAAATTTTTTAGTGCCTGTCAGAGAATACATCTTTGTTATTGGAATGTATATCACAAACATGATTGTTATTATGTTTCAAGTGGGAATATTATTGTTAATGGCAAATCTGAAATTTAATATTGAAATTAGAAACGTTTTTCTGCCGTTAGTGTTAATAATTATTTTAATAACCTCTATTTTCACATTATTAGGAATGGCAATCGCCTATTTTATAAGAAACAAACAGACATCAATACTTGTAAGCACTTTTACAGCAATGGCTTTGTTTTTGTTCTCTGACATTATCTTTCCTACTGAAGTTATGCCAAAGCTTGCTGCGTTTTTTGCAAAATTAAATCCACTGGTTGTCGGCGAACAGATAATAAGAAAATTGATTTATCATAACATACTGCTGGAGTATCTTACAAAGGAACTTGCGATATTAATTGGATTTCTTATCCTGATGATAATATTTGTGGCAATTGCTGCGAAGATAAATAAGGATAGAAGCTGA
>Ga0209211_10003095_pt1 | contig 27614 bp, 30 predicted proteins | sample RifGroA2_FD_183992 | JGI IMG/M metagenome (GOLD analysis project Ga0209211, IMG submission 183992) | Groundwater microbial communities from Rifle, Colorado, USA - Groundwater A2 (SPAdes) (version 2) | ecosystem: Environmental > Aquatic > Deep subsurface > Groundwater | place: Rifle, Colorado...
CAGTTTTCCACCGAGTCAACGATTCAGGTGCAACACTTCGCAGTCCTAAAGTAACCTCCTTACTCTCTACTTTAACCGTAAAGTCAGCACCCGCCCCCTGCGCATCGCCAAAGTACAATCCCCGATGGCGGAACCAGACTTTATGCTGAATCAAGATCTGCTTAAACGCCTCCTCCGTCGTCCAGCAGTGAACAAAATTATCGATTTTGGTATCCACGTTGCGCCCCTGCTTGCCCCAGCCTTCTGACTGGATTTTCTGCGCCGCCTGCTGGCGAAAGAAGGTAAGTAAAGAAGCGGGAACTTGATATTCAATATAATCTATTGCCTCATTCATAGTCAACCAACTCAAAATAGTCTCTGTGAAAAATTATCCCCAGCCCATCAGCAACACTCCGAGAGAAGATTGTGTAATCAGCACTAGTATCAATAAGCGACGATAAACGGATTTTCTTGCTTTGAGAACTGATCTCAACTTCCACAAATGGTAACTTATCAAGAAAATATTTAAATTTGTATCTCATAAAATCATCGCTCTCTTTTTGCGAATTCTTCCAATAAGGGGTATTTTATGAGTATATCTTTTAGCTTGGTTTTCTGCTTCACTGAGAGTATCTCCTACTCCAACTAATTTACCATCAGCGATAGCAACTATCTTTCCAGCATACTTTTTACTCAGCTCCCCATAATGTTCCTGTAACCACTGAAAGTCCTTACTGACCATGGTTTTATCAAATATTATTATACTTTAAATAATTTTCTGCCCGCTTTTCCTAAATATCAAACAATAATGATGATGCACATTGAGCACAAAACTATACCGATAGCCATAAGGATATAACGTCTTATTATCCTGGCACCAAATACGCTCACCGCGAAATTCATAGTGCTTAGCCATTTCCCGCGCAAAATCCCACGCCAGCATCTTGAACCCCTCTTTCTCCATGTAATTTTGTAACACCACCACCGCGTACCCCCCCTCCTTGATCTTGGGTTTGATGGCCACAAAAATATCTACCAGCCGTTGTACAAATTCATCATAACTCTTCGCGTTGCCTAAATCCGATTCATCCTCGCTATAATGAGTATCAAGCCCTTCATCTTCCCTTCCCTTAGCCGCCAGACCCTTATTGCGCAGCATCGGTCCGTAAGGCGGCGAAGTAATGACCAAGTCCAGTTGTGGAAGAGAATATTTTTCCCATAACGATTCAATCTCGTTGGAATTCCCCTGCAGCACCAGTTGTTTAGCTTTCAAAGCACTTCCCTGTGCATCTAATTTTAATTGCGATTCTAAGACCTGAAGTCGTTCCCGGGCAATTTTTGCATACTTCTCCTGCAGCTCAATCCCAATGCCATGGCGGTTGGTCTGATGCGCCGCAACTAAGGTGCTTCCCGTTCCCAGAAAAGGATCAAACACAATGCCACCTTCTTTGGTAAAGAATTTAATGAACTCGGCAATCATATTCTCTGGATACTTCGCCGGATGCAATTTCTCATCTTTCTTACGTGGCGGAGGATTGTGCACAAACCAGCTCTTGGTAAACTTCAGCCATTCCTGAGCAGAGAGCTCATTCAGACGATTTTGAGGAGAGACTTCAGGCATTATTTTGTAAGAAAAACACAAACTTATAAGATTATTGGTGCTATGTTATTAGTGTCCATGCCTACCGCAACTTTTAAATATTAGTCCACTAAATGAACTAATTAGTCCACTATGAGAACTAATATTATCGCCTTTGTACTCGCTTCAGAGAATCGCAGAAAGATAGTGGAAACGCTCTTGCAGTACCCCAAAAGGCAATGGAGCTGCACTTTTCTGGAACAAGCCGCGAAACTGCCACACGCGACAGTTTTTAGAACCCTGCAGGGGCTGGTTCATTTCAAACTGGTTAAAACTACCAAAATAAATAAAAGAGACCTTCTGTATGAACTAGCAAGTGGCTCCCCCTTCATGCAAGAATTAAAAAATGTTTTAACTATCGAACAAAGAACATCTCGGCAAATTGCCATTATTTTTGTCAATAAAATAAAATCAAGAAAATTGCTGGTCGCTCTGTTATATGGATCGGTAGCTCGAGGGGAATCAGGACCCGAGAGCGACATTGATATATTTCTCTTACTCACTAACCACAATAAAAATTATGAAAAAAAAATTTATAACGCTGCCACAGAAACATCCGTAGAAGCAAATAAAGCCATCTCTCCCCTACTATTAGATAGAAAAGAATGGAAAAAAGAAAAAAACAGCAATTTTATAAAATCAATCGAACAAAATCATGAAGTGCTTTATGGAAAAACACCATTTTGAGCAGGCAAAACTATGGTTGGAAGGAGCAAAATATATTGCCAGCTGCGCAACAGAAGATAACAATAAATATGCTGTAGCCGTAGCTATGGCTGTCCACTCTATTATTAAAGCTAATGACACCTTAACCTACAAATATCTTCAGGAGGTTGCCAAAAGACACGATGAAGCACCAAAATTATTTGAAGAAGCAATTAAGCGACATGGTCTGGACGGTAAGTCTAGTTATAAACATATTATTTACGAGGCCATAGGCAATAAAGCCAAAGCGGAATATCGTGGCGCTTTCTTTAGCAAGAATGATTTTGAGTCCATCAGAAGAAACGCCGAAAAATTCATCAAGATGATAGAAGAATTAGTATAAATGTAATATTTCCTTTTTCTTTATATTTCTGCAAAAAATTCTCAGACCAAAATTATTTAAAACACCCGCCCTCCAGAGACTAGCATGAACCTCTTCATCTGGGACTTCCATGGAACTTTAGAAAAAGGCAACGAATGGGCAGTGCAGGAAGTCACCAACTTAGCCTTAGAATCGTATGGCTACCGTGAGCGCCTGCAGGAAGATCACGCCTACCAATTATACGGCAGGAATTGGTATGAATATTTCCAATATCTGCTTCCCAATGAGCCACACCAAAGACATATTCAACTGCAAGAAACTGCTTTCAGGATATCCATCAATCGCCCGGACATCATTGCCCGATATGTGAAGCCCAATGACCATGCCCGGGAAGTGTTAGAATCTATTGCCTCCTCAAATCAGGACCAAATAGTCATATCCCGTACCCTGCCCGAATCATTAGCAGTATTTTTAGAGGTAGTGCAGATGAAAGACTATTTTCCGGAAGGGTCAGCCTTAGCCGTGAATGCCCACGCCCGGGAAACAGAAAGAACCAAACAGGATGTTCTCCGCGAGTTTCTGAATGGAAGGAGTTATCATAAAATAGTTGCCATCGGCGACTCACCCCAGGACATCCAGCTCACCTCGGTGGGTGGTGGAGTTTCCTACCTCTATGCCCATCCTGTGAGAACCTTCCCAGCCTGCTCGGCAGACTATCGAATAAGGGATCTCCGGGAAATATTAAGAGAAATATAAAAGCAAAAAATATAAAAAAAAGCCTTAACGTCGCTTCTTGGCAGTTTTCTTAGCCGTTCTTTTGCGCCCGCGAGCCATTTTAGCCCGGCACACATTTCCCTTACCATCAATGAAGTAAAGGTAGCCTGACTGCTTCTTGACACCAACTTTAGCTACTAATTCTTTCTTAACTTTGCCCTTTTTTCGTCCTGCCCTGCTCATAGCCGCACGGGAAACATTTCCCTGCTTATCGACGAAATAGAGAAATCCTTTCGCTTTCTTAACACCAGCTTTAGCTACAATTTCAGCCATTCTTTATTCCTCCTCTTTTTTTATTGAAAAACCACCGTTTTCCTAGTCGATAAGAAATCTCAATAGTATTTAAATGTTTCTGTTGATTAATTTTTCACCGTCGATATCCCGACGAGAAAGAGATCAGTCCAAGTGTTGTGAGCATACTCTGCCTGCCCAGTATCTCTTTGGCCCTAAAGGCATCATTGAGATTAATTACCCCTCGTTTAAACTTCTCCTGGTCGTCAAACCCCACCCGCGGGCAGGCCGTATTCACCCATACCTCGATAAATGGAAAATTCTCCAACTGGTCAAATGAGACGACATTGTCAATAAAATAATAAAATTTCTTATCGGGAAATTTCTTCTCCAACAGCAAGCTCGGCCGAAACTGCTCCTGTCCCGGCTTGATGGTCACGATAACGCCAACGGACACCGCTGACAAGAACTTTAACAACGACCCCCGGTACTTTTTGAGAATAGCTTTAATGTCACTTATTCCCACCAAGCTCATTTTTTTGCTGAGAGGATCATTACAGACAATTTCCTTCATCTGAGCGCTATCCTTCTGCGCATAGACCAACGCTAAAGGATGGAACTTCCCGTCGCCGATGTAGAGGTAACAGTCAATATCGTCAATTTCTTTCTCCGACAGGTGCAAGGAATCATGATAATTGTCGCATCCCAACAATTGGCTGGGAACATGAGTGCGATCTGCCTTGGAGGTGATTACCCTGATGTTTGCATCGTGAAGCTGCTTTTGCACTTGCTGCAGATTATTACAAAACTGCACTGATGAATAGAGGGCAACCGTAGTGTATTCCTTTTTCTTCAGATAGTTCAAAGTAGCTGCGCCTAAGGCAACTTTTCCCGGATAGGGTGCTTCCAGAAAGAGGACCTCCATGGCCTAGACCCCCCTTGCCAATTTCGTAGATTTGCCTAAAGCTGCTGTAAATACTTCTTTATACTTCTCAATATATTTTTCCATCTGCCCTCGCCGGTACTGCATGATAAAGCGTGGATGCTCCAGAGGATAAACTTTCTTAAAAAATTGGCCTTCCTTATTCAAATCACAAAAAATTTTATAATTTTTTCCTGATCCAAATATGATCGCTGCATCTTGGTTTGCCCCGAATGAAATTTGAGAAGAGATGGTATGGAGCAGAAAAGGCCGGACTTTTTCAAGTAACTCGGCGCTATCATAAAAATTATAATTATTGCCATCCTTGGTAAAGCCTAAGGGACAGACCGCTGTAAGGAAAAAATGACGATAAAACTGCTCTACACCACCATATTGAGCTATGAATCGATAGACAAAATCTGAGGAAGATTCCTTTCGCTCCGGGAAGTCATTAGAAATGCCGCAAGCCATTTTTAGTGCGACTGGATCAGTAAAAGTAACTCCAGTGACGCCGGCACCAAATCTTCCCGGATTGATGCCAAAGACAAAGACTCTTTTCTGGTTATCGGCATAAAATTTACGTAAGAAAAGACGGGAGTATTCCCTTGTTTTTTCATCTTGATAGGGATTCATAGCTAAGATTCCGGCAGGTAATATTTTTGGAAGCTCCAGCCGAGCGTAAAAGTTGAACGCTTTCTCTGCAAAGGTGGGATCAGTATTCATTTCACCACCCCTCCTTCTTATGAAACGGGTTATGCCCCCAGCTAATCAAGAGATCAACTCCCATCCTATTCAGACCAAGAGGAATATCACAGGCTCCGAAATTGCTGCCCAGCCAGATAAGGATTCGTGCTTTCGTGGCCTGCTCCAGCTTTTCCACAATTTCTTCCGCCTGGGGCTTCATCCCGTCCGGCAGCTGGATGCAGACGAGTTTGGCATCGGCTTTATTGATTTTCTCCACCGCCTTCGCCAGTTCCGGGTCATAGAGTGTCATAACAATGTTTTTATAGTGGCTGTTTTATATATATTTCCATGGATAAATTCGCCGCAGCCGTCATCACACGATTCCGGGAATATAGGTCCGAGAAACTAAAACCGCTGGCGGAGGTATGTCTGCACCTGGGCCTGAATGCCAATTATGTAACCGCCCTCTCCCTCCTTGCGGGACTCCTCGCGGTGTACTTTGTATTCCAAAGCTACTTATTGTTCCTCCTCTTCGCCCTTCTTCATCTTTTCTTCGACTCACTTGATGGCGTTGTCGCCAGCATACCGGGGAAGACCACGGGAGGAGCATATTTTGATGTGGGCACCGACACCTTCATCTCCTTCCTCCTCCTGCTCAAAGTAGGATGGTTCCTGCAGGATTATTATGTCTATATAATAGCAGGCTTATTTTTCCTCGCTGCAGTCATTCACTTCCTTTCCTGCCTAGAAGCCCCCCTGCTTTTTACCAGAACGGTGGGTATTGCCATCTTAAGTATTGCCACTTTTCCTGCTTTTCCTTGGATCCAAGAACTGCTTACCATCGGCTACTTAGCAGCAGGAATAGCCTCAGTATTTTCATTAGCCAGGCAATTGCAGTGGAAAATGATGAAAAGAACGGGCTAAAATCTTTCTTACCACCTATTCTCTTTCATCCTTAAAACATACCCAATATAATTCACCACCACATGCAGCAACGGGCTTAATAATAAAATAAAAAACACGATTTCCACATCCGGCACATACACAATCCAACCTAAAACTAATCCTCCTATCACAAAATCAAGCTGGTCAAAAGGAATCCAAGAACGTCCTTCTTTAATTCCCGCTTTCCGCTTATAATAACTCTTCACTAAATCACCTAGGATAGCTCCAAGTCCCAGCCAGAATCCCAGCCACAGGGAAAAATCACTGTAATCAATAATCGCCCAGGAACGAAATCCAGCATCGTACATCACTCCTTGCAGCCAGAACACTACTGTTCCCGCAATAACCGCCACCACCAATCCTCTCCAGGTCTTATGCCTTCCAAACCATTTCTCCGAAACCGGCCTAGCCAAAAAAGGCAGCTTCTTGCACAGAACCGGCATCATATTAGCAAAGTAAGCAGGAAGAAAAAAATATAAGCTTTTAATGATGAGCAGACCAATCATAAAAAAGAAGGATGATTGCCAGGATTTATAAGTTTATGGATGACAAAACCAATCAAAGCAACACCGAGGTTAGTGATTAGGCACAATATGTTTTGTGAGTGATGGCTTGGCCAAGAGGTGAGCCGAGAACTGCTATTGTTTATGAGAATTGATTGGTGCTTTCTCTCCTACAAAACTAACTTTCTTTGGACGATACATCAACAAGGAAAGCACGAGGTGAACGGCCTGCCATCACTCACTTTTTGGATTGTGCCAGTGATTAACAATCTTTATAATATCCAAATACCTTCTCCCTAGAACATGCTGGATATTAAAGTTGATTTAAAGCCTCATTTCCAACGCCGAACTACACCTTATCATCCAACTGAATTTGGCAGACTCCGTTCCGATCATATGTTTCTGATGGATTATGATGAAGGAAACTGGCACCACCCCCGCATCGTGCCCTATGGGCCATTGTCCCTCTATCCAGGTGCAAAAATATTGAACTACGGACAGGGAATTTTTGAAGGACAAAAAGCTTTTAGGCATGATGATGGTGAATTATACCTGTTCCGCGCCGATGAGCATGCCCAACGATTAAACCAATCCGCAGCAAAAATGTGTCTTCCGCCCCTGCTCGAAAACGATCAATTGCAGGCGCTGGAAACCCTGCTGGATATCGATCGCCACTGCACTCCCACCCAGGAAGACAGTTGTTTGTATATCCGGCCGCTCTTATTTGGCAATGAAGACGCGCTCGGAGTGAATCCCAGCAAATCCTACCTTTACTGCCTGTTTTTTTCTCCCAGCGGGTCATATTATGACCACTCCAAAGCCCTGCGCTTATTCTTAACTAAAAAATTTCATCGCGCTGCCCCTGGTGGATCAGGCCAGGCCAAAGCAGCAGGAAATTATGGGGGATCGTTATATGCCTTGCAACGAGCGCATGAACTGGGAGCATTTCAAGTCCTATACCTAGACGTTAACAATCAGCGGATTGAAGAAACCGGAGCATCAAATCACTTCCATGTCAATCAACGCGATGGAGTAATCCTTCCCCGCTTTACCGATACCATTCTCGAATCAATCACTGCCCGCTCCATTATGTCCTTAGAAGGCCGGCTGGGAATAGCTATCCAGCCAGAATCCATTGGAACAGACGCATTTATCGCCGATATAAAACGAAAATATATCCGGGAAGCCGGAGTTTTGGGAACCGCCATGGTCGTGGGAGGGGTAGGTGAATACGTGTTTGATTCCGGAAAGGTTCTCTCCGTTGGTGATGGCAGAGTAGGCCCAATTACCCAAAAGATATACACCCTGTTGCGAAACATCCAGACTGGCAAAGAAGAAGCACCGGAAGGATGGCTGAAAAAGGTTCCAAGATTACTGTAATTCTTTCCAACAACTTTTAATTACTTTCAATATATTGGATAATATATATTTTAACACATACTTTAAAAAACTAAAAAGTATATAAACAGTAAACATTTGTGAATAATTTCATCAAACACTACCTACATCAAAAAGTAGGGGAAAAACACTACTGCTAGTGTTTTATCACGACGCAAGAAAAACAATCACAATCAAAAAGGGGGTGAAAGATGTATTGTCCATTCTGTTCCCATTCCGAAACCAGGGTGCTGGAAAGCCGTATCGCTGATGATGCCCTCCGGAGAAGGAGGGAATGTGAAAAGTGTTCTGCCCGTTTTACCACCTATGAAAAAGCAGTATTCAGCCTGACTGTTATTAAAAAGGATGGAAGAGAACAGCCTTTTCAAATAGAAAAAATAAGAAACAGCGTAGTGAAATCCTTGGGAAAAGGAGAAGAAGAATCTATTACTGCCATCACTCAAAAGATTGAACATAAAATTTTGGCCAAAAAAACTAACAGCATCAAGACCACTGATATCGGGAAAGTAGTGATGCAGGAACTTAAGCGGGTAGACAAAATGGCCTACTTACGTTTCGCCACCATCCATAAATCAATTGAAGATCCAAAATTACTCCGGAAGGAACTCGAGATAATAACCTAAGGAACGATAATGTAAAGGGTGATAGCATGGAAGACCAAAAAACCGTTGCAGTAAAGACCGAAGGATTGCATATTTCGCGATATTTTACAAAAGAGGGAGTTAATTCACTAACTCAATTCACTTATGAAAAGCGGAGTTCCGTCATCAATAACCCTGATGGTTCCCTGGTCTTTCGCATGGATGACATTGAAGTGCCTGCTTTTTGGACCCAGGTAGCCACTGACATCCTAGCTCAAAAATATTTTCGCAAGGCCGGGGTTCCCCTGCGCAACGACGAAGGAGAATTGCTTCGGGATGAAAACGGAAAAGTCATTCTGGGAAGGGAAACCAGCATTAAGCAAGTTGCTCATCGCCTTGCCGGCTGCTGGCGGCATTGGGGCGAGAAGTATGGATACTTTGCCTCAGCCGACGATGCGCAGATATTCTATGAAGAGATGCTTTATATGATAATAGGGCAAGTCGCCGCTCCCAACAGCCCCCAATGGTTTACCACCGGATTAAATTGGGCGTACGGGTTAACCGGACCGGCGCAGGGCCATAGTTATGTTAACCCCCAAACCGAAAAATTAGAATATGCCAAAGACGCCTACAGCCGAAGTCAACCCCATGCCTGCTTCATCCAAGAAGTGAGCGATGATCTCGTACGTGATGGAGGAATATTTAGTCTCCTCACTCGGGAAGCTCGGGTATTCAAATATGGTTCCGGCACTGGAAGCAACTTCTCCCGCCTTCGGGGAAAAGGAGAAAAACTCACTGGGGGGGGCACCAGCTCAGGATTGATGAGTTTTCTCAAAATCTTTGATACCGCTGCCGGGAGCATAAAATCAGGCGGAACAACGAGACGAGCAGCAAAGATGGTCTCCCTCGATCTCGACCATCCGGAGATTGAAGAATTTATTTGGTGGAAAGTTCGGGAAGAAGAAAAAGTAGCTGATTTGGTTGCCGGCAGCAAAATATTGCGAAAACGCCTGGGCGCATTGATAGAATTGGCCAAGAACCAAGAGCAACCGCTCGAGAATAAAGAAGTGCGCAAAGCCTTAAAACAGGCTACCAAAGATCATATTCCCATTAATTATCTGGTCCGCGCTCTCGACATCGCCCGTCAAGGGCACCGTCTTCCCCTGCAAGAATTTGATACCCATTATGAATCAGAAGCCTACCTCACCGTATCCGGGCAAAACAGCAATAACTCCGTGCGTATCCCCAACAGTTTCTTTAAAGCTCTCCATAACCAGCAGGACTGGAACTTGATCGCCCGCAGTAATGGAGAAGTCATGAAAACCATCCCAGCAGAAAAACTGTGGAATGACATTGGCTACTGCGCCTGGGCTAGTGCTGATCCAGGCGTGCAATATGACACCACCATTAACGAATGGCACACCTGTCCGGAAGATGGAAAGATTAATGGCAGTAACCCTTGCAGTGAATATATGTTTCTAGATGACACCGCCTGCAACTTAGCCTCCATCAACCTTATCAAATTCTATGATAACACCGCTGGAATTTTTGATGTGGCTGCCTATCGGCATGCTATCCGTTTATGGACCATCACCTTAGAAATCAGCGTGCTGATGGCCCAATTCCCTTCCGAACAGATTGCCCTAAAAAGTTACCAGTTCCGAACTTTAGGATTAGGGTTTGCCAATCTAGGCACTTTGTTAATGATCCAAGGCATTCCTTATGACAGCGAAGAAGGAAGGACTATTGCTGGTGCCATGGCTGCTATCATGACCGGAGACGCCTATGCAACTTCAGCAGAACTAGCCAAAGTACTTGGTCCATTTGAGCAATATTCCAAAAATAAAGAACCCATGTTAAAAGTCATCCGCAATCACCGTCGAGCAGCCTATGACACTAATGGATATGAAGAGCTTACCATCAAGCCCCATGCTCTTGATCAGGAACTTTGTCCACCCCCACTTTTGGAAGCAGCCCATAAAGCATGGGATAATGCTTTACAATGGGGAGAACAACATGGATATAGGAATGCACAAGTCAGTGTTGTCGCTCCAACCGGAACAATAGGCTTGGTCATGGATTGCGATACAACTGGAGTAGAACCAGACTACGCCTTAGTCAAATACAAGAAACTCGCCGGAGGCGGATTCTTCAAAATCGTCAACCAGTCCGTGCCTACTGCTTTACGGCTACTGAGCTATACTGACAGCCAAATTAAAGATATTATTTTGTATTGTCTGGGTCATAGCACCTTTGACGGATGCCCCTCTATCAACGCAGAAACCCTTCTCGCCCGTGGTTTAGATGAAAAACAAATTACTGCCTTAGAAAAAGAACTCCATAATGCCATGCACATCAGCTATGTGTTCAATCCTTTTATTTTAGGAGAAGCCTTCACCCAGAGAATCATGCAGGGAAAAGAAGGAAGCTTCCTGCATACGCTGGAATTTACCAAAGAAGAAATCATTGCCGCCAACGAATACCTTTGTGGTACCATGACTTTAGAAGGCGCACCACATTTGAAAGAAGAGCATTACCCCATATTTGATTGCGCCAACAAATGCGGCAAGAAAGGAACAAGGTACATCCATCCCTATGGACATATGAATATGCTCGCTGCGGTGCAGCCTTTCATTTCCGGTGCTATCTCCAAGACCATTAATATGCCCCAGGACTGGACCATTGAACAAATCAAGAAAGCCTACTACGATTCCTGGACCATGATGATCAAAGCCGTTGCCTTATACCGAGATGGGTCAAAATTGAGCCAGCCCTTAAACACCACCTTAGAAGATCATCCCGAACTCAAAAAACTTCTGGAAGAAGAATCCGATGATTTGGTCGTACAGCACATCAAGAAAAAGATCCTGATAGGACAGCGTGAATTGACATTAGAAGGAAAAATGAATGAACAGGCGCAACTATATCATGTCAACGCAAAGATGAATGGTCTGAGTCCCGTACAGGAAACCATGCTAACGGCTGTCGTAAACATGGTCAACTTCAGTCTTAAACAGGGAGTCAATCCAACCACGCTGGCACAGCAGAGTTTAGCCATTGAAGGACATCCGCTCATAGGAGAATTAAGTCTTTTTTTGCAGGAGTTCGACACCAGTACAGGAAACACTGCTACCAAAAAAAATGAAGTTGCGCCTTCAACTATAACCAGAGAGGAAAATAAAAACGCTTCCAGCAAGCCCAAATGCCGTTCCTGCGGCGCCGCTCAGCTGCGCCAGAATGGAACCTGCATGTTATGTGAAATATGTGGAGAGACCAGCGGATGCTCGTGAGGTTGGAGTGAAACGAAAACCTCACTTGACAGAATGCACAAAGGCTTTGCCTTTGGCACGCCGGAAAGCTTCACTTTCCCAGCGTTTTGCTCAAGCTTTTTACGAAGTCAAAAAGGTTGTGTGAGATCCTGCGGCGAGACCAGTGGATGTTCGTGAGGAGATACTTATGAATTATCAAAAACCAATTCAACAATCTTATATTGTGCAAGGAGTCGGCTATACTGTAGCTGCCTCTGGTATAGCAGCACTGCTCTATGGCCTCATTGAAAATAATGCACTGGGATTAAATGTAGGAATTGGAAACATACTCAGTGGTGCTGAGATTGTTTGGATGGGAAAGACCGTACGGACCTCCGCAGAGGAAGCACAAGAGATCCTGCCAAGCCCATTAGAAATGAAAGTACAATCTATTGAGTAAGAATAAAGTAAATTTTATTGTTCCGAACGAGATGATAACGCCGCTTCCAAGGCATTTTTCTTTCCAAAACGCATTTGACCACCAAAAGCATCTACAAACTTTTCCTTAGCTTGATATTGTCGATACGCATCAATCGCAAGGCCAAGACCAAGACCAATCACCCCTCCTGTAAGAGTATATCCAAGTGCATGAAGTCCATCGCCATCTTGCGGTTTAAAATGATTAAAAGCATACCCAAGCAAACCCGCTGCCATACCAAAAATACCAGAGAGTTGAGTAAATACTTGATTTTCAAGTGTAGATCGTTTATCATACTGTTTTGAAAAATCCTCAAACCGCTGAAGGCTATCCAGCTGAAGGTAGGAAAAATTATCAGGTTTTAATGTTATCAGATTTTGCTCAGCCAGTACATCGATTGCCTTTCCACGGTTACGAGTATGAATGGTTCTCCATGAAACCGGTTCTTTCATTGAAGTAGAGTTTCCTTCCCGAAATACGCTATACCCTGCACCAAAGAGAAGTAATCGGTATTCTAAATAATCAGGATAGGTAAAAGGTTCATATTCCCGTTCTTCTTCTAACACCGTACGTTGAAAAATTTCTATGCGATCTGTTAAAGTAACAGTAGTCATCAATACTTGTTAAGGAACCTTGCTTTATATTAATTATGGTTTTAGACCAGATAGATTCAATCTCATCAAAAGTAATAGGAATTCTTATAAATACCAATGTATTACAATACAATATGGCAAAACCAATTCGAGCAACCCCTACCCTACGTGGACAGGATGCAATACGATTTGTAAAAAACATGATTAAAGAAGAAACTAATCCTAATCCTAAACGTATTGCGTTTATAAAAAAAGCTTTAAACACCAAATTTAACGTTGTTAACTAAATCTAAGTACAGGGGAATAGTTCCATTTATTCTTAAAAAAATAAGTAAAGTTTTTAATGAAATTGTTAATGAGAAAACCTGTGACAGAAACACGCATCATTAAGAGGGTAGATTATTTTGAATTTAGAGAACTTATTGACAAATTCAAAGGCAAGGTAAAAGTTAATTCTCATGCTTATTTCAGATTGAGCAAAATGCAAAGAAAAGTATATAAAGATGAAGCCCTCATAGAGATGATAACTGAGGAAAAGCCTGCATTTATTGGGATTCAAAAGAATCAAAATTATGCAACCTTCTTCAGTAAGAAAGAGGGTTATCTTCGCCTAATGTTTAAAGTAACCAAAGAAAACATTGAGATAGTAACTTTTTATATAACTGATACTATACCAAATATCTAAAATGAAAACAAAACATCTTGATGCCAAAGGAAAAGGCGAAATGGATTATGATTATACTGAAGATACCCTCTTCTTTAAAGTAAAAGAAAGGGACTATGACCATTCCATTGAACTAGAAGATGTTGTTTTAGACATTGATAAAGAGGGATATATCACTGGAATTCAGATTTTCGGAGCATCCAAGATGTTTAATGTGGACAAAGATACTCTACGAAATGTTCAAAAATGGGAGTTTACAGTAAGAACAGAAGGAAAAATAATCTTTATTCAATTAATATTTGAAATGCTGCGAAGAAACCAAATAGTAGAACGAGGTCAAAATTTAGTAAGAGAATCTTCTACGTTATTAACGGATTCTGAAGTACGGTGTGCCATGAGCGCTTGAATTCTGAAGAAAAAAAGTATATAGGTGTATGTTCCAAATAATTCCACCAAATCTTCACTTTAACCAAAATTATTATATTATCCCAATCATCTCCAAACCACCACAAAACATTAAAAGCAGCCCCGCTTTTACCTATCCATGCCTCCCGAACCAGACCAAAAGCTCAAAACTATCACCAAACGCGATGGTCGAAGCGTTGATTTCAGCATCGAGAAAATTACTGAATCTATTTTCCGCGCTGCTGAATCCGTAGGTGGAAAGGACCGGGAACTCGCCGCTCAGCTGGCGCAGGAAACCGTGGAACTTCTTCAGAAAGAATATAAAAAAAATATTACTGCCGAAAACGTACAGAACGCCGTAGAAAAAATCCTGATTGAAAAGGGGCATGCCAAAACTGCCAAAGCTTACATCTTATACTACCACACTAAGGGTGAGGAGCAGAAAAGGAGAATTCTGATCTTAGGCGAGACTAATTTCGATGACAATCTTAATTTTTCTAACGAGGCGCTCAAGATTCTCGAACGCCGCTATCTGCTCAAAGACAGCAATGGAAATACCATTGAAACACCCAAAGCCATGCTCCAGCGAGTAGCTAAAAATATCGCCCATGCCGACACCCTCTACCAAAAATCAAAAGAAGAAGTGCAAAAAACTGAGGATGAGTTTTACCAAATTATGGCCGAACTGCGCTTTCTCCCCAATTCACCCACTCTCATGAACGCCAACACCAAATCCCAGCAGCTAAGTTCCTGCTTTGTGCTGCCCATTGAGGATACTATGGAAAGCATCTTTGGGACACTTCGGGATGCCGCTTTGATTCATCAGCGTGGCTCAGGAACCGGATTTTCTTTTTCCCGCCTCCGCCCTAAAGGTGATGCAGTGCAGACCAACCAAGGAGTAGCCTCCGGCCCGGTTGCTTTTATGAAAGTATACGATTCTGCACTGGAAGTCATCAAGCAAGGCGGCATCCGCCCCGGTGCTAACATGGCAGTGTTAAGAGTTGATCATCCTGATATCATCCGCTTTATTGAATCAAAGGGAAACCGAAAAGTGCTCAAAAATTTCAATATTTCCGTTGCCGTTACCGACAACTTCATGCGTGCAGTTACTGAAGACCGGGAGTATTATCTTACTAACCCCAAAAATGAAAAATACGTCGGGCGGCTGCGGGCGCGTGATGTATTTTCCATGATCACCCAAAACGCCTGGAAAACCGGCGACCCTGGTCTTATTTTCATCGACGAAATCAATCGTAAGCATCCCGCCAAACATCTAGGTGAAATAGAAACTACCAATCAATGCGGAGAAGCACCCCTCTTGCCCTACGAAGGCTGCGTGTTAGGATCCATTAACCTGAACCAAGTGCTAAACACGGCGCGGAATGATGTTGAGTGGGACCAGCTTCGGACTACGGTGCGGACAGCAGTGCACTTTTTAGATAATGTTATTGATATGAACAGCTATCCCAAGCCGGAAATTGAAAAGCAGACTAAATTAACCCGTAAATTTGGATTAGGTATTATGGGATTAGCCGACATTTTACTCAAGCTCAAGATAAAATACGACTCGGATACCGCGTTAGAACTCGCCGAAAAAATCATCTCTTTCATTAAAGAAGCTGCTTATGAAAAATCAGCTGAACTCGCCAATCAACGCGGGGCCTGCGCCGCTTGGGAAGGCTCAGACCATCAGAAAGCCGGACGGAAAATGCGTAATATGAGCTGCCTTTCCATCGCTCCCACCGGCACCATCAGTATCTTAGCCGATGCTTCTTCCGGCTGTGAACCGCACTTTGCGATTTCCTTTCAGAAAACTGTGCTGGGTGACAATGAGATTGTATATCTCAACGAAGAGTTTGAGCGGATTGCCCATGAACGCGGGTTTTACGGTCCGGAACTTATCCGAAAAATCGCCCGGTTAGGGAGCATCCAATCTTGTAAAGAGATACCCAAAGATGTGCGTGACATTTTTGTAACTGCCCAGGATATCTCCCCCGAGTGGCACATCAAAATGCAGGCTACCTTACAGAAAAACGTTGACAATTCTATATCTAAGACCATTAATTTTCCCGCCACTGCCGCTATCAAAGATGTGGAAGAAGCATATATGCTTGCCTGGAAAGCCAAATGCAAGGGCATCACCATTTACCGCGATGGAAGCTACGAGGATCAGGTTATCAATATTGGAGAAGGGTAAACAGTAAATTTAAAAGAAAAGGCATTTGTTCCTATACCATGAAAGTCTATACCAAAATCGGAGATGAAGGGAAAACCACTTTTTTTGGCTGCGGACTCATTGATAAAGACGATCCCCGCATCGAAGCTTTTGGCGCTCTTGATGAATTAAATTCGGTTCTAGGCGTAACCCTCTGTTTCATTGAAGATGAAAAACTCCGGCAGACCTTACTCAAAATTCAGAATGACTTATTCCAAGTTGGAGCTGATCTTGCCGGAAGCGCCATGACGACAAAAAATATCCCCCGCATCAATGAAGAACAGGTGAAAGAGCTGGAATCAGCCATTGATGAACTGGATTCAAAGTTAGGTATCCCCCATAAATTCGTCCTTCCTAATGGAACTGTCAGCAGTTGTTTTCTCCATTTAACCCGAGCCATAACCAGAAGAGCGGAGCGCTCCTTAGTCAGCGTAAAAGACCTCCTCCAGTTAAACCCCCTCCTGCTCATCTATGTCAACCGCTTAAGCGATTATTTGTACATGCTCGCTCGGGATGCCAACAAAGAACGGGATGTCAAAGAACAGCAGCCCATGTATAAATATTTGGGGAAAGGATAGTTGGGCACAGTTTATTTTGTGAGTGATTTTTGCATTTACGCCGCCGCCTATACCAAAAGACATAAATTTTTATACAATTGGTTATGTCTTTTGTATATAGTAACTGTAATTTATTGTCCAAAAATTAATGTCAGTTACTATAGGTCAAGAGGCAAGCCGAGAACTACCTTTGCGTGCACGAAGTTATTGGTGCAACCCCACGATTAACGAAGCTAAAATTCAGCAAAATTTAGGGGGAGGTTGGCACGAGGCGAGCAACCAAGGTGGCGTAAATGCTTCTTGTGAAATCACTCACTTTTCGAACTGTGCCGATAGTTGGATAGTTTTATCAGCGAAGAGAAAATCCCCCTAACTTATTCCGGTAATAGGGCAAGGCGTGATATTGATCGCCCTCTTGACGCACCCATCCTTCAGTAAGCAGAAAAGTAAGGATTGGAGACAACAAAGTTGCACCTTGCCCGCTTTCAGGAAGAACTTTATTTTTAACCATAAGATCATACACTTCAAAAGTTTCCTTCTTAAAAGGAAGCTTAGCGCATCCGGTACAGACCGGCAAGTACATGACTTTTTCCTGTTCTGTTTCTTCAATACGTACCGTCTGGTCGAAGAAAGGAGCAGGAACAAATTCCGTAGGAAACCTCTGTTTATCCTTATGCTCAAAGCCAAAAGTTCCCAGCTGATCTACTAATTGTTCCAATCCCTGCTCACGAACAAACTCCTTAGACCAGACCCGCTGAGTATGTTTAGCCGTATTGGTGCATTTTATCTCTTCCAGATTCAACGCCATGCAGGCCGGCTTTTTCTCTTGTTTTATATCAACGTAAGGAAGAAGGACTGGCATATACCCAAAAGGAAAATGGCGGAAATCATATAATAAGCCAGAAATAAAGACTGCTATCTTTTCCCGCTTGCACCATAACATAAAATCAAGAGTTTCACTCGCATCCTGTTCCGTCAAACAAAACAGGTTAATTTCATCAATGCCCACTGCCCGAAGGGGATAGCCTTTATAATGAGTGATGCCATTGATAGCGATTTCTTCACCATGAGAAACCCCCAGATATTCTTCCAGCTTCCCCCGGCGCATTTGGAAATCAGCACGCAAATCTGCCATATTCCTAACAGTGATTGCCGGATACGAAACTTTCCCATCGATAGCAATGGAATTTCGTTCCCGGGTATTAAGTTCATTATTATAAGCTATAGTATTCAAGCCAAAATAATACGCCCTTTTCAACTCCTGCACCACCCCTTCGGTCTTTCCCCCGTTCATCGGAGCAAAAAAACCGACAATATCCCCCAATAGATTGGTCGTAGGCACCTCTTTTAAATCCATGCTGCTAGAGAAAAATCTGCCCTTAATAAATATTATCCATCAGTAAAAAGTATGTTCTACCACACAAAAATTCTTAAAGCAAATTCCTTAGCAGTAATGACTATGCTTCTCCACCAGCTCAAGCTCACCAACATCCGTTCCTACCTCAACGAAACTATCGATTTCCCTCCCGGAACTATCCTCCTATCCGGAGATATCGGAACCGGAAAATCAACCATACTGTTAGCCATCGAATTTGCGCTCTTTGGCACCTCCCGCCCCGACCTGCCCGCTGAATCAATGCTCCGGCAGGGAAGCACCCACGCGGAAGTGGAGCTAACCTTCAGCCTTCAGGAGCAGGAAATAACTATCAAGCGCAGTCTCAAGAAAGAAAAGGATGCCATCAAGCAAACTGCCGGATACATCATCATCCAGAACCAGAAAAAAGAACTCACCCCGGTAGAGCTCAAAGCCGAGATCATTTCCCTGCTGGGATATCCCGAAGAAAATCTCAGCAAAAATAAGAATTACATCTTTCGCTACACCATTTACACCCCGCAGGAAGAAATGAAAGCGATCCTGCAGGATAACCCCGATATTCGCCTAGACGTCCTGCGCCAGGTCTTTAATATCGACAAATACAAAACCATCCGCGATAATCTTCAAAACTATCTCAAACAACTGCGAACCTACTTAGTAATTCTCAAGACCAAAACTGAGCCGCTGGAAGATCATACCCAACACCTCCTCCGTCTTCAGGAAGAAAAAAACCAAGTAGAGCAATCCTGGGAACAGCTCCAGCAGCCGCTGAAAGAGATTCAGCACCAGCTTCAGCAAGCTAAACTGGAATTAGATGCCCTGGAACAGCACCAGCAGAAATTCCAGCAACTACAGTTGCAGCTGCAAACTCTCCAAGCCTTGCACCAACAAAAACAGGCTTCTCTTCAGCAGCTGAAGCAGCAATACCTCCAACTTCAGGAGACTATCCGGACTCTTCCCCTTCCCCCGGAATATACACTTGATATCATCAAAAAAGAAATTGAAGCTTTGGAACTGCTCCGGAAACGCTTTTTCACTTCCAAGACCAAGATACAGCAACAACTGCAACAGCTGCAGCAATCCATTACCGAATCGCAAAAAAACATCAACCTTCTGGCGCAACAGACTTCCCCCCTTCCCGAAAAAGAAGCGCTGCTGCAAGAGTTAAGCCAGGAAGTAGTGCAGCTCCAGCAAGAAAAATTAGAAGAAAAAAAAGGACAGGCTGATGAGCTTCTGGAACGAACTTCTGAACTCCTGGTAAAGAATGAGACTATTCTCCATCATTCCCTGGAAATCCAGCAGAAAATCAGCACACTTGACCTCTGCCCTACCTGTCTTCAAGCTGTCTCGCCGGAACACCAGCACAAAATACTTGACGAAGAAGAGCAAAAGACCCAGCAAGCCCAAAATCTGCTCTTTGAGATGAACAAAAAGAAATTGCTTATCATAGAACAGCGGGAAAAATTACAGGAGAAAATCCAGCGGCTGTTCCTGAAAGAAAACCTCTTTCTCCGCACCCAGGCAGAAGTTACCCGCTTGTATGAAAAGAAAAACGAGCTCCTCGAAAAACAAAAACAAGTCACTCGTTGGATACAGGAAAACAACCAGCTTATAACTCAGTTGGAGACTATCTTGCAGGATGAAGAGCAGCAGAATCTTGACCAGAAATTATCCTACTATCAGGAACTGCAGAACCGCTGGATACAAAAACAGCACCTAGAACAGCAAGTGCAAGACCTCCAGATACATCAACAGCAACAGCAAAGTGAAAACGACCTATTGCTGCAGCAGGCACAGCAAAAGGAACAGGAATTGATGCGCTATCCTGATAAAAGCCGGGATGTGCCAGAGAAAAAAATACAGATAGCATCATTAGGAGAGAAAGAAAAAGAGCTCACTGTCCATCAGGCCCAGCTGGCAGCACAGAAAAATCAGCTGGTTAGGCAAGAACAAGAGCTGCAGCAAGTCCTTGCCACACTCACTGCCGAAAGAAATAAGTTCATCCATCTGCAGGAACTCCACCACTGGCTGAATGACTATTTCATCCCGGTAACCGTCACTATCGAGAAACAGGTCATGATCACTATCCACTCCTTATTTAACCAGCTGTTTCAGGAATGGTTCTCCATTTTGATGGAAGGGGAGAATATTTTCTCCAGAATCGATGATTCTTTCTCCCCCATCATTGAACAGAACGGCTATGAAACACCCTTCGAAAATTTAAGCGGAGGAGAAAAGACTTCCGTGGCACTGGCCTACCGCCTGGCCTTAAACCGAGTCATCAATGATGTTGTCCACCAGATTAAGACTAAAGACCTGCTTATTCTGGATGAACCAACTGACGGCTTCAGCTCAGAACAACTAGATAAAGTGAGGGAAGTGCTGGAACGATTACACTTACAGCAGACCATCATCGTATCGCACGAATCAAAAATTGAAAGTTTTGTCGATAAAGTTGTCCGCATCCAGAAAGAAGGGCACGTGAGCGGTGTAGTACAATAACCTTTTTAAGAAAGTTCTTCTTTCCAGCACCCAATGGCAGAATTAAGGGGGAACAATGTAATCTATGCTCCCAGCTCTCTCCGTCTCCCTCAAAAACTTTCTCCTCACAAAAGCACACCTCTCTGGCAGGATTCTCGTTTCCATGACCTTGTACGCACGGACTTAGAATCAATGGAGAGAACTATTGATCTCGATTTGGAAGAGGGAGTTGCGAGAGTCCTTCTGGTGCAATCAGTGATGGGCCATGCCCAGAATGGCCATGGAGAATTTGGCAAGGCAGGATATGTTTATCCAGATGCTACCATCCCCGACATCATCGCCGGGGCGGGAATGGATATACAGCGCATTAAAGCAGCGCGCCAACAGTTAGTGGATGATGTGTACGAATGGGTAGATAAAGCTCTGGAAGGAAGCGCCACGCGCTTGGTCCTTCGCGGAAAACCCCTTCTGGGCGTCAAATTCCTCCGCCATCATGGCATCGACCCAGAATATGTACTCAAAGGTATGGTGCTCGCCGGATATATGGATAATTTTAATGCACGCATGGACACTATCGATCATTTCAAGACTACCATTAAAGGCGATCCCCTCATCATTGGAGGAGGAGAAACCTATCTGGTAGATATGAACGCCCTTGTTACTGCCGGGCTCAACATTCCATTTCTGGAACAACAGAGACATGATGAGGAGTCCATTCAATACCTTCGCGACCTTGGTGTGATTGTACAAAAGTCAGGAAGGGGAATCGAGCCGGCATACATCCGCCGGAAGATAGGGCCAGGAACGTCTGATGACTTAGCATTCATCATGGTAGGAAAGTTGTATGGCCAGCAAGATTTAGAACTAGGTATTTCTGCCATGCTGGGAGCATTCGTCGTAGATGCCATTGATACTTATGATAAATGTGTTTCTTTCCCTGTGCAAAATGGATTGGATGAACGCCTGGCAGAATATATCCAGCTTGCCTGGAAAGAAGAACACGACCAGCCCCTCGTCAGTCAGGAAGAAATACGAACTATTATTTATTATTCCGCAAAATCTAACAACCCTCGTGTTTCCGCCAGTTCTTCTCATCGCCGCTTCGTGCAGTTTGGGGGTGATGAACAATACAAGCCCGCTTTGGAAGCACACGTTTATTTCGTCATGGGCAGGGAACCTGATCCCTTCCACATCGGATTTGAAGGCACTCCCAGCCAAGTCTTCTACCCCCGGGCACAGAAAAGAGCTGACCATATGTTGCTACAGAAAGCAGCGTAAATTACTATAACCCCATTATCTCACTACTGCTTTCAACGCCCTAATTCCCACTTCCAGCTGCTTATCCGTTGGCTCCCTGGTCGTTATTCGCTGCAGCCATAAGCCTGGCGCAATAATTCCTTTCACTATCTTATTCTGAGAATAGGCATTGCTCAGCTTAATCAACTCATACCCTATTCCCCCGATGACTGGAAGAAGGGCAATTCTCGCCAATAATTTCACATACCAAGCCCCGCCGACAAAAGAAAAGATAACAATGGATAACAATAACACCATGAACAAAAACGAAGTGCCGCAGCGCGGGTGAAAACGAGAATACTTTTTCACATTCTCAACCGTTAATTTCTTCCCCGCTTCATAGCAGTAGATAGACTTATGCTCCGCCCCATGATATTGAAATAAAGCGCGCATATCTTTCATCAGAGAAAGTACCCCTAAATAACCTAAAAAGATAGCCAAACGAAACGAACCATCAAGAATATTAAACCACATCCCTTCCTGCTGGATATACCGAGCCGAGAAGAAAGGCACCACCACAAACAATAAGATAGCAAATAAAAATGAAGTTCCCAGCGTCACCGCCAGCTCTCTCTTGGTTAGCTTTTCCTCTTTTCCCAACTGCTGGTTGCTGCTCCACACTAAAGCTTTAACCCCATCTACTAAGGCATATCCAAGCCCCACTGCCCCGCGAACAAAGAACACGTTAAATATTTTGGGAAAGGTGCTGCTTTTCTCCTGTTTCACTTTGATTTTTCCATTGGGCAAGCGCACCGCTACTGCAAAACGCTCCTTATTGCGCATCATTACTCCTTCGATAACTGCCTGACCGCCAACGTTCATGGAATTCAAAGAGCAACCAGAGTATTTAAAGTTAACCCGGGCAAATGCTATAAAGTCCCATCCCCATATTGCTACCTTCCCGGCTATCATACCCCATCGTTGGTAAATACGGCAAAAATTCTCTCACCAGATCTAATTCTGCGATAGCTGATTTCAATTCATTGGAATGAGCTACAATACTGCCATTGGAAACCGCAAACCACTGATGCAAAGGCTCATCAGGAAAAGGCTTGCCTCGCAGCCGATATCCATGAGCAACATACTCATCTATCAAAAATCTCTGTAGATACAGCTGACGGTCAATCACTCTTTCTGGAACATAACTCAACAGCGCTTTGTCCAGACCTTTTGACCTCACTTCCGCAACTACTTCCTCCAACGTTTCAGCAAACGCATATCCATTCTTTCCCAGAGCAACCCAAATATTGGTTGGGCATCTATCCTCCAACGTAACTTGGTCTAGGGAATCAAGATACTCCTTGCGCTCTCGTGCACGGCTAAATTTTTGAAACCAAGAAAGGACCATACCTCCAGAAGAGAGTTAAAGTATAAAAATGTTCTCAAAACTAAAAAACAAAAAAAACTGAATTCACTCAAAAAAACTTCCCCAGCCCCGTTTGACTGTCATCCTTAAAAACCTGATCTTCAGTATATCCCAGCACTAAAAATATACTCGAAACTGCTGGAATAACCTGATTATTCAAATAATAATCTGCATCATATTCTCCCTCACCAACTTCACTAGGCAATTTCGCCCGTTCCCGGATAATGCCCGGTCCTTTGACAATAACATATTCCACTACCATGCCCGGAACAACCATCTCCCCTCTCTCCACCATCCGCCGTGCCACTGCCACATGAGGGCCGACGGACGCATAGCCACCTAATTCCCTCGTAATTTGCGTCTTGATAATCAGTTTATGCAAAGGGACTAACCCCCTCTTCATTTCTTGAACCACCAGCTTGACATACACCAGAGCATCATCAACTTTATCGTTCAGCACCAATTCCAAGACTTTCTTCTGCACTTCCTTGGCAATCAGCGACCAATTTCGCCGCACTGATTCGAAGCCAGTCACCTTCACCCGTCCTTCCTTAGAAATAAGCGCATACTTCTTCTTCGCTCCTTTTTCCGTTCCTTTAATTGCCACAAAAATTCCCCGAGGATAATATCCTTCCATCTCTAGTTCCATTTTGCCCGGAAGATGGGAATTAACTTCCTGCATAAAGTCCTTGGCATCAGCCAGCTCTTTATCACCCAACAGCACAAAACAGGAATCAGTATCCGCATAAATTACTTCAAATCCAAATTCTCGCGCTTTCTCAATTGTCTGCTTGATATAATTGCGGGCATATGCGGTGGTAGACGCAGCACATTCAATAGAATACCACCGCGCGCCATAAAAGCCCAGATAGCCATAAAACGAATTGGCCAACACTTTAATGGTATAGGAACGAGCATCATAGATTTTAGTATCCTCGCCCCGTGCTTGAGCTTCCCGAGCCATCCGCTTCACATCCGCCCGGCGTAAAATCAACTCCTCCAAAACCAGAGGAATAAATTTCTTTTCCTTGGTGCAGAACCAATACTCTTCTTTTTCAGGGACTTTTCCCACTAATTTGCAGCAATCGCATCTAAATCCCTCCGGCCCAATATTATGCGCGCTGATAATCGTGGGATACAGCGACCGAAAATCAAAGACCACCATATCTTTATACAATCCCGGAGTTGGTTCAAAAACAAAAGCACCCTGAATTGATTCCTGGCGACGTTGGCTTATTTGTGCATCCTGGGGCTTATTGGGAGCAAGGATGTTATATTCCATTCCCCGGCGTAAAATATAATTTTCCACTAAGCGGCTAAATTTCATCCGAATGACATCAAATACTGGCACCCCCACAATCTTGGTAAACTCAATCATATCATAGAGTAACGTCCTGCACAATTGTGCTGTAAGGTACGCATCATGAAGGTTATACGCACAAAAATCAGCCAATCGCTCAGAATTACTATCCCACGAAGGTCCCAATTCATCTAAATTCACCACCTGTTTCTTATACCCGAGTAATTCCTCCGACACCGCATCTAACGAAAAACTTCCCGTTTTCAAATTCTTCCCAAAAATATTACGAATAAATTGAAAGACATCCACATGAACCATACTGGTAATGCTGCTCTTAGATTCACGTACACCTTTCTCAGAAACTTCCAATTCCGAATGATCTGCACCCAAATCCAGTTGAACCCCCAACTTCTGCGCCCGTACTTTAATATACGGAAGATCAAAGACATCCGAGTAATAGCCGGTGAGAATATCAGGATGGTATTCTAGTACTATATCCCGGAAACGCTGTAATAGCTGAGTTTCAGAATCACATACTTCCAGATACTCCAAAGTATGAGGAAATTTTTTCCACGTCAGTACTTTTTTAAATTCCTGGCCCAGTTCATCAACCCCATACAATCCTATCATTAAAATTGGATTTTTCTGCGGCAAAATCTCTTTCTTCAATGCATACGTTTCAATATCAACTGCTAAGATTCGTAATTTCTGCACCGACTCTAGGCTCTCCTGATGAACATCTGTCGCCAGAAAAGCAGGAATTCGTAGTCGTGGCTCATCAATAAACTCACCCTGAGCAACGACTAAGGTCATTGGCATTATCCCCACATCCCGCAGATACCGATGCACAAACAAAATATCCTTTTCAAAACACTCCAGCCCCCAGGACTCCAATTCCTCCGCCAGCAGCGGAACGGCCTTAGGATAATTCACCAAAATCTTCCACAGCTTTTTCTTCTTTCCCAGCAGCTCCCGTTCAACTTCCTCAAATCCCACCACCACAGCCGCTTCATTTCTATTTTCAATTTTCAGTCCCTTCAATCGCAGTTCCAATTCCATCGTATTGATACCCTCAATAGAAACATAGAAAAATGGCCGATGCTCATGAATCACACAAACTCGTGAGCCATCCCCTAATTTAGAATACAGATACATATACACTTTCCCATCCTTCAATCGATATTCAAAATCCAGTGGGTAGAATTTTATTTCCATAAAGTAGCAAATTTATCTAATTTATATAAATATTGTGGAAAATTGGAGTAATTTACCTAAAACCCATTAGTTGGATTTCTTCTTTTTTGAAAGACCTCGATTAATTTCTTTTATTGAAATTTCGTGCGGATATTGTTCTTCAAACAACGAGAGGATATGCTGCCTGCGTTTGAAGGTGTTAGCATTTTTGGCATGAGCACACCACCCTTCCATGAAATTGTACACATCATCATATATGATCATTTCATGATGGTACAAAGAATGAACTTGTTGTACTTTTCGCTGAAAGTGGCGCATATTCTTTCGTTTCAAGAGGCGATGATGCGGGAATACGTTGAATCCAAGAAATTCTACCCCTCTGCTTAGAGGAATAATTTTAGATTTATCGGGATGAAGTTGTAGTCGTAATTTTTCATGGAGAAACAGGGCAATCTGTTTTTTCCATTCTTGTAAAACAGTTGGCGAAGTATGCAAAAGTACAAAATCATCAACATAACGGATATAATATTTTACGTTAAGATTTTGTTTCACAAAGTAATCTAACTCATTAAGATACACATTCGCAAAAAATTGGGATGTCAGGTTGCCAAGAGGCATTCCTTTGTTTGCAGCAGTTGAATAATTACCCAGAATACGCTTGATAAGCCACATTATTTTTGGATCCTTAACCTTTCTCTGAATGAGAGTACACAAAATGGAATGTTCTACCTCATCAAAATAATGCCGAATGTCTGCTTTGAGAGCATATGTATTTACAGTATAATTCTCAGACACTTTTCTTGCAAAAAAATCATAACGCTGTATTGCGTTAAGAGTTCCTTTTCCTTTACGATTGGCATAAGAATCATATATAAAGCATTTTTCAAACATAGGTTCGATAATATTACAGAGTGCATGATGAATAACCCTATCTCGAAAATCAGATTTGCTTATTTTTCTGGTTTTGGGATCTCGGAGAATAAATGTTTCCAGAGGCCTTGGTTGGTAAATATGAAAGAGAAGTTCTGTACGAAGAAGAGAAAGATTTTCCGCAAGATTTTCTTCAAACTCTACCACGCACGGCTTCAAGGTCTTGTGCTTGCGTGCTTTTCTAAACGCTACTTGAAGATTCTCATGGCTGCATAATTCTTTCCACAAATTTCGATAAAGTGCCATACGAGAAGAAAAGGTCTCAGCACTGATTTGGGCTATTCCACGCACGCGATTATTATTATTGATATTACGGTCATTGGCGTTGAAATTGGAATTGTTATTGAAATTATTGAGCCAAGACGCCCGCGCAACGTACTAGCTCTTGATGCACACTATACACTGCCACTTCACACAAACTCGAAAGTTTGCTGTTGCAGCTGTAATTATCAACAATGGAACGAGTCCATGCTGAAAGTGCTCAAAAACAAACTGTTTTTGGCACCCTCAGAAATCTTTCGATTTTTGATGGTTTCATAACCAAGTCGCCAAAGGTCTTTGCACAAGAGCGTGTAGTCCAAGCCTAACTCCTGCGTTTCAGGAGAGTGCTGAGACAAAGAGAAAGAAAAAAATTATGCTTTATATAAGTTTCGCAGTCCTGCTTCAAACTGTTCTCGTGCAACATCAGGCACAAAACGAGCAGAGTAAGATCTCACTTCATCAAAGGTTGCTAACTTTACTTCCGATGGAGTACCTGGAACTTGATTTTTTGGCGCGTCCCCTACGGGGACAACGACCTCCCGACGTACCCCACGCACGCGACCATTAC
>Ga0209211_10003096_pt1 | contig 27613 bp, 12 predicted proteins | sample RifGroA2_FD_183992 | JGI IMG/M metagenome (GOLD analysis project Ga0209211, IMG submission 183992) | Groundwater microbial communities from Rifle, Colorado, USA - Groundwater A2 (SPAdes) (version 2) | ecosystem: Environmental > Aquatic > Deep subsurface > Groundwater | place: Rifle, Colorado...
ACCACTGGCACTGAAACCGGAACTGCCGTAGAAAGCGCCCAACCACGAAGCCCGCCACAAAGAATTACTTCCTGAGATACCTGCAACTGTAGTTCGAACATACTCAGGGCCCAACACATAAATCCTTGTCTCAGTGATTCCAGAATCACTGAGCAGACCAAGATATTCAACAGTATACCCTAAACGATTCATCACAGCAAGTTCCTCATCACGTGGATCAGCAAAACCTTTCCTATATCGAACATGACCATCACTAGTCCTTAAAGCAAGAAAACGATACTCTTGATCATTTCCAGACAATCGCAACTGGCTCATATCAACAACAACACTATCTTCAGCACTCCTTGCCGCCTCAGCCTCTGCACGATCAGGACAAAAATTCCCTCTCTGGAGCAACTGATCATAAGAACTGTTTTGTGTATCATACAAATGACGAAGAACAAGATTATCAGACTCACGAGTAATAACCCAATCAACACCACCATCACTACGAGGAAAATACCTATGACCCTCAGCAGTATAAAACCATTGATCCCACAACTCAGGAGTAGTTAAGCGCTCAGCCAGTAATTGATCAACACAAAGAAAAGTTCCAGGAACAAGTTCTCTATATGATCGTAAATCACCAATAATAGTTTCTATTGCCATATTCGAAAAGAATAGGGATGGATATTTAAAACTTTCGTTACTTATTAATAGCAACATGATCTCACAAAGGGGAAAAGTCTCCACATGCGCATTATAGAAACATCATCTCACGCTTACGAAGAGAAAACCAAAACATTTATAAATAACCATTATTTTGGTTCATATGAACCAATAAAGTGGTTAAGATGATCACAGAAAAACAACTCAGAATCTTTGACATTTTTGCAAAGGAGCCTTTTGCAGAACACACAAGGAGCAAAGTAAAAGAGGCGGCAAGAGAGAAGTCAAATAATGCCTTAGCGCGAGCGATAAATCGACTAAAGCAGGAGGAAGTGGTGATTGAAAGAAAGGTTGGCAGGGCAGGCCTGCTTACGCTCAACCTTGATAAAGAACTGGCAGTGTACTATATCGCGTTGAGCAATGACCAAAAGCTTCCTCGCCTTGCGAGATCTTCTCTAGAAAAGCTAGAAAAGGAGATAACAATGCTCACACCATTTTTTTCCATTGTTGTCTTCGGATCATTCGCAATCAGACAACAAGAAAAGGATTCAGACCTTGATGTTGCAGTATTTATTGAGGATGAAGAGAAGAAAAAACAGATGGAAGCTGTAGCGAATAGTGCAAGAGTGAAAGCACCGCTAAAGATGGACATCCACGTTATCCCAAAAGCAGAGATAGTGGAGATGCTGACGAATAAGGAGGAGAATCTGGGCAAGCAGATAGCAAGGAAACATCTGGCAGTCCATAACCATAGAATATTCTACGACATAATCAAGGAGGGGATGGATCATGGATTTCGAATATAAGATATACCTGACGAGGGCAGAGAACGAGCTCAACCTTTCAATGATCATACAGAGGATTAGTGATGAGAAAACGATGCAGATTGAAATATTCAAGATGAAGGAAGACACTTATTACAGCGCCGTTATTTCTCATGCTTACTACTCGATATTTTTTGCTGCAAAAGCGTATCTTATGAAAAAAGGAATCAAGACAGCTCCACCCGAGGAACACAGGAAAACATTCGATGAGTTCTCACAGCTTGTCCATAAAGGCATAGTTGATGTTGAACTACTGAAAATTTACCAGAACATGATGATAAAGGCTGACACCCTCCTGCATATCTTTGAACTGGAAAAAGGCAAGAGAGGAAAATTCACATATAAGAGAATGCCGCAAGCAAATCAGGAGCCAGCACAAGAAAGCATCGAAAATGCACAGACATTCTTCAGGAATATTTTCGGGCTTTGTGAAGAGTCAAACAAAGGAGGATAAGATCATTTCCCCCTCTTCACCACCCTCTCCGGCACTCTATACTCTTCCCATCTGACTTTTTTTCCAACAACTGCGTCCCGAACCCGCCGTTCAGTCGTGCTCATCGTTGATCCGCCGCTTTTCACTTCAACAAAAACAATCTCTTCAACATTTTTATCATCCAGTCCTTTAAACACAATGAAATCAACGGGTTTTCCTAAAAACTTGCACTCCGTCGGCTTGTAAGAAAAATCAGGAAGATAAGGTGCTAGCTGCTCAGAAAACTGCCCTGAGAGAACCGCTCGTGATTTCTCTACTGCCTCCTTCCGGAGCCCTGGCACTTTTCCTTGCCATTCCGCATGAGTCATGAAAGAACCAAACTTCATCCCAACCCAGAAAGCAACGGCAACCCCTATTAACAGGATAAACAATATGAGCAGTTCCATACTCAGCTCAGCCAGTAATCAGGTATATATAGATTCTGATTAAAAAAAGTCCTTATATTCTCCTTCTCATCTCAGTCTGATAATCAAAGAATCCCCATTTTTCATAGACAGAGTGCGCATGGGTATTCTCCGCCGACACAGCAATTGAAATAAATGTGATTCCCTTTTCCCTAAACCATGCCATGCCAGCATCCTTCAGCAGCGAACTAATCCGCTGCCCTCTATGCTTTTTCTTGACAAAAAGGTCGCTGAGATAACCAATCTTCTCGAGTGCAAAGATAGGGATATTCTTTTTAATGTATAGCAGGCAATAGCCAACAGCCACCTTATCATCCTCAGCAATAAACACGCACCCATTCTTTGACCTGATATTTTTTTTGAGAAATCCTTCAAATACCGCGGCAGCATTCTTTTTCTTTTGGAGGTGGGGCCTAAGTTGTGGGTTTTGGGGGAGCAGCACTTCATCATGATAAGTCATGAGCTCTTTCCAAAGTGCATTCAGCGCATGAACATCTTTTAACGTTGCTTTTCTTATCTGAATCATGAGAACAAATGAAGGTGAAGAGTATAAAAATGTTTCATCAAGAAAACAGAATCATTGCCCATGAAGCAGGCCAAGCACCGTTTCATGGAGATATCCATTCGTCGCAATTGCTGATGTTGATTTCCTGGTGATAGGGTTTCCGGTAATGTCCGTGACCTTTCCACCTGCCGCCTCAACAATAGCCGTCCCAGGGATGATGCTCCAAGGGCTGCCGGAAGATTTGACGGTCACATCAACCCCTCCTGTAGCAACTAAGGCAAGCTCATAGCTCGAGCATCCAAGAACACGTGTATTCTTTGTCTGCCTCATCAATTCCATCCCCCCATCAAAGACTCCAGCCTTTTCTAATGAATTTATCGAGGTAATATGAAGCCGGGCATCAGCAAGACAATCAACAGAGGAAACAGAAAGAGGAAAGGTGTGTTCCCTAATAATGCAATATGCCCCTCTGCCAATAATACCAACAAACAGCTGATCTGTTAAAGGGGAATAAACAATACCTCCAGCCGTTTTTTCCAATTCTTCATCATAGACGCCGAGAGCAACCGCAAATGCAGGAATCCCACGCAGATAATTGTCAGTTGCATCAAGAGGATCAGCGAGAAGAGTGTAGCGATGCTGGCGAACAAAAGCAATGCCAGCTTTTACTGTTTCTTCACCATAAAAATTAAGCTTTAATTCTTGCGCCTGAAGCAAAAGCCGGCCTTCTACAAGACAATCAAGTGTTGAGAGCGCATCATCATCGGAAAGAGAGGATTGTAGCCTGCCAAAAGTTTCAAGAAAATGACCCCTCATGTTTCCAAGTTCATTGCAAAAGAGGGTAATAATCTCTTTAACCATCATACATGGTAATCAGACATGATAATTAAACGTTTGTATAGTGAAAAAAAATAGAAAGTGGATCCACTGGACATCATGAGCCGCCTTGATATCCAAGAATTATTGCGTTTCAGCCTTTCTGACCAGTTTCTCTCTCACTGGACAACCTCGGATGAGGTATTTAAACAACCCAGGCTATTGTATTATTGCAGGGAACGGCGCTAGCCCCACCGTTTCCTGCCCTAAAGGAGGTGACCCACATGGAAGACACATTTTTGAGCCAGGCAACAATTCAGTCGCTCTTTGAGCAGCAGATAAGAAAGCTCACAAGAGAATCTATCATCAGGCAGCAGGGGATGATCTGAATGTTCATGGACATCATTGATATAGAGGACGATGAGGAATTCATCGAGGAATTCAAGATCCTCATTGAGGAACACATGGTAGAGAGTGATATTTATGACCACAATGGTATTTTAGAGCTCCTTGATGATGGTTTGATCACTCCGGAAGAGGCTGGCTTTATGCAGGGCTTCATTGATGCCCATGAAAAGCCAAAGCCACCGTTGTATTGACAGTGAGTAGTTGAGGCAACAATACTGGCGCAAACGGCATGGTCTCCATGCCGAGTTTTTGCAATAAGCAAAAACGGTTTGCCTGCCAGTTGTATTGTTGCCTGTATCCAATACAAATCACTCACCTACATCCTATCATCTCGATTTTTCCGGCGGGCTTTTCACCTCGGCCCGTCGGCTCTTCTTTATCCACCAGTTACCACAAGCATTTTAAAACAGGTATGATTCCTATGATACAATGAAGATAATCACAAAAGAAGAGTTTGAGCACGAAAAATACAAGTATCAAAAACTCATCAAGGAAGGAGCACTATTCATCTATCCGACTGATACAATCTATGGGCTTTCCTGCGATGCGACAAACATCGATGCTGTCCGGCTCCTTCGCGAGATCAAGCAAAAAGAAGGCCCGCTATCAGTCCATGTCCCATCGAAGGAATGGATCAAGGAGCATTGCATCCTGGACGAGAAATGGCTAGAGAAGCTTCCAGGACCATACACCCTCATCGTGAAGGTGAAGTCTGGTGCTGTCTGCAAACTGGTCAATCCTGGTGAAAGGACCCTTGGTGTGAGGATACCTGACCATTGGACAAGCAAATGTGTTGAGGAATGTGGATTTCCAATCATAACTACTTCAGTAAATAAGTCTTCTGAAAATTTCATGACTTCTGCAGAAAGCATCGACCCGGAGATCGCAATCCACATCGCTTTTATGATCTCTGAAGGGGAGAAGAAAGGCCGCCCGTCGACGATCATTGATACGACGAAAGGTGGTGTCATCAAGCAGAGGTAATCTGTTACTACTTTTGAATACTCCTGTACCGAAAAGCTTATATATGAGCCATACCACTCTAGAGTAGGAATGATCACCTCTTTTTCCCTGGAGTCCCTCGCAAGAGGGCTCTGGGGTTTATGATCACCTCTTTTTCCCTGGAGGCCTCCGCAAGGAGGCCACTAGGGTTTTTCCACTAATGCCGCCTTCTGGACGGTATAGAATGCTGCCCCTTCCCTATCTTTGGTTGTTTCATGACTGATGATCTTGATTTTTTTCTCAAAAAGGGGGCAATCAAGGACAAGGGATTCTGCCTCTCCTCCCTCAAAGGCGATATTGATGCCATTCTTCTGATGTAATGTGGCAAGCCTGTCGATGTCTTTCTTAGTAATCACTCTGCCAAGCCATTCCTCATTGAGCCCGTCAGCAGCAACAGATGACAAAATAAAAGAGAATCCATTCCGCAGCAATTCTCTCATGTATGTCTCCTGGTTGAGGTGCCATAAAGGGGAGAACACCTTTAATCCAAGCTTCTCGCATATGTTCTCTATCCTGTCTCGTTGGTACGTCGAGGCAATTGCTCCCGTGATCACCCCATCGATCCTGGACTCTTTTTTTGCTCGGGCAAGAGCATTGGAAAGATCATCAAGCTCATTTTCCTTTTCTCCTTGCGTCTCTTGTTCTATCAGGGGCAATCCCATTGCTTTTGCCTGCAGTTCAACCAAACGCACATTCGGCGTGTGGAACATATAGGAGGACTGATTACTGCTTCTCATGGTAATCCCGCACACCACATCATAATTTTGCCGTTTCATGGTATAGAGCGCATACAGGCTGTCCTTCCCTGATGAGATAAGAACACCCAGCCGAAGCTGTTTTCGTGGAAGAAATTGTGAAAGATACGCGGATTTTCCCTGTTTTCCAGCAAGCTTCTCTATCGCATGATCTATCTTGCTCCCGTATTGCGCCGCTTTCTTTTTTCGCCAGACAACAGAAGATGGCAATCCTTTGCTCTCAGCGAGTTTTCTGAGGACAAACTTTTCTTTTCCCTCAGCAATTTTTCGCCGGCCAGGTATTTTCAGGGCATAAGATGCAAGGTCTTTATCAAGAAAAGGCAGTCTTATCTCGAGATTGTTATACATGGAGATGACATCATCCCGATAGAGGTCTCGTTCGTACATTTGCCGCAGTCCAGAAAGACATTCCTTATTGATATCAAGTGCGTTCTTATGCCTTTGATAGCCAGCAAAAAGTTCTTCGCTCCCAAGCCCCGAGAAAATAACCTTCACACAATCCTTTCTGGCTTCCTCGCACGCAAAGTGAAATGTTGCGCCAACTCCCACCTTGACAACGTTCGTGTCTTCGATAAGAGGGACAATGAGCGGCAGCGCTTTTTGGAGCTCTGGCAGGGCAACTGTCCGGATGGTGAGTGGAAAGCCAAGTTTCTTTGCGGTGTTCCGGCTCCATGCTTCATCATCTGCTGGCTGCTGGCCAGGAATATGAAGGGAGGTGGTATAACAGGTAAAATCAGCTCCAAGCTGTTTGAGATACCATGCAATGATGGTTGAGTCTATGCCTCCAGAGAATAAAACCCCGATCTTTCTCTCAGGGATCCTCTTTGCAATGGCTTTTTTCAGGAGTGCATCGAGCTGGGAGATTTGGCTGGCCTCTGTTCCTTTGTGTTCTGGCTTGAGAGAGAAAAATTCCCGCTCTGTAAAGGACAGCCGGTCCGTTTTCAGGGAATAGGTAAGGATCGTCCGGGGATGGAGTTCTTCTATTGCCCCTTTTCCAATGCCCTCGAGCGCTTTTCGCTCGCTTGCCGCAAAGAAACCATCGCTATGGGAATACCATAATGGCTTGACCCCGAGGATGTCTCGGGCACAGATCACCTTCTCGAAGTCCCAGTAGATGAATGCATAAACCCCATCCAGTTCTGATAAGGAGGAAATTCCTTTATGCTGCAAGAGCCACAAAAGCACTTCCGCATCATTCGCAGCAATGATCCGGTATTTCTCTTTCAGTGTTTTCCAGTTGTAGATTTCACAATTGGCAGAAAAGTAAGGCAGTGATCCAAGCGGCTGGGATACAGTGCCAACAATGCTGTGCAGGCAATGCCCGATGCAGGATGTTGCCTTCCCATCGTTTAGGGGGGAATTGACCTTTTTTTGGGTTGCAGTTGCCATCCCATAGCCATCAATTCCGCGATAGCTCATGAGGGCAAGCGCTTGTTCTACCTGCATGCATGCCTTGCTCGTATTGAATGCTCCTATGATCCCGCACATAGGGCAAGAGAGAAAGACGCCTGATAAAAAGTTATCTCTTATTCTTTCTTTTTTTCATGGATTTTTTCTGGCAGGTAAAGACTCCAAGCGCATAGCCGAACAGGACAGAGATGATAATGAGTGCAGCGAATGGAAGAGACAATTGGGCTTTCGTGAGCAGTGGAGGAGCAAGTTCATTCGACGGCTCAAAATACATGTCGATGCTCGATATTTCAAGCGAATATTCCAGGTACAAGAGTGCAGAATACGGGTCATAGTCCTTCAGCGACAAAGCATATTCATAATAGCTGTATCCGACGATGGGAAAGCTTCCCTTCGCGATTGCTTTGGCAATGACCGTCTGGGCAAGCCGCTGTTTTTCATTGATGATGATTGGCAGCTGGTCTTCTTCTGCACCAAGGAGATTGAGGACCACATTTGCTTCTGCTTTCGTGATGCTGGCAGTATAGATGCAGGATGCAAACGCGCCTTTCTTGAGGTCTAGATTTGCATCTTCCAATTCCTTGATCGAGCCAGCCAGCCCATCCGGAATGTACAACCGGGCATATTGTACCCGTTCCTGCGCTTCAGAGATTTTTTCGACGCACGTTTGCTTCATCTCCTGCTCATTGAACTCATATGCTGTCCCGTTAAGAGAATAAAATGTCGCCCAGGAAAGAGCGCTAAAGACGCGCTCATTCGCAAGCGCGAGTCCTGAGATGGAATTTGTCGTGTTGAGTAATGCTGACGTTTCATCCACATATCGCTGCGCTTCGGCTATCCTTTCTTTTACGACCATATACGTTTGGAGTTCTGGGATCGTGCGGTATCCTTTTTTGTTGATATTGTTGTCAAGGTTTGTGATGCTCGTATTGAGCTCTTCTAGGAAGATGGCCCTGCTTTTTTCGCTCAGGTTCTTTGATGAAAGGACAAGGCTGATGAATCCCACATTTGCGCCATAGCAATAGGATGCTGCCGAGTAATATTTCTCCTCGTCGATGGCGCTGAGCCCTCGGAGCGAGAGGTTAAGTGAAGTATTGAGCTCTTCAGAATAGGTGATATTCAGTAGGGTGAGTTTTGGAAGAGCAGTTATTACGTCACCATGCAACCGTTCACTTCGGTTGCAGAGGCTATGTGCAAGGGTGGACATGATCTTGGCATAGGAAGGATCTATTGCCAGGTCAGCGGATTCAATCGAATAATTTTTTCCGGTAAAGAGTGTTATGGCTTCTCCAAGCCCCCCGATCTCTTTGACAGCAACGCCTTTTTCTTCGCCAAAAGCAAAAAGGTCTATGGTAGAATTTGTCTCATTGCCAGTGGTATTATGGTAGTACCTGGAGCCTTTGGGAATGCCAACAGTCTTTATGCCTTGGTCTGCGGCAGCTTCGATCTTGTTAATAAGGCCGCCAACATTTCCGACATATCCTCCAGAATTGATCGTGCCAGTGAGGCTGATGTCAGGGGAGATGGGAAGGTCATCGAGGACTGCAACGGTAAGGGCGCTGATCGCAGCTCCGGCTGATGGGCCGCCGATGATTGGGCTATCCGCCCTGATCGTATAGAAGAAGTCATAGTGTGAACAGTCTTTTTCGATATATGCGCACGCAACTTCTTTTGCAAACCGGGTTGAGAGCTGGACATCGAATTTTGATAAGGGGAGGGTGTCCATGAATATTTTTCCAGTGCCAGGACGAATGATGAGCGATGCATCTGCGATGCTTCCTTTAAAGCCATCATCTGTCTCGGAGACGGCAAGGAGCCGGACATGCTTCTCTTCAGCAGCTCCGGCAAAGGGCAAGAGGAGCATGATGAGGAGGAGGAAATAATATTTCATGGAATGGGAGAAGAGGTGATGGTTTTTAAGGATTGTCTTTATGATGGCTCAAAAGAAAGTCTCACTTCATTCGACAGGTGCCGGCTCAACTCTCGACCATTTACGGAAAGGTGCTGCGTTCCCGTATGGAGCTACCCCTCGCGACGCACTTGCTTCATTCTCGAGTGAGCTCGGCAGAAAGGCACTTATTTTCTACAGCGCTCTTTATGATCCAGGCTGGCCTTAGGGGAAATGGCAGAATGGAGGGCGGCGATGTGGTGATGTATCTTTTCCTGCTCAAGGATGGGCAGGATTGAGCAATAATGAAGGCACTGCTCATAGTAATAGATGCTGGCTGGAATATCCCGTGAAGCGAGCGCCTGGCGGGAGGCACGCAGTGATTGGTATATCCGCTCGTTCATGAGGGAAACGAGGCTGGCATACTTCTGCTGATAGAATAGGTCTTTATTTTTTATGATTTCCTCTTCCAGCATGAAGAACGCCGCTTTGTATCTTCCTTCGATGATGAGGGTGTTGAGCTGGACATGCTCATCTTTTCTTTTCACAATGACTGGAACCCTTCTTTTTGCCTTTCGTGCAAAGAGCATGAATAAGAGGATAAAAATGACGAGGAGGATAAGGAAGGGCAGTTCTCTTGCAAGGAATGATGGTTTTGCTGTTCCAGGGCTTTCTAGATGTGCAAAAGCTGGTGATGGCTCAGTTATTTCCAGCTCTCCAGGGAATTCTGTTTGCTTTTTTTCCTCCGGCAGCAACGGTGAACCTGAATCAGGGGATAAAGGTTTTGTTGGCAGGATGTTGCCGGTTTCTGGGCCAGGTTTGATTGCTCCAGTATCCCCTGGGGTGATCTGTTCTGGTGTGTTCCTAATGACCCCTGTTGAGGGAGTATAGTAAGGATTAGTATATTTCCCATAGGAAGGTTGGGGCACTGCATAGGTAGTAAGCGTGGAATTTGTGCTGTTCACATTTCCTTGAGAATCATTCGCAAACCAAACATAGGTGATATGCCGGGGAGGGTATCCAGAGAGGCTTGCATTGACGCTGATGAGTGTTCCAGGCAAATTCCATGATCCGATAGTCACATTTTCCCATATTCCAGATTCATTCCAGGCAAGCCACCAGGATGATCCAAGGGAATCATCAAACAGTGTGATGTTTAGTTGCACGACATCGCTGATAAACGGACTGCTGAAATTGATCATTGGATCGCTGAACCATGGAGGGATTGCGTCCCCGCTTTGATTGACAAGAAGGGAATAATTGACAGCAGAATAATTTTCAACTCCAAGAGCATCTATGGCAAGGCAATTCCATACATAGCTCCCATTCATAAGGGTGAGTGTTGTCTGCAGTCCTGCATGTGTTCCAGAGGAATCCACTGTCTCATTTGCCTGCCAGGTGCCGCTGAAATTGCCATAAAGTGTAATGTTTGCAAGTGAGAGGTCATCTGTTGCATTGCAGACAAACATCACAGAGGGGGATGTGCTGTTTGTCCCATTTAGAGGCGATGTAAGGCTTACATTTGGCCCGGAATTGAGGGGATTGAGCCAGAATGTCTGTGAGGTGTTATAATTTCCTGAAGTATCATTTGCCCACCAGCGATAACTGATGTTGTGCCCCAGGAGTCCTGAGAGTGAGATATTGATTGTGGCAATTGTTCCATTGTCCCACGACCCGTTTGTCGCATTCACCCATAGGCCAGTCATGTTCCACATGAATATCCACATCGCTCCATGATAATTGTCAAGGAGGGTCACGTTTGTTTGGATCATCCCCCCGGCCGTGGGAGTTGAGGTGTTGAGGGCAAATGAATCAAACCCTGGCAGGGTAGTATCAAGGATGGTAAATGACTGGATGCTCGTATTGCTCATGTTGCCAAGCGCATCACCAGCATGGAGCTTGTAATGATAGGTGCCAATTTCAAGGTTTGAGAGGTAAACGCCAGTACCTGCGGTCGATTCGTTCAATGTGAATCCAAGAGAACTGTTCATCCAAATATAGTTCATTACTGCATCATTGTCGATATCATTGCTTGTCCAGTTAAGGGCAAGATACGTATTGGAAGTGGAGAGAGCAGAATCATTCAGGCTGGTGATCAATGGCAGCGTATTTGAGACAGTGAAATTATAGACGGAAGATTGGTTCCAGTTGTTGCTGGTGTCATTTGCCTGCCAGTAATAGCCAACGCTCACCCCCCTCGTCGCGTTGATGGTGACATTGAGGCTGACAACCCCGCTGGCAAGGATTCCATTCGTGGCATTGTAGAAAATAGTTGATGAGTCATTCCAGGCAAAATACCAATTGCTGCCGGCAATATTGTCTGAAAGGGTGACATTCACCTGCACTGTTGTATTCCTTTGAGGGGATGTATTATTGATGGCAACCGAAGTAAAGTATGGGGGGATACTGTCAACACCAGAAGTATCAATGATAAGCGTGAAATTATGTGCTGAGAAATTTTCAGCCCCAAAGGCATCCTCGGCAAGGCAGTTCCATACATAAGTGCCATCCGCAAGAGCAAGGCTGGTAGACAGCCCAAAAGATGTTCCTGATGCAGATGCTGTCTCGTTTGTCTGCCATGTGCCGCTGAAATTGCCATAAAGGGTTAAGTTTGCAAGGCTGATATCATCTGTTGCATTGCAGATAAATTGTATTGACCCAGAGGAAGAGTTCGTGCCATTTAGTGGAGAGGTCAGGCTTACATTTGGATAAATGTTTCCGATTGATTGCACAAAATATTGGGAGATATTAGCATTGCCAACGCTGTCATTTGCCTGCCACCGATAGCTGATGCTATGACCTGTGGCACTAGCAAGAGAAAGATTAACGCTCACAGTAGCGGAAGTGCCGCTCCAAGTCCCATTCGTCACATTCATCCAATCTCCAGTAAGGTTCCAGGAGAGGAAATAGCTCTGTCCTGCAACGTTATCAACCAGGGTGATATTTAGTTGGATCTCATCATTGATTGTTGCGCTCGTCGAGTTTGTCGCATTAGAATGAAATCCCGGCACGGTGCTTTCAACAAACAGAGGAGTGGAATCATTTATCTGGAACTGCCAATAAGCCGTTTCATTGTTCAAAGCAAAGTCTGTGGCGTTTGCTTTCCAATAATACGTCCCATTCCCTAAACGGTACAAATCAAGCACTTCCTGAGAAGACAAGCTTCTGTTCCAGATGGCTATATCATCAAGTGTTCCGTTAAAGAAGTTGTAGCCTCCAGATCCATGTGCCCCTATGACAATATTCGCTGTTGAATTAAATATTGTCCTGTTCACATGACCAACAAAAAAGGTATTGTCCAGAAGGCCATTGACGTAGATATTCAAATGCGTCCCGTTGTATGCGCCAGCAACAAATGTCCAGCGATCATGTGGTATGCTCTGCACCGCTGTGACCTGTTGCCATCCTGCAGCGCTGCCATTTATGTTGAATTGCATGTAAGGCCTGTTCAAAGAGAGGCCAATGTCATAGCTCCGATTATTAGAATTAAACTCAACTTTTCCGACAAGGATCTCGTTTGTATGGTTCATCCGGGGCTTTACCCAAAGGGAGATGCTAAATGTCCCATTTGGATGCTGTAAAGGATTATGTAAAACCTCAAAACTATTGTTTACCCCGTCAAACTCGAATGCTCCGGCAAATTTTCCCCCCGATTCATTCCAGAAGGGACAAGCAATCCCGCTGCATGCCCCATTGTCCCCAAGTCCTGAAAAATCATACACTAAGCTATTATTCTCCCCAAACTCACTCCTATTATCAAGATGCATTAAGAGGATCATACTCTCATCAGGCAACAAAGGCAATGCCGTCAAATTATAGCTCACATTCATCCATCCGGTCGTCGTGTTCTGATACACGAGCCGGGTAATAGTATCAGAAGAATTCCCAACCCATACCTGCACCCGGTACGTGTTGCCATCAGTATCATTAGCGGTAAAATTGAGATGAACATGCGACGCATTCACATTGCTCATATTCACAGGCTCAGTCAAGTTAATAATAGGCATATGATCTGTTGGTGCAATGGTCGAATCATTAACGATAAATTGCCAATAATCCGTCTCGTTAATCATAGAGAAGTCTGTCGCATTAGCCTTCCAATAATACGTCCCGTTCCCTAAACGGTACAAATCAAGCACTTCCTGGGCGGATAGGCTTTTGTTCCAGACGGCAATTTCATCTATCGACCCGTTAAATGAAGAGCCCAAATTAAGATTCGTTCCCACATAATATGTTTTAGATGCAGTGTTCCATTCTGTTTTTTGTTGGTTTGCTATTTCTTCTCCATTGTGATAGAGCCTGGCCGTTGTGCCATCATATGTTGCAGTAACCAATATCCATTCATGTGTGGGAAGGTTGACCGCAATGTCCGTGTCATCATCCCATCCGGCATATCTGAGGAATGTCCCGCTGGTGTTTCTGTAAATCGCAACAACATTCCCCTGATCAACAGTATCTGTTCCATAGGCAAAGATGATAAAGGTAAGGAGAGTATCTGGCAGGTCATTGAGCCTGATCCAGCTGCTGATTGTTCTTGGAGAATTCCCAAGTGGCAGATGTGCATCCGATCCATTAAAGTAGGTATTGGGGCTTTTTGTATAATTATAGGCGCCTGCAAATGTTCCTATGACAAATGCAGGACAAGTGGTGCATCTCGCATCATTATCTCTCGCATAATCATGCACGACAGTATTGCTCTCTCCATCTTCACTCCTGTTGTCAAAATGTAAGAGCAGAGTGAGGTTTTCATCACTCGTCACAGGAAGGGCTGTCAGATTATAGCTCACATTCATGAATCCTATTGTCGTGTTCTGATACACCAATCGTGTAATATTATCAGACGAGTTCCCAACCCATATCTGCACCCGGTACATGTCTCCGTCTGTGTCATTGCCTGTCATGTTTAAGGAAACAAAGGTTGCGTTCACGTTGCTGTTGTTGATTGGTTCTACTAGCCAGATCTGGGGTGGCACATTTTCTGTCACTGATTCATCTGTTTCGTTTCCTATTATGTATATCCATGTTTCTGTTGTGTTTCCTTCTTTCCAGTCTGTGCTGTTTGCTTTCCAGTAGTATGTGTCGTTTTTGTGTCTGAATTGGTTGAGTATTTCTGTTGTTGTGATGCTTTTGTTCCATATTGCTATTTCGTCTAGTGTTCCGTTTAGTGCTCCGTTGTGTGGTGTTTGTGTGCTTGTTGCGCTGTAGATGTTGTTTCCTATCATTGCTCCATAACTCTCGTATGTGAATGGTCCCAGCTGGTCTGTTGTATTAATGAGTTCGCCATCTCTATAGATTGCTCTGTCGCTTTCGTTCCATGTGAACACTATCTGATACCATGTGTTGTTGCTCCAGTTGAGTTTTTTTGTTTGGAATTCTGTTCCTTGGTATTCTTGCATTGCCAGGCTTCCGTTGAAGAATATGATGAATTGGTGTCTTACTTCGTTGTAGTTTCCTGTTGTTGCTGTTGTGTAGAGTGTGTGGTTTTTGTTGTTGTTGTGTTCTGGTATGTTGTGTGGTGGTTTGTACCAGATGCTGAGTGTTCCTTTTGTTTTGTGTATTGTTCCGTTTTTTGTGATGTTGAGGTATGTGTTGCTTCCGTTGTATTCGTATGCGCTTGCGAATTTTCCTCCTGTTTCGTTCCATTGTGGGCAGTTGTTGCATGTGCCATTTGCTCCTCCATATGACCAGTCTTTTATTATTGATCTGTTTTCTCCGTATTCTTCCATTTTGTCGAAGTGCATGAGTAGTGTCATGTTTTCTTCTGTTTGTAGTGGTAGTACTGTTGCGTTGTAGGAGACGTTTAGTTGTCCGTATTCTGTGATGTTGTATGCTGTTGTTTTTCCGTATCCTGTTTCTTGGTAGAGTAGTCTTGTTACGTTGTTTGTTCTGTTGTCTGCCCATATGCGTATTCTGAATTTTTCTCCGTCTCTGTCATTTGCTGACGCGTTCAGTATGATCCATGTGTTGCTTGTCCATGTGTTGTTTTCTGGTCCGGTAAGGTTTGTGTCTGGTGGTGTGTTGATGACTATTATTGGGTTTGATATTCCCCATTCGCTCCAGTCATCTCCATCGTATGCTTTTACCCAGCATTGCCATGTTTCTTTTGCTGATGTGTTGTGATAGTTTATTGTGTCATTGAAGATTGTTCCGTTGACGTAACTATTATTGAAGCTGAGGTTTGCAAAGGATGTCGAATTTCTGTACCATTGTACGCTGATGTTCATGTTTTGTCCGTCTTGGTCTTCTAGGTATGCGTAGCAGGTGAGGTTGTCTTTTGTTTTGTTTAGTCCTGATGTGCTGTTGAGGAATACTATTGGTGTTTCTGGTGTGAATAGTTTGCTTGTTGATGTGTTTATGGTGAATTGGTAGCTTGCGAGTTGTTTCTCTATTGTCCAATTGAGCAATGGATCGCTTGTGTTGTCTCTCATGGTGATTATTGCTCTGTATGTTCCTGTTCCTGTTGCGTTTTGTGTTGTGTTGTATTTGTTGTTAAAGTAGTTGCTGATGTTGAGTGAAGTTGCTTTTTCTAGGAATGTTTGTGCTGTTCCATTGTAGATGGTGTAGTTTGTGTTCCATTCTGTGCCGTCGTATTTTTGTATTTGCATGAGGAGGTGCATGCTGGTGTTTGTTGGTCCGTTGTTTTCGATGACTGATCCTGTTTCTGTTGTGGTGAATATGTCTGTTGCTGAGAGGTATCCGTATGCTTTTCCTTCTTGCTCATCGTCGCCATATTTTAATCCGATAAAGATATCGTCCTTTTCATCATTGTTGATGTCTCCTGAAGCCAGTCTTCCATGGGATCCTCCATATCCTTCTTGATCTCCTGCAATAATGAGTAAGTCTGCTGATTCGTTGTTTAGGTTGATGAATGTTTCTGGCGGGAATTCTCTTCCTCTGATGACGTATGCCATTCCTTTTGATCCGTATTCAGTTGAGCCTTCAGAATAAGCGATGATATCATTCACTCCATCTCCGTCTATGTCGCCAAGCTTGAGGTCTTCTCCAATCGCGTGCAGGCTGTTCTCTTCGTAGATGGTGACGTTTGCTGAGTATTGTGATAGTGTTTTTGTTCCTGTGTAATTTTCTCCGAAGATGATCCCTACTCTGCCAACTGCCTTGTTGTCTTTTGTTGTTTGCCATGTTGTATAAAGGATATCATCTACGCTGTCATTGTTTACGTCGCCTACTTCAAGTGCCTTTCCTATTGGGTATCCTGCTGTTCCTGTGAAGCTTGCGTTTCTTCTGTCTGTTATGTAGTGTGACTGGTTTTGTAGTCTTCCTCCATAAATGAGGTTGATTGTTCCTTTGTTTGCTCTGGATGCTATGATAAGGTCGTCTATGCTGTCGTTGTTGATGTCTCCTGCACTCATGTCACTTCCTAGTCCTTCTCCGTAGCACCATGGTATTGTTTCTGCTGGTATGCATATTGTTCCAAAGACTGCGAATCTTGGTGAGATGATGGTTCCTGTTTCGTCTATGGTGAGTGTTACCCAGTCTATTGTATGGTCTGCCCATGGTTTTCCTGGGATGACGAATACTGCTCCTGTCATGTGTGGCATTCCTATTGCGAGGTCGTTTTGTGAGTCGTTGTCGAAGTCTCCTACTGCGAGGCTCTGCCCGAAGTAGTTCGCGTCGCCATAGCCTACTGTTATGTTGTTGTATATGGTGATGTTTGCTTCTCCGTTTTCGAGGTCTATTGTTGTTTTGTCTGAGTAGTTTCCTCCGAAGACCACATAGATTCTTCCTAGTGTGCTGGTGACGAGTCCTGGTGTTGTTTGGTAATAGTTGAATAATTGGAGGTATGCGATGATGATGTCGCTTTCGTTGTCGTTGTTGAGGTCTCCTGTGATGAGTGTTGGTGCTGAAGAAGTATAGTAATATTGTTGTTTGATGCTGATGTTTGCGTTGCTGATGTTCAGGTTTTGTGTTTTGCTTGGTTCATTGCTTCCGTAGAATACATGTATTCCTTGTCTTGTTACAGAGATTGTATCTTCGTATGTGTCGTTGTTAAAGTCGGCTATTGTTATCGCTTGCCCGTATAGCATTTGTGAGGCGTTTCCAGAGTAGGTGACATTTGCATAACTTTCGTTGAGTGTTTTTGTTAGTGTTTCTATGCTTCCTACTTGCACGAATTCGTCTGCTCTGTATAATGTTTTTGTTGTTTTTATGTTGAGTGTGGTGTTGATGAAGAAGCTGAATGTTCCTGTTTCGCTTTGGTTCATGTTTCCTATGGTATCGTTTGCGTAGATTCTGTATGTTCTTGTTCCGTTTGTCCATGTTGTGTAGTTGTGTGAGTACCAGTTTGTGTGGTTGTTCATGGTGTAGTTTGTTTCTATGTTGTTGTGTGTGATTCCCACGATGACTTTGTCGATTTTTGTGTTATCGTCTACGGTGACTCCTATGGTTACGTTTTGTCCGTATCCTTGTTCTGTTGGGGTTATGCTGGTGTTTGTCACGTTTGGTGGTGTGCTTGTGGTGATCGTGAATGTGTCTGTTAAATTGATTTGTTCGTAGCTTGTTGCGTTGCAGCTGATGTTGAAGAGGTAGTCTCCTGCTGTTGCGTATGTGGTGTTGTATGTCCATAGGTTGATGCTTGTGTCGAATGTCATGTTGACATACACGTTGTTTGTATTGTTGAATGTTATTGAGCAGTTCGTGTCTGTTTCTGTTATTGGTGTGTCGTCTATTGTTTTGTTGTAGTTGGCGTAGAATTTGATTGGTTCTCCTGGTATGATCGTGTCTGCGTCTGTGTCGTCCCAGATGAGTAGTTGTGCATTGGCTTCTGTTTTGTAGGTGGTGAAGTGTGTGACGTTGAAGAGGAGTGTTCCTGTATTATAGTTCAGCACTGTGCAGTCGTTGCTTGTGCATACTGTTTCGTCTTTGAGGATTATTGGTGTTTGTGTGTAGTTGAGGTTGTAGAGTGTGATGTTTGCTGACTTGTTGATGCGTTGTTCTGTGTTTGAGTCTACGGTTATCAGGTTTTCGCTGATATTGATGAGTGCTGATAGGTTCATCCCTCCTGTGAGGTTTATTGGGTCTGTGAAGAGTATGTTTCCTATCCCTGTTTTGTTGATGGTGAGGTTGACGTGTTCTATGTCTGTGATGTTGCTGAGGTTGGTGATGTGATCGAATCCTTCTGAGATGATGATGTTGAGTGTTCTGTTTTCGCTTGCATTTACGTTTCCGCTGGCGTCTGTGCAGTTGATGCTCCAGTTGATTTGTCCGAAGTTGATGTTGTTAAGGGTGATTTCCTGTCTTGTGTCTTTTGTTATTGTGTCGTTGGTGATGTTCATTCTTCCGTTGATGATGAGTGAGCAGTTTGCGATGGAAGAAGAGTCCGTCATATTGTATGCGAAGGTTACATTGCCATCATTATCTCCTGTGTTGTTTGTTGGTGATTCTAGGTGTATTCCCGGGACTGTTTCATCTGTTGCTGTTGTTATGGTGATATTTTTTGTGGTGTTTGCGAATAGTCCTTGGGATGTCATGTTGACTGTGATATTGTATGTGCCGTCTGAGATAGTGTTGACAAAGAATGTTACGTTATATGTTCCGTTGTTGCCTGTCCTTCCGCTTGGTGGCAGTGTATCGTAGGAGTATGTTGGTGTTGTTGTGGTTGTTGTTCTGTTCATTCCTGTGATGTTTATTTCTCCTATCATTGTCCAGCTGCTGTCTGTTGTTATGTTGATGAGGATATATCTTGTGTAGGGTTTGCTGGTGTTGAGGTATATCCACCCTTCGCTGTCTGTTATGCTTGTTTTTTCTGCGATGATTGTCCATGTGATGTTGTCTTTTGAGCTGAATGCGTAGATGTTGTCTGGTGCGTTTATTCCTCCTCCTCCTCCTCCTCCTACATGGAGTGAAAGGTTTGTGATAACATATTCCTTGCCCAGGTCTATGCTGATGTTTGGTACTGCATTGTTCCATCCTACTGTTGCTTCTGTTCCGCTGAATGTTTCTTCTTTGATGAGTCTGTTTGTTAGTTGTGCGTTGTTTGTGTCTGGGTAGCTTCCTGATGGTGCTGGGTTGACTGAATATGTTTTGTCTGCTGAGATCATGACTTCATAATCGAATACTTCGTTGATGTTGCTGTCTGATCCTGCTGTTGTGCTTGAGTGGTAGATGTAGTATGTGTGGTTGCTGTTTGCGCTGAGGTTTGTTTTGATGAGTACTTGTGTGTCCTTTTCGTTGCAGGTGCTGGTAAGGTAGTAGGGTATGATGTTGTGTGAGCTGTCAGTAATTCGTATGTCTGCGCATGTGTTTTGCATTGTTTCTTCTGTGATGTATTTTGTGGTGTTTATGCTGATGTTGAGTGTGTAGTTGATCAGGTTGTTTCCCGACCTTTCGGTTACATAAATGGTTTCTCTGGAAAGCCAGCTGTCGTTCCACCATGGGTACGCGTTGATGAGTGTGTTGTTGAAGTATATGTGTATGCTTGTGTTTGTGATGTTTTGTCCGTTTGTGAGGTTTATGTGTCCCCATGCGGTGATGTTGAGTGGTGTTGTTCCTGTTGTTGGTGTGATGTTGAGGGTGAGTATGATTGTGAGTGGATTAACGGTGAGTGTTGTTGTTGTTTCGTTTGAGTATTCTCTATAGGTGATGTTTGTCTTTACTGGGTAATCTCCTTCGGGGAGTGATATTTCCGTTGTGTATTCGTAGTCTCCTGAGTTGTTCGTGACGAGCAAGATCTCGTCGCCTCCAATACTCGTCGTTGGGGTTGTTGTTGTTCTGTTGTATCCTGTGATGTTTATTTCTCCTATCATTGTCCAGCTGCTGTCTGTTGACATGTTTATGAGTATGTATCTTGCTAGTGTTTGTGTGTTGTTCATGTATACCCATTTTTCAGCGTCTGTGATTGCTGTTTTTTCTCCTATTTTTGTCCATGTGATGTTGTCGTTTGAGCTGAATGCTGTGATGTTGTCTGGTGCGTTTATTCCTCCTCCTCCTCCTCCTCCTACGTATACTGAGATGTTGTTGATGATGTGTGTTTTTCCTAGGTCTATTGATATGTTTGGTACGTTATTATCCCATCCTACTGATGCTTCTGTTCCGCTATATGTTTCTTCTTTTAGGAGTCTGTTTGTTAGTTGTTTGTTGTTCGTGTCTGGGTAGCTTCCTGATGGTGCTGGATTGACGGTGTAGTTTGTTGCGAGGGAGATCATTCCATAGCCTGGGAATGTTTCTGTTTTGCTTTCGTTGTTTGTTTCTTCGTGGTTTCCGAAGTAGATAAAGAGTTGTGTCTTTGATGATGCTGTCAGGTTGATGTTGATCCATAGTTGTGTGTTTGTTGTGTCGCATCCTTGTTCTATCCAATATGGTAAGCTGTTGTATGCTTCGTCTACTACTCTAATATCTCTGCAATTGCTGCTCATTCTGCCGTCGTTGATGTATCCTGTTGTGTTTATGCTGACGTTTATTTGTACGCCGTTGCTGGTGGCTCCGTCTTGTTCTGTGAAGTTGATTGGTATTCTATACTGGTAGCTGCTGTTCCACCAGCTGATGTTTGTGATTCTTCTTCCATCATAGAATGGGCTTGTTGTTTTTCTTATTGGTGCGTTGTTGACATAGATATTGATGCTTGCATTTGTTGCGTTTTGGTTGTTTGTGTTGTTGATGTGTCCTTTTATGGTCACGTTTGTAGTGATGTTAAAGATTGATGATTGATTTATTGATATGTTGAGGTAGAGAGGAGCTCCTGCTGGAGATTCGGGAACTTCAACATGCACTATCCGTTTTTCTGTTGTGTTCACGTTTCCGGCAAGGTCAAATGCAATTGTTTGGAAAGAGTAGTCACCATTGGCAAGGTTTGTCATGTTGACCTCAAGCTGCCATTCATTTTCCTCTATCCTGGTGAATGTTGAATTATAGATCATCAAGAGCTCATCCCGGGTAAGGGTTTTGTTCCATATCTGCACTTCGTCTATTTGGCCATTAACGCTCTCCGTCATATCATACCCATTTCCGATGATGAGCGGATTGTTGTTTGTCGTGAGTTCCCCAATTGTCGTCGTAGCATTTTGGTAGCCGTTCAAATAAAGGGTCATATGTGTGCCGTTGAAGACGCATGCCACTTGGTACCAGGTATCCCAATCAATGATTTGTGAATTGATGTGGTTCCAGCTTCCAGTGTGTCCTGAACACGTGAATTTTTGTTCTTGGCCGGCTGGCACATTCACCTGCATGGCGTAGCTGTTGCTTGTTGCGCTGGTATGCTTTGCAATAATATTTTGTGAAGACGTATCTTCGTTGATGTTCACCCAGGCAACAAGGGTGAAGTTCCTGGTGAAATCAAAGAGTGATTCATTAGCTACTATTACCTTATCATCATTTCCGTCGAAGTGGTAGCTTCCATTATGGTGTCCGGTGACATTGTAGAGCGCGCCGCTTACCGAGCCATTGTTTCCATACCTGCTGATGTCCTTGATGATGCTTGAATTTTCTCCTAGTGCTGTCCTGTTGTCAAAATTGTAAGCGAGGAATAGTTTGTCATCATAGAGTGTGTAATTAGTCTCGTTCCAGCTGAAGGTGACATTAGCAAGCAATGATTCAGTGATATTGGTTTGGATGAAGATAAAGTTGTCAGTTATTGTTGCATCGTTGGCTATTGTTTCAGCGCTGAATGCAATCCATGGGGTTGTCGTGTCGAGCGGTTCAATTATGGTTATGTTTGTTGTTTCCGAAGAAGCAAGCATGCCGCTGGAGAGTGTCTCTGCTATTACTTCAAGCTCGATAGTTGTGCCAATCGGTCCGGACGCATTTAATTCCCATGTTACGTTAATTGTTTCCCCATTTATGAGGGTGACTTCTTGGGGATTGCTGAAGCTTGGGGTCCCTCCAAGGATTGACAGCTGTGCCAGGCTGCTGTCTGTTGACGGTATGGATTCCTCCAAATCAAAGCTGAGGTCAGGCGTTTCCTGGGCGTATTTATAGACGAATATTTCGTCGAATTGCACCGTTGCTGCATCAGAAGTTCCCTTGAACCCAATATTTCCGGACGTATGGGTTGTGTCTGTGACAATCACGCCGAACCCACCTGGCTCTTTTGATCCATGTATCCATGTTTGCGAAGCGATCCTGCTGCCATTAACTTGGGTCTTTAGTTTATACCAGGTATTCTGAACTATTGTCCGTGGTGTATGTTCTCCTAGCTCTGTGAACCCTGAGTTTTGTCTCCATTGCTCCCATTTATTTGTTCCTTCTGATCCCCGATAGCCATATCCATAATATGCAGTTGAGCTGCCAAATCTTGATAAGATCCATCCTTGCTGGTCTCCTGAAATCGATGAGGTAATCCTCATGCGTGCTTCTGTGACATAATCTGTTCCTGAATAATCACCTGTCGAGATCACAGGATGCCCTGTGGAGGCTGATTGCATCGTGTCTGAGATAATGTTCCATGTTCCAGAAGCTGCTGTCCAAGTTACGCCGTTCGTGTAATCACCGTCGCTGAAGTCATCGAAAACCTCGAAGGTGCGTGTGCCGTTAGACATATTTGTTGCTGTCAGCTCTCCATAATAGAGATAGAGATAGTTCGTGCTGATATTTGCTGGAACCCGTACCCAGAGTTCTATCATGGTGCTATTGCAGATTTCGACATAATGGGGGAGCACGCTTTGGGATTCGTTGATGGCTCGTATGTCCCTGCAACCATTGCTGTAGTTGAAATGGCTGCCAAGCACGCTTTCGTTGAGGGAAAGCTTAACAGTGTAATTCAGCGGTGTTGGGATTGTCGTGCTGAGATTAACCCTGATCCTATGCGGCCAGCTCTTGTTCCACCAATTTGCCGGAGTGAGTGAGACATTAATCGTGCCGCATCCAAGGGTAAGGCACGTGACGTTAGCAGTAAGATTAAACGTTGTTCCTTTCTCGGTTGTGATGTTTGGCCAGGGAGTAATAAGGGTAGTATTGAGTACTGAAGCATTGACCCATATCTGGATGTTTTTGCTCTCTACTGTTCCTCCTGTCGTGTTTGTCAGGTTTGATTTGAGGTAGTATGTTCCTTCTTTAATTCTGTAGATGTCTTTTATTTCCTCTGCTGAAAGGCTTTTGTTCCATATGGCAACTTCATCTATTGTTCCATTGAAGTATCTTTCATTCCATGGTTCTCCTGCTAGTGTTCCTGTGAGGAATCCTGCTACTGGTGTTCTGTAGACTCCCTGAGCAACATCAATTTTGGTGGCATTCCCCCTCATTGTTCCGTCTATGTAGAGGTTTGTTGTGTTTTCGTGGCTCGTTATTGCTATGTGTTTCCATGTTTTTAGTGGTATAGTCCCTATTGATGCTATATGAGCGCTGCTAGAGCCGTTTCTGTTGTCCCATGACGCGAAGTATACTCCTCCTGTGCTGTTTATTTCTATGAATCCTGATTCTGTTTGTAGTATTGACATCCAGTAGTCTGGCTTGTATGCATTGACGTATACCCATGCTGCTAGTGTGAAGTTTTTGTATGAATAGTTTGTTGGGTTGTTTGTGAGGTTGATGAATTGATTGACTCCGTTGAAGGTGAGTGCTCCTGCGAATTTTCCTTTTGTTTCGTTGAATTGTGGGCAGGTTGGTGGATTGCATGTGGCATTGAATTTGTTTTCGCTGAAGTCGTGGAAGTGTGTGTTGTTTTCTCCCCATTCGCTTTCATTATTGAAGTGCAGTAGGAGCACTTTTCCTTCTCCGGCAACGAGTGGCATTGCTGTGAGGTTGTAGCTGATGTTGATTGATTTTCCGTATCCTGTCTGCTGTGCGATGAGCCGTGTGATATTATTGGTGCTGTTCCCGATCCACACCCTCAGCCTGAGCGTATCGTTAATGTCTGTCGTGTTCCCTGTCGCGTTTATTGATATATTGAAATAATTGAGTATATACACTGAATTGTTAGCTGGCTCGGTGATATTCGTGAACAGCTGTGTTGCGCTATTTCTCGCGACAGCTGTTTGTCCACCGAAACTGAGTGCTTGGTAATGGGGGCCTGTTGTTAGTACCCTGACAGTATGCTCTCCTATCCCCTCACAAGAATAATCATGATAGGTAATGCTCGTTTTGTTGAATGCTGCAGGTATGACCGTGCCATCGCAGGAAAGGGAAACAAACTCTAGGTCATCAGGTAAGCTATTTCCATAACTCGTTCCATCAATGGCAGTAATTGTCAGGTTTGCTGTTCCGGTCGTTGTAAAGCGGACTGTCCACCGCCCATTTACCACTGGATAACTTTGTACATTGAGTATGATAATCTCCACTTCAAATGTTTGGTTGGAGAGGTGGGGCACGATCCACTCAATTTCGTCAACGAGCCCATTATCATCATGATCATATGACTCATAGATATCCATCCGCTCTCTTCCTGATGGCGTGACCCAATACACCTGGATGGCATCAAGGGGTGCTTCTGTCGGTAATAATGTATATGCCAGCACATTCTCATAATGCTCTTCTGAGCTGATCACGACCAGCTTCTTGCTCTCGCTCACCTCTGTCTCTGTGCTTCTCGGTCCTGGCACCTCATACGCAATTTCTATTTCCTGCACCTGGTCTTCAATGATCACTGAGGCTGTATCGCTCATCTCATCATATACTACTGCCCCGGTGATGCTCGGCTTTGTAAAGAACGTCAATACCCAATGCATCTTCTCGGTGAACCATTCCGTTATTTGAGGAAATGATACTGGAGAAACAGCAATCGCCTGCCCAGTGAGCAGGTTGTATTCCTTCTCTTTCTTTTGGCTGAATAGTTCGAGGTTCTCTTTCTTCCCATTAATGACCACATAAGCATTCTCAACTTCCTGTTCTCCAAAGTCATCCTTTTTCTTGATGCTGATGTTGAGGACATTTTTTGGGAGGTCAATGGTGACATTTGATCTGTTTTCCAGCACGACTCGTTTGACATACGCAACCGGCCGGTTGATCCGGACAAGGGGTGTGATCTTTGTTGTTTCCTCAATTTCTTGAGAAACTGTGATAGTCACTGGGATAATTTTTGTCGTATTGTCCACTTGGATGATCGCATACGTCTTCATTTCCTCAGGCGACATGGAGAGGATTCCGACAGTAAGGATGTTCTCTATGATCTCAAGGGTGGCGCCAGATGGCCGGGTGGCAAGGTATGTCGCATTCTTCCAGGCAGGTATCCCAAAAAAGGTATTGAGGTCAATAGTTGTATTTTTCTTTGATGATGCGCGGATAGTATAGGTCTGTTGTTTGGCTGTGGTGTTCATAGTGACATTTTGCTTTGATGCATTCACTGAACCATTCACACTATCCTCTGAGCCATTTACGATGCTGACATTTAAGATACTGATAGATGCATTTATTGATCCATTGCCCTGTTCTTCTGGCAAAGGCAAGCTTGTGGTATTGGTTACTCTCACCCATACCTTGTTGCTAAACAGGGTCAAGCTGCCGTTTGAAATGATAAAGGAGATATTCCCTTCTCCAAGATAGGTGGGATCTGGGATGATGATAGCAATGCTTCCTGATATGTCCACACTGATGTTGTGCGTCGCTGTTGCAAGGTATGTCACGTTGGATCCGGTGATATTTGCTGTGTACCAGGAAAGGTCAATGCTATGGTTTCCTCCTGGGTTGATCGTGATATTAGAGAATGCCATAAAATCTAATTTGTTGTCCTGCTCTTCAACCACCCGTCCAGTGATTCCAGTAAGATAGCTTCCCCCGATGAAGAGGAACATGAGAATGACTGGGATGATGAGGGAGGTTAATGGAGAGTGGATGTGTTGGAGTTCCTCTCTGCACTGTGCAATATATTCATCATAGCTTTTCACCCATTCTTCTGGCTTCTTGTCATACTTTGCATAAAGCGCCAAACCGGCCTCTTCTCGGGAGATTATCCCTTTTCGGATAAGATTCTGATAGACAATGATATCATCCTGTACCAGGCCTCTAGACTCTTTTGCCTGTTGGATGCATCGTTTCAGGTATGCTGCTCGTTCTTTTTTATTGTGTGCTGGCATGCTTCTTTATGGTGTTTTCTTGTTTTTTTTGTGCCCTGTGATACACTGTCCAGATTGTCCGATCATCCTTATGGAGCAGGAGCGCTATCTCATGATAGGTAAGGTTCCCAGTCTCCTTGAGATAGGCAACGATGTTTTCAAAGATGGACAATTTTCTTTCTGTGAGAATCTCTAGGGGAATAAAGTCTACACTTGACTCAGCAGCCTTCCCTGGGAATTTTTCTTTTGCTCTGGCATAAGTAATGCTTATTGCTGCATTGCTTCTTCCTATTTTTTGTGCAATCTTGCTGAGAGGGAGCTGGGCATTTTCATGGAGGTATTTTATAATGCTTTCAAGCGGGGTTAATTGTGAAATAAAGACAGAAACAGGCACCCTGGTAGGGTCTGATATAAGTGATGAAAGAATCTCCTGCCTTGTCTTTCCTTCATGGAGTGCAAGAAGGGTGATGTGTTCTTCTATTTCTTCACGAAGTTGCCCTTTAGCGCGCCTCATAAGTTATATAATGTAAGTATAGAATTTATAAAGATTATGGTAAAAATTAGATAATGTAAGTAAAATGATTAATAATTTCTATCAATATTATATTATGTAAGTATAAAATATATAAAAGTATCTAAAATAGTATACTAATGTAAGTAAATCAAGAGCACTATACAATTGACTTACTCTACCACACTAGCTGTCTCTACAATAATTGTTGTCTCTCTGTCTCCCGATGTCTCATTCTGCGGCACGTTGATGTATAGCTCAATTTGCCCTTCATCAGATTCTGCGCTCCAATTCAAGGCAGTGATCATATGCCTTAATTCTGCTGACACATTTGTCCAGTTGTACATCGTCGAGCTGTGGTTGAATGCTGTTATCTCCATGCTCACATTGTCTGCTTTGTACTGGAAGTATGGCTGGTCGAGCGGCTGGGTGTAGAACAACGATGCATTTGCATATGCTGAAAGGTTCAATGGGATATTGCCGCAATTCTCTACGACGAACGGCGCTGGATTATCAGAGCTAGTATTCTTGCTCTCCTCTGGCATCATCGTGCCGAACTCGATCCTATTATTAACATCCAGGCAGGCAAGTGATGCAAGAGTGAAGTTGTTCATCGAAGCATTGCCTGAGTTCAACGATGCATCCCGTGCAGAGACAGTCCAGTTATACACTGCATCAACATCCAATGGTTCGCTGGTGTAATTGTTTTCTGTCAGTCCAACCACCTCAATGTACGATTTGCTGCACCGTGTTGCAGTGCAGCTCTGGCGGGTGATAAAGAGGTCATAGTATATGGTGTCCTCATCAGCGTCTGTGCTGTTTGTCCAGTTGAAGACGACAGTCCTGTTGTAGATCACGCTGTCAAAGGATGGATAGATGAGTGTTGGGAGTGTTGGTGCAGTATTGCTTGCTGTTTCGTTTCCTATTATGTATATCCATGTTTCTGTTGTGTTTCCTTCTTTCCAGTCTGTGCTGTTTGCTTTCCAGTAGTATGTGTCGTTTTTGTGTCTGA
>Ga0209211_10003097_pt1 | contig 27597 bp, 23 predicted proteins | sample RifGroA2_FD_183992 | JGI IMG/M metagenome (GOLD analysis project Ga0209211, IMG submission 183992) | Groundwater microbial communities from Rifle, Colorado, USA - Groundwater A2 (SPAdes) (version 2) | ecosystem: Environmental > Aquatic > Deep subsurface > Groundwater | place: Rifle, Colorado...
GCAAGGGCATTTATGCCCATACTTTTTAAGAAATCCTTCCATTTGGTTCGCTCGCAATAAGCCGTCTTGCGGACCATACTTCATAATTACAGACGAAGAGTTTGAAGTGCCCCAGCACATTGCATGCCCCACTGTTTTGCCATGAAACAACGCCGCGATAAATCCTGTGGCAAACGCGTCACCTGCTCCTGTACGTTCCACCACCGGTGTTTTTAAAATACCAAGATGAAAAAATTCTTTGCCATCAAATACGCTCGCACCATTTGGACCGTCAGTAATCACCACAGTCTTTGGTCCGCGCGCGTGCAAAGCCATTAAATAATGGCGCATATCGTGCTGGGGGCCGACAATACTCATTGCTTCTTCTTTGTTGACAAAAATTACTTCACACACCGCCAGAACGTCTTTCATTTTTTCCAACCCAGCGCGCAATTGATAGGTGCCCGGATTATACGCCAATTTAATTTTTTGTTTTTTGACCAATGAAACAATTTCTTTATTCAGACGCAAATGGTCCGGCCCAATGGAAGTGTAATAAATCCATTTCGTTTTGATATTTTTTGGCAACTTGTAAGATCTTCGTGCGTGAAACACAAATATAGTTCTCTCGCTTTTAAAATTTATAACCGTTGACGCGTTGGTGTCTTGTTTTGGATCATAAATAATAAAATCATCCACCACTCCTTCTTTGACCAGTCGATCTTTAATAAATTCTCCGGATCCGTCATCGCCCAAAATCGTATAAAAAGCGGTTTTTAATTTTAACCGCGCGCTTCCCACCGCGTTATTTGCCGCGTTGCCTGCGACTTTGCGATGAAATTTGTCAACGGGAATTTTGTCCGCAAAATTAAAACAAATAACACAACGCTCTTTATGCAATGAGCAATTTACTTCTGCGTCATGCACTTGCAAAAGCGTGTCTATGGTGGCGTCTCCGATAGAAACCAAATCAAACATATTTTTAAAATTATTTTTTTCTTTTCAAAACGTTTTGCGCCGCCCTCACCACATCCGGCGCTTTCATGCGATACTTTATCAACAGCTCGTCCGCCTCTCCGGATTCTCCAAACATATCTCGCATGCCAACGCGCTCAATAGGCACCGGAAATTTCTGCCCCGCTAATTCTGATATGGCGCCACCAAGTCCGCCAGTGATCTGATGCTCTTCCACTGTTACCACCGCGCGAGTTTTTTTAAACGACTTCAGAAGTGTTACAACATCAAGTGGTTTAATGGTGTGGCAATTTATAACCTCCGCGCTAATATGTCGCCGCGCCAGCGCGCGTGCCGCCACCAGCGCTTCATACAACAACGAACCACACGCCACTATTGTTACATTGCGGCCGCTCTGCACAACTTCCGCGCGGCCAATCTTAAAAGGTGTTTTTGCAATAGTTATTATCGGTGTTTTTTCACGCGCGAAACGCATATATACAGGTCCCGGCAAAGCCGCGATAGCCACTGTTGCTTTACGTGTTTCTTCAACGTCGCACGGCACCACCACGGTAATGTTGGGCAGTACGCGAATTGACGCAATGTCTTCCAGCGCTTGATGTGTTGCGCCATCAGGCCCCACGCTGATACCAGCATGCGCTCCGGCAACTTTTACCGGCACATTTGAATAGCATCCGCTCACGCGCAACTGATCCCAGCTTCTGCCGGGAGAAAACGTCGCATAAGAAGAAAGGAAAGGGATTTTTCCTTCTTGAGCAAATCCGCACGCGGCGGCCATCATATTCTGTTCTGAAACTCCGCATTGAAAATACCGGTCTGGAAATTGTTTGCCAAATTCCGCAACGCGCACAGAGTCGCTTACGTCAGCAGTCAAAACCACTACGTCTTTATTGGTAGAGCCCAAATCCAACAAACCCTTGCCAAATCCATCACGCGTAGGTTTCATTTCCGGTTTCAAAAAAAGTTGTGGGTGAAGATGGTACATACATTAAATTTTTTCACGTGCCGCTTCCAATTCTTGCAAAGCACGTGCCGCTTCTTCAACATTGGGCGGTTTGCCGTGCCAACGATAATCTTTTTCCATAAAACTTACTCCCTTGCCCGGCGTAGTGTGCGCCACAATCATAGTTGGAGTGCCTTTATGCTCTTTTGCTTTGCGCAATGTTTTGACAACTTCTGCCATATTGTTGCCATCCGTTTCCATTACATTCAAATTAAACGCGCGATATTTGTCTACCAAAGGCTCAAGCGGCATTACTTCTTCAATCGGTCCATCAATCTGAATATGATTGTAATCCACAATATACGTCAAATTGTCCACTTTATATTTTGCCGCCATATTATACGCCTCCCAGACCTCGCCTTCTTGTTGCTCACCATCGCTTGAAAGACAAAATACATACGCAGGGTTGCCCTTGAGCTTCAGCGCAAGCGCCATGCCAAGAGCAAGCGAAACTCCTTGCCCAAGCGGTCCGCCCGTGTTCTCTACGCCGGGAACACAGCGCAGATGCGGATGCCCCTGCAAACGCGAATTAAGTTTGCGCAAGGTCAGCAATTCTGAAACAGGGAAATAGCCTCTGTGCGCGAGCGCGGAATACAACACCGGACAATAATGACCACATGAAAGAACAATACGGTCGCGAGTTTCTTTCCACGGATATTTAGGATCAATGTCCGCAATCTCAAAATACAAAGCGGTTACCACATCAGCCAAACCCAAAGGACCTGCAGAGTGGCCCGACTTGGCTTCTACCAATGCTTTTATAACATCTTGGCGTATTGAATTTGCCGTAAGCGCCAATTCATGAGCATTCATATATTAAAAATATATGCCTATTATGGGTCTGTTGCCATATTATACTTCAAACTGATAATCTGTTCAAATAATCAATTGCCGCAAGCGCGGAGAGCGTGCCCATGCCGGTTGCGATAGAAATTTGTTTGTATGGAATATCTGTCACATCCCCTGCGGCATACAAACCCGGCACACCGGTATACCCTAATCTATCCACAACAAACTGACCTTCTGCATTTTTTGGCACTGCGTCAGTAAAATCGGAGTTGGGTATATAACCAACATTTACAAATACACCCTGCACAGGCAATGTTTTAACCTCGCTGGTCAACTTATTTCTATATTCAATGCTGGTTACACATTGCTCACCTGATATTTTTTGAGATACAACATTAAATACAACAGTAATGCGCGCATTGTTTTGTACTTTATCTATGAGGACCGTTTCACCCTTAAATTTGTCTCCGCGAATAAGTACAGTTACTGATTTTGCAATTTCCACCATCATGAGAGCGCTCTCCAAAGCGCTGTTGCCGCTCCCTAAAATAACCACATCTTTGTTTTTATACAACGGACCATCGCAAATCGTGCAATACGTAACGCCGCGATGATAAAATTCTTCTTCGCCGGGGACGTCCAATTTACGAGGTTTTACGCCTGTGGCGATAATGACTGCTTTGCTTTCATATATTTGTTCCACATCTGATAGATTTTTTGCTATCACCTTAAAACCTTTATTTATTTTAGTAAGCGATGTTACCATAAACCCTTCATCTATAGCCGCACCTTGGGCTTCTAATTGTTTTCTAAAAATCCCCGCCAGCTCATCACCGTTTATAAGCACGTGGCCGGGATAATTTTCTACCACGCCGCTCGTGGCCACTTCTCCTCCTATATCAACACTGATGAGCTTCATATTCAATTTACGCCGCGCGCCATAAACCGCCGCGCTCACTCCGGCGGCTGACGCGCCTAAAATAAGAAGGTCAAACATATGTTAAAAATTTAAAAATAGAAGTGCTCAAAGTATACCATTGTTTAGGGTCTGTCGCCAAATGCGCTTTCGGAGACATTCCTATTAAAAAAAGACACAGGTTGAAGTGTCTTATGTTGGTTAGATGAAAGAGCAAAGTAGCCTATTAAAGCGGAACCCCAAGAGTATCTCTACACGCCAGTGCGTTGAAATGTAAACATCACCGTACGATGTTCTTGTATTGCGAATCCCTTGATGTGCGAAGCAACTCGCTCAAGCTTTCTCAATGCGCTTTCAGCGCTGTCACCCGCGAAATCTCTCCACCGCAACTCCTGAATCCCCATGGAACGACCCTTGCCTTGTTGAAGATCAAACCACGCGACCGTCCAATCTTCCGGGCTTCTTTTTGATATGGCCGCGAGACCATCCATAGCGACAGCTAACGCGTGCGTGCTGTGCCCGTAGGGCGCGTCAGAAGAGGAGTACTGCTCTCTCCCATCGTGCGTGTTCACCCATCGCATTTCTACAAGTACCACTTGTCCTCCACTCTGGAGTGTAAATCGTGAGAGACTTTTCATGCATGCATCATGGAATTCTTTCAACCACTTATATGATGGATCCTTGATAGAAGACGGTGGTTGAAACTGTATGCCCCGCGGAGGCAGAGGAAGCACAATGTGAATGATCGGTTCAGGCAAGGTTTTATTTGCCTGCTCCTGCAATACTCTCAACAAAGCACCACTGGAGGCAAGTTCAGTTCTTCCGCTACGTGTCATGACAAACTCCTTTATTAAGGTAATTTACACCTTACGTTGCGCGTGTATTTTTCAACACACTTGGGTTATATTAGTAAGTCTATAACAAAAAAACAGCTTTTACAAGCTGTCTTTCCCCGACTTTTTTTCTTTATCGTGCCATCTCCTGCAATTCTTTAAATGCTACTGCCGGATCTGGAGCGGCAAATACCGCGCTTCCGACACATATTTCATCAACACCTATCGCCTTTAGCTCCGCAATATGTTCTTTTTTTACTCCGCCGTCAATGCCTACGCGCACAGTGGGATGTTTTATTTTGCATTGTTTAATTTTTTCCAACACCTCCGGCAACAATACTTGCCCCTGCTTGCCGGGGTGTACTGCCAAAAACAACACGCCATCTGCTTGATATAAGTATCCTTCTATATCTTCCAATGAGGTTTCCGGATTTACCGCAATCCACGCGCCGTGGCCGTATCCGTGTATATGTTCAATCTCCGCCGTGGGAAATTGCACCTGCTCAATATGAAATAGTATGCGATTGATGTTTGGCAAATCATACAGTTGCTCTATCACCTGTCCCGGATTCTTGACCATCAAATGAAAATCATACCGCGCGCTTGTAACAACCTCCTTAAGCGCCGAGAGATCAAATGTTTTGTCCGGCACAAACTCGCCATCGCATATATCAATTTGAACCAGCTCGCTTACTGATTCTATTATTTTAATTTGATGCTCAAAAACTTCTTTACTCTTGGTCAGAATAGCGGGGATAACAATTGACATAGTTATTCAAGTTTTGCGACTTGTTTGAGGCGGCGCAAATGACGTTCCTCGCCGCTAAACGGTGTTTCAAGCCAGAGACGCACAATGGCGCGCGCGAACTCCGTAGAGAGCACACGCCCTGCCAGACACAATATGTTTGTGTCATCATCTGCGCGCATAGTTTTTGCGGATCCAATGTTATATCCGATTCCAGCTCTGATTCCTTTTATTTTATTTGCCGCCATACACACCCCCACTCCATTGCCGCATATCAAAATTCCTTTTGCGTGAACATCCACCACAACTTTTTCCGCTACCACGCGCGCAAATTCCGGATAATCATCTTTTTCATTAAATGTCTTTGCTCCAATATCTTCAAATTTATAACCCAAAAACTCAAGATATTTTTTTACCTCTTCCTTTAGCTTAAACCCTGCATGATCAGATCCAATATAAAGAGAGCTTGGTTTTTGCATAGAGTTTTGTTACCTTTATAGTGTAACACAGATAAGCAATGTGTGGCAAAACAAGAAGTTGTTTTTTTAGCTTAAATACATTATAATATGGAAGATAGCTCTTGTCCACACAGAAAAAATATTTCTTAACACTCTTAAAAACAAACCATGAAAAATAATCACCTTGCGCGCCGTATTGGCTGTCATGTTTCCATTGCGGGAGGAGTCTGGAACGCGCCCAAACAAGCACGGAAATTTGGTTGTGAAGTGTTTCAAATGTTCAGCCGATCACCTCAAGGCGGCCACCCTCCACCACTTAACCAAACAACTCTCTCAAAATTTTTTGGAGCACTTGAAGAATATGGATTCAACACTGGAGACTATGTTATTCATTGTCCTTATTTCATAAATCTCGCCTCTGGCAACCCTATTACCATCAAAAATTCAATTCGCATTATACGCGATGAGCTTAACCGAGCTTCGTTGCTTAAAGCTCAATACGTGATGGCACACATGGGAAGTGCCAAAGAAGTTGGGAAAGGAAAGGGGGTAAAATTGGTAAGTGATGCCATTACTCAAATTTTAAAGGGATACAAGGGTAAAACACAGTTTCTTATAGAAATATCCGCAGGATCAGGTGATGTTATTGGGGATACTTTTGAAGAAGTTGCACTTATTCTCAAAAAAATTAAGGTTGATAAGGGAACCCTACCACCATGTGTATGTTTTGATACCCAACACGCCTTTGGATCTGGATATGACCTCCGTACACCAAAGGCTGTTCACAAAACATTTAAGGACTTTGATCTTAAAATAGGAATTAATAAGCTCAAAATGGCACACTGTAATGATTCAAAAGTGGAGTTAGGTTCGCATAAAGACCGCCATGAGCATATAGGAAATGGGAGAATAGGTTTAAAAGGCTTTAAGGCTCTCCTAAATGAACCATTACTTAAACACATTAATTGGTATGCGGAAACCGAACATGATAAAGTTGTTGAAGATATTAAATTACTCAAAAAGTTGAGAGGCTAAATACTTCCAAAGTATAGAATAGTCTATACTTTGCCAATTTTAATAAAAATCGTCTTAAGGCGATTTTTTGTTGTGCAAAACCTATGTTACCTGTGGATAACTTATGGAAAACTAACATCTTATCCACAGCAAAGTATACAACAGTCTATACTTTAGAAATTAAAAAAACGTTACTTTTCCTGCTTTTTTTGGCTTAAATATAATAATTTCTTCTAATTATCCACCAAATGTTGACAGGTTCTTCTACAAATGATATACTATATACATAAGTTCTTTCAAAGATATGCTTTAGAAACACGCACGGCATGGTTCCGTGTGAGTTTCTCCTCCTTTACTCCCTAGCGCTTAAAACAAAAATAAAATGTAAAGCTTTTAGGTGAATTTCTTGTCTCAACCGACGGACTTTTCACCACCAGAGGGTAGGGAAGGTGCATCTAACCTATGCCTTGGAGTCTGATACTCCGATACTTCTTCTTGTAAGCGGTTTCGAGTTCGCCCCAAGGTTCAAAAAGGGCAACTCGCCACAAAACAACAAAAATTGGGCTTGAAGTTGCCCTTTTAACGTTTTAGGGGGTATTGCAATAAATTTTACACTTGACAGTTTTCACCCATTTGTTACAATATCCAAAAGTTTTACATATTTTTTAGGGACTTATGGACGCCAACCAGATATCAACTATTAAAAGCAAGCTTAAAAGTGAAAAACTTCGCCTTCAAGAAGAACTCCTCCAATTTGCCGATCAGGATAAAAATGTCAAAGAAAACTTTAACGCAAAATTCCCTTCTTTTGGCGACGATATTGATGAAAATGCCGCAGAAGTTGCCGCTTACAGCGACAATCTAACACTAGAAAACACTTTAGAAAAAGAATTACGAGATGTCCAAACAGCACTTGAGCTTATAGAAAAAGATATGTACGGAACATGTAAATATTGCAAAAAAGACATCCCTATTGAGCGCCTTCTTGTTCGTCCTTCTTCTACTTCATGCGTAGCTTGTAAAAAAACCCTCACTCAAGAGCTTTAATCTTAACAACCACACGTTTCATGCGCCGCACCGCTCTCCTTGTATTAATTTTTACCACAACACTTGATCGTTTACTCAAACATATTGCACTTCAACAATCTCTCCTCTCATCGGGAGAGATTGCGCATTTTGGTATACTTTCATTTACGCCATTTTTGAATAATCGTCTTGCTTTTAGCTTGCCCTTGCCGCTTATAATTATTATTATTTTATCACTTGGAATCGTTACTGCGCTGTTTGTGTATTTTTGTAAATTACAAAACGTTTCCCAAAAAATAGCACTTCTTTTTGTTATCATAGGCGCTTTGAGCAATTTATTTGATCGTATTGCTTATCGCGCAGTTATTGATTATTTTTCTATTCTACCGCACGGGTTTTTTAATATCGCGGACTTGATGATTGGAGGGGGAATTGCGGCACTCTTGTTCACAACACACAATAAAAGTGCAGGAAATAAATTAAAATGCAGTTGAGGCGAGGGCTTTGAGGGGACTTACGGAGCGCGACGGCGCGAGTAGGAGCGCCCCGACGCACACGTCGGGGACGCGTGCCCCGGAAAGCCATTACCTCAACAAATTATAAATTTTTACATGCTCTCTACAACCTACACTATCGCTCTCAACGGCGTTGAGGGATCTGTAATTGAAACACAAACGGATATCAGCGCGGGGTTCCCCTCTTTTACGGTAATAGGTCTGGCTGATACCGCCGTACAAGAGGCGCGCGAACGGCTGAAAAGCGGCATCAAAAACAGCAACGTATCCTTTCCCAGCACCAAGAGAATTTTAATTAATTTGGCACCAGCAGACGTGCGCAAAGAAGGCCCCGGATACGATCTGTCCATGGCAGTAGGCGTTCTTACCTCGGAGCTTAAAATAAATTATGATTTTGCATCAGCAATTTTTTTTGGAGAGCTCAATTTAAACGGCACACTACGGCACACAAGCGGAGTGTTGGCGGTGGCTGTTTCAGCCGCGGCGCGCGGTTTCAAAGAATTATTTGTGCCGGCAATCAACGCGCGTGAAGCGGCATTGGTAAAAGGGATTACGATAATACCTGTAGCTTCTCTTGTGGAACTTATTGCTCATTTAAAAAAAGAAAAAAATATATCTCCATCAACTCCAACAAAAATAGCAGTATTATGCGCAAACAAACGACATGATAAAGAATCTGGCGATATGAGCATTGTACAAGGCCAATCATTTGCAAAACGGGCGCTGGAAATTGCGGCAAGCGGAGGACACAATGTTTTGCTTTCCGGTCCTCCGGGATCCGGAAAGACAATGCTTGCAAAAGCAATGGCAACTATTTTACCCGTCCCCCAAGAAAACGAAATCATTGAAATAACAAAAATTTATTCCGTAGCGGGGCTTTTGCCGCCGGAAAAAATTATCATCCACGAGCGTCCGTTTCGCGCGCCACATCATTCCGCTTCATTGGTTTCGTTGGTGGGAGGCGGCTCGCGTCTGCGGCCGGGAGAGATCAGTTTGGCGCACAGAGGCGTACTGTTCCTTGACGAGTTTCCGGAATTTTCCCGCGCCACTTTAGAAAGTTTGCGCCAACCACTTGAAGATGGCTATATAACCATCTCGCGAGCTTCCGGTACAGTGCGATTCCCCGCGCGTTTCACGCTGGTGGCCAGCCAAAATCCTTGTCCATGCGGGTTTTGGAGCGATCCGGAAAAACCCTGCACCTGCACACCTATTCAAATTCACAATTATCAAAGAAAAATTTCAGGTCCTCTGCTCGATCGTATTGATTTATATGTGGAAGTCCCTCGCGCTAACGCGCAAGAATTACTTGCCAACAACACCCAAACAGAAACTTCTGAAAAAATCCGTACTCGTGTTGAAAACGCGCGTACACAGCAAACAAAACGCTTTGCGGGAACCACGCTTGCCTGCAACGCAGACATGGGCGCTGAAGAAATAAAAAAATGGTGCGTGTTAGATGAACACTGCACCACGCTTCTCACGAGGGCTATTTCTACCCTAAGGCTTTCCGCGCGAGCCGTAAGTCGCGTACTCAAAACAGCACGCACAATTGCTGATCTTGAAAACGCGCGTAATATCCAAATGCATCATCTTGCGGAGAGCTTGCAATATAGGCCACAAAAAGAATAACGCGCGCTTCCCGCGCACAACCTACCTCACATACAAAAACGGATTCACACGCACACCACCCGCAATCACTTCAAAATGTAAATGCGAGCCTGTAGAGCGCCCAGTAGAACCAATCAAAGAAATAGTTTGTCCTTTTGAAACACGCTCCCCCACCTCAACAAACAATCGGCTGTTGTGCCCATAACGCGTCGTGAGACCGTTGCCATGATCGAGCAAAACCATATAACCATAACCTCCTCTATTCCATCCTGACGCAACTACCACACCATCATCTGCGGCATAAATTGGCGTTCCAGTTGGACCCGCAATATCAAGACCAGGATGACGCAATCTAAAATATTGAGTGATATATCTTATTGTTGTAGGCCACACCATTCCACCGCCAACATTACGAAGCGATGGTGGAGGAGTGCCACCCACATAGCGGCCGCGCGCAACACCAGGAGCCGCCAGCCGTGAAGACGGCAGACGCTCACTTGTTGTTTTTTTCCCGCCCGGAACAATAATTACAACTCCAACCACAAGACGAAAGTCATCAATATTGTTAAACTCCACGATATCTTCTGATTTTGCTTGTAAAAGTCTCGCGATTCTAGCTACAGTATCTCCTTTTTTTACCTTATAACTCAAACCGCTCACCGGCAAAATACGCATTTTCTGCCCCACTTGCAATGTTGAGTTTATCGTCAAATTATTTTCCCATACGAGAGTTTGTGTTGAAATGTTAAATCGAGCGGCAATGCCTCCAAGCGTGTCCCCGGGCTGAATTGCATACTCAACAACAGAATCCCGAGGTCCTGCAGGCACGGCACCCGGCATCAAACTCCTTGATACAACTCCTGTATCGCTATAATCAATTGTATCGGTGGGGTTTTCTCCTGCCACTTCAGCGCCAGGCAAACCTGTTGGTACCGCAATCCCCACTTGCGCCGCGTTTTTGTCTGAGCGTGCGTATATCCCGGTTTCCACACTTGTTTCTTCCACTACCCCCAAATCTTCTTCTCCTGGACCCACATATATTGAAAACAAGTTGTGTTTGCCGGAAAGATACTCATTGCTACTGAAAGCGCGTGTTTCAACACCCAAAATCAGTGCCGCGCTCACACCAAAAATTACCACAAATGTTAAATGATGGGTGACCAGCTCAAGCAGGGTAGTTTGTAAATTTCCAAAACGTTTTATATACGCTCTGCGCAAGCGATCAACAAGACGAAAAACAGGAAAAAACACCCAGTGAGCCAAAATATAGCCAATATGCTCAAGTCCTTTCCCAAAAAAGCCTCCAAACAAAAAAACTACCCCGCGCTTGAGGTAAATAAGTGCTTTTGCCGCTAAAAGAGTCAATTGTAAAAAATGGTTTTTCATGTAGTTTGACTTTAATAGGATACCAAAAAAAAGGAGGAATGGCAACGATAGGCAGGTCTTTAAAAGTACAGAGCACATCCTCTCGCGCCTAGACGCGAGTACGCTTATGGCGCTCAAGGAAATACTCTGTACTTCAAATCAACCTTACCAGAGCATTGACATAAAAGTGAGAAATCTAGTATCATATCAGCTAGATATTAAAATTTTAATTTAACCTCAATTTATGAGCATGTACCTTTACACAGCGCTTGGCGCGGCGGCGCTTGCCATTATTTACGGCCTCATCCTCGCCAACTGGATCAACAAAAAACCAGCGGGAGACGACCGCATGCAATCAATCGCACGCGCTATCCAAGAAGGCGCCAAGGCGTATTTAAACCGTCAATATAAAACTATTACATGGATCGGGATAGTTCTTTTTGTTATTTTGGGCTTTGCTATGAACTGGACCATGGCGGCAGGATTTGCAGTTGGCGCAATCTTAAGCGCAGTTGCAGGTTATGTGGGTATGAATGTGTCAGTACGCGCAAACGTCCGCACCGCGGAAGCGGCCAGAAGCGGCTTGGCGGCGGCGCTTGATTTGGCGGTTAAGGGTGGTGCTGTTACAGGATTGTTGGTTGTCGGCCTTGCTTTGTTTGGCGTAACTGGATTTTTTGCCATCACCAAAAATATTTCCGCACTTGTTGCGTTCGGGTTTGGCAGTTCTCTTATTTCAATTTTTGCGCGTTTAGGTGGAGGTATCTTCACCAAAGCGGCAGATGTTGGTGCTGATATGGTGGGTAAAATTGAAAAAGGCATTCCGGAAGATGACCCGAGAAATCCCGCTGTTATCGCGGACAACGTGGGAGACAACGTGGGAGACTGTGCCGGAATGGCCGCAGATTTGTTTGAAACCTATGCGGTAACCACCGTAGCCACTATGCTTTTGGGCTCTCTCACATATCAATACGATGCGGCATACACCTACTTGCCGCTCGCCATTGGCGCGGTTTCAATTATCGCTTCAATCATCGGGACATTCTTCATAAAACTCGGGGCAAGCAAAAAAATCATGCCGGCACTCTACAAAGGGCTTGCGGCAACAGGCGTTATCTCTGCTCTCGCCCTCTACCCGGTCATAAAAAAAATCGTTGGTGGAGATGTATGGAACATTTACGGTAGCGCTCTTGTTGGTTTAGTACTCACTGCACTCATTGTGTGGATTACCGAGTACTATACTTCCGGCAGTTACGCACCAGTTAAATCCATTGCCAAAGCATCAGAAACAGGTCATGGCACAAATATCATTGCAGGTCTTGCGGTTTCCATGAAATCAACCGCGTGGCCGACTATCTTTATTGTCATCGCAACTATTGTCTCATATAAATTTGCAGGGCTTTACGGCATCGCCACAGCAGCCATGAGCATGCTTTCACTAGCAGGCATTATTGTGACCATTGACGCCTATGGCCCCATCACAGACAACGCGGGTGGTATTGCAGAAATGGCTGGCATGCCGGAGAGTGTGCGCGAAGTTACCGACCCCCTTGATGCGGTGGGCAACACCACCAAAGCAGTAACCAAAGGCTACGCCATTGGTTCCGCCGCTCTTGCCGCTCTCGTATTATTTTCCGCGTACACAGAGGAATTTGTCGCGCGCGGACGAGAACTAACTTTTTCTTTGGGTGATCCAAAAGTTATTGCTGGATTATTTATCGGCGGATTGCTTCCTTATTTGTTTGGCGCGAAAGCAATGGAGGCTGTGGGAAGCGTAGCGGGACAAGTTGTGGAAGAAGTACGTCGCCAATTCAGAGAAATCCACGGACTTATGGACGGCTCGGGTAAACCAGACTACGCGCGTTGTGTTGATATTGTTACCAAAGGTGCTATCAAACAAATGATGATTCCAGCACTCATTCCAATTTTTACTCCTTTGATTGTCGGATATTTTCTTGGTCCTGTTGCTGTTGGAGGTGTGCTAGTTGGCTCAATTGTTACCGGTATATTCGTTGCCATATCAATGACGTCCGGCGGAGGCGCGTGGGACAACGCGAAAAAATTTATTGAACTTGGAAACTACGGAGGCAAGGGTTCATTCGCGCACCAAGCGGCAATTACAGGCGATACGGTTGGCGATCCCTACAAAGACACGGCAGGTCCAGCCATTAATCCCATGATTAAAATATTGAATATCGTTGCTCTGCTTTTAGTTGGCTGGTTAATTACCAAAGGGCTCTAGACTTGACAGAAAATGGGAGGCTATAGACAAATAAGGCGAGGTGTGCTATACTCTTCTCATAAGTCACTTTAAATTTATTTATTAATTAGCTCGTTTCTATGGAAGCATATTGCGTAAAGTGCAAAGCTAAGCGCGAAATGAAGGACGCCAAGGAGATTTCCATGCCTGCAAAAGGCGGAAAAACCCGTCCTGCCGCCAAGGGCACTTGCCCTACATGCGGCACTGGTATGTTCAAAATTTTGCCTTCAAAGAAATAAGCTCCCGTTCTAATGGCAAGCCATTAAAACAAAAGCTTTTCTCTTCCAAAACCAACCCTGCAAACGGGTTGGTTTTGTTTAGGTAAGACGACTGTCTTGACTCCCCTCCTCCTTATTGCTATGATGGGGTAACTTTAATATTGATAGCTGAAATATGAACATAAAACAAACGGTTTTGCCTAAATCTCAAATAGAGCTTGTCTTCACCCTCACTCCTGCTGATTATGAACAGTATGCACACCATGCTGCTGAAAAAATTTCAAATCAACAAACATTTGCCGGATTTCGACCAGGCAAAGCGCCGTTTGAAATAGTAAAAAAACAAGTGGGAGAAATCCCGCTCATGCAAGCTACGGTTGAGTTACTTGTCCCCAAAGTGCTTGCGCGCGCGATTGTAGACAAAAAAATAAAATCGGTGGGCCAGCCGGAAGTTAATTTGGAAAAAATGGCGCCGGGCAATGACATTATCTTCAAAGCGATTATTTCAATCGTTCCTGAAATAACCTTAGTTGATTGGCATACAATTACAGTAGAAAAAAAACCTGTTGTTATAGAAGAAAAACAAATTGACGTGGTCATTGAAGATTCGCGCAAAGGACAAGCAAAGGAAGTTCGAGTAAATCGCGCCAGCCAAAAAACCGACAAGCTTCATATTGATATGGATACGCTTTTAGCTAATGTCCCGATTGAAGGCGGACAAGCAAAAAACCACCATGTATACCTGAACGAAAAACACTATATTCCCGGATTTCCGGAAGAATTGGTAGGGCTTTCTGAAAACGATGAAAAATCCTTTTCTCTACCTTTCCCAAAAGATCATTATCAAAAAAATCTTGCAGGCAAACAAGTTGATTTCAAAGTTAAAGTAAAAGGCGTGTTTGAAACAGAATTGCCGCCGGCAGACGACACACTTGCGGAAAAAATGGGACAAAAAACACTTGTGGAATTGCGCGCGTTGATTAAAACAAACCTTACATTTGAAACGGAACAAAAAGAAGCACAGCGCGCGGAGATTGAATTGTTTGACAAAATTCTATCAGCTTCAAAGATTGGCGAATTGCCGGAAATTTTGATAGAATCAGAGCGCCAAAAAATGATAGCGGAGTTGCGTGCTCGCATTGAAGAAATAGGTATGGAATTTGAAAAGTATCTGGAACAAATTAAAAAAACAACTGATGAACTGGGCAAAGAATTTACCACACAAGCGGAAAAACGAGCCAAACTCGCATTGTTTTTGCGCGCCATAGCACGTAACGAAAAAATCACTTTTGCTGCGGAAGAATTAAACAAAGAGTTGGATGCTATAAAAATTCAATATACAAACCACCCCAACATAGAAGAACGTCTCAAGTCTGCTGATATACGTGAATATGTTGCGAGCACCATCGTCAACCGCAAAGTAATGGATCTTTTGCGTGGACAAATTAAATAGCTCACAACATGAAAATCACAATCAAAGTTACCCCTCGCTCAAGCAAAAATGAGGTAATGGGGCAAATGTCCGACGGCGTCCTCAAAGTAAAACTCACCGCGCCGCCGGTTGATGGCGCGGCAAACGAGGCACTCATAGAGCTTTTGAGCGAATATTTTAAAAAACCAAAAAGCGCTTTCATTATTCAAAAAGGCGCAAGAAAGAGGATAAAAATAATTAAAATTCTGTAAAAACCTAAATAAAAGTCTCCACATCAAGAGGAGGCTTTTAAAATAAAAAACACTATAAATTTTTCAACATTCATAGCTTGTCAACCCCACCTTTGCTCCACGGATTACAACGCACCACGCGCCACAAAGTCTTGAGTGTGCCACGCACCATGCCATACCGCTCAAACGCCTCATACCCATATTGCGAGCATGAAGGATAAAATCTGCAAAATCCATTGGGATACGCTCCGCGCAGGACACCATGATCAAAAGAAATCGTACGTTGATATAATTTTATAAAAAAAAGCACCACGCGCCGCGGAAGTGAAATAAAAAAAGAAAAAAAATTTTTGATTTTTCTAGTTGGCATATACCCCAACCTTTTGTAAAATGTTTCCTAGTGTCTCGCGCAATTTATCATATGACAAGCTTATAGCCCGCGCATCCGGCCGCACCATAATATCAAAACCTTGCCTAACTTTCTCTTCTTTCAAAAACAAACGCATTATCTCTTGCAATTGTCTGCGCACACGATTGCGCACCACCGCTTTCTTTGAAATTGCAATACCTGCCACCACACCCACACGCGTTATATTTTTTTGATTTGGTTTCACTCGCACACTCAAGGCACCAAAACGATAAGAGCGGCTGTTTTGCACCAACCGCTTGTAATCTTTACTTTTTCTTAGACGATGAGTTTTTTTGAGCATAACCCTCCGCGTCACACCCCATTCAACGGGGTTTTGAGATCTATTTTGCGCGTTTTCTCACCGAAACAGTCAGCTGATGGCGTCCTTTGGCGCGGCGGCGCTTGAGTACTGCACGCCCATTTTTGGTAGCCATGCGCTTGCGAAACCCATGTTTCCTCGCGCGTTTGATTTTTTTTGGTTGATAAGTACCTTTAGTGTTTCGTCCCATAAAATTAGTTTAGTTAGTATTTTTCTTTAATATTATAATACACGACTTTTAATTTTTCGTCAATATACTTGCGATATTTTAATGTTTATCTTACAATATCCACACCTTATACACACTTTTTCCTCTTATTGTCTTCTTGGACTTTTTTTATCCACATGATATACTTCAAAACGTGCTAGTTTTTCTTAAAAAATACCTTAAATAAGGTAAAAAGAGTATGTCTCCTCAACAAATCTGGCAGGTTATTTTAGGCGAACTTGAGCTCACACTAAGTAAAGCAAACTTTACCACGTGGTTCAAAAACACTTTTATTGGGGAGTTTACAGAACACGGAGATGTGGTGGTTTGTGTTCCAAGCACTTTCTACAAAACATGGCTTGAGCGCCGCTTCCACCAAACACTTATCAAACTCATAGAAAAAACATCAGGCAAACCAATTCGCACGCTTAATTTTAAAGTCGGTACAGGAAAGACAAATCTTCCTTTTGTTGTCAATAACACAGATCAAAACTCCCTAACAGAGACACAACCAGAAGAAAAACCCTCACTTGTTGAATTTAAAATCCCAAACTATACTTTTGCAACACCACCCTCAACACTACCAATCAATCAAAATACTATTAATAATACACAAACATCATCTAATTTTAGCCAAAAAAATGAGTTTTCAGTCCTTGACACATCTCTTGTTTCTTATACCCTAAACCCAAAACACACTTTTGAGGGTTTTGTTGTGGGAAAAGGTAGTGAGTTGGCCCACGCGGCCGCGCAAGCGGTTGCCGCGCGTCCGGGTGAAGCCTATAACCCTTTGTTTATTTATGGTGGGGTAGGATTGGGAAAAACCCACCTCATGCAAGCAATTGGCAACAGTGTTTTGGCTAAAGACACGTCAAAAAGAGTAATTTATACATCTTCCGAGCGCTTTACAAACGAATATATTCACTCCATAAGAAGTGGGAAAGGCAAAGAGTTTAAAGATTTATACAGAAACGTCGATCTTCTTATTATTGATGATATCCAATTTATAAGCGGAAAAGAAAGCACACAGGAAGAGTTCTTTCACACTTTCAACACATTACACCAAAACAATAAACAAGTTGTAATAAGCTCGGACAGACCACCAAAAGCAATAAAACTTCTAGAAAGCAGGCTTTTGTCACGTTTTGAGTGGGGAATGATTGCAGATGTCGCGCCACCGGATCTTGAGACGCGTATTGCTATTTTGGAAGCAAAATGCAAAGAAAAAGCCTATAATTTAGAAAAAAAAATAGTAACATTAATAGCGGAATTGGTTCAAAACAACGTCCGCGAGCTTGAAGGCGCCCTTAATAAGATTATCGCATACCACGAACTCAAAAACACTCCACCAACAGAAGGTCTCGTCCGTAGCCTCATCTCAAACTTAGAAAATTATGCCTCACGCAAAATCCTCTCTCCCAAATATGTTTTACAGGTTATTTCTTCTTTTTATGGTGTTGCTTTAGAGGATTTATTAGGAAAAAGCCGAGAAAAACGTCTTGCCTACCCTCGTCAAATTATTATGTACCTCCTCCGAGAAGAAATGAAACTCTCTTTTCCCACAATAGGAGACGAACTCGGCGGACGCGACCATACCACCGCAATGCATGCTTGTGATAAAATTCGACGTGAAATAGATAGTTCTTCCCGTGTTCGCGAAACAATAACACAACTTAAACAACAGCTCTACGCTGCTTAAATTTGTTTGTGGATAAAGATCTTTAAAACAAGGGTATAAAAAGTGGACAAAGGATTCTTTTTTTGTGTGTTTATTTTGAACGTTTTTTGTCCACTTGTTTTTCCACAGGGTTTTGGTTGTGCTTTTCAGTCTTTTTCCCACAGCTTGTTTGAGCTTAGTTTAGTTCTTTTCTCTTCTTTTTTCCCAGTTTTCCACACCGCTTATTACTACTATTATACTTATATCTATTATTTAATTTAATAATATATGAAATTCTCTTGTACACAGGAAAACCTTTACCAAGGATTACAAGTGGTAAGCCACGCAACAAGCAAGAACAACACATTGCCAATACTCAATAACGTTCTCTTGAAGATAGAAAACAAAGAATTAAAGCTTTTAAGCACCAATTTAGAAATAGCGGTAAATGCCACAGTGCGCGCCAAAATTGAAGAGGTTGGGGAAATAACCGCCCCTGCAAAGCTTTTGTTGGAGTACCTTTCTGTTTGTCCTCCCGGAAAAATAGATATTGAACTAAAAGGTGCGGACATAAAAATTCAAACACAAAACGACAACACCCTTGTTAAGGGTGTTCTTTCTCAAGACTTTCCTTTTGTTCCACCAATCAATAAAACGATTTCATATGGTTTGAGTGTACAGGATTTTAAACAGGCTTTGCAAAAAGTGATGTTTGCTGTTTCAAAGAATGAAGCGCGTCCGGAACTTTGTGGTGTTTTTATGGATTTTAATTCAAACAAAGAGGGTGTTTTAACACTTGCAGCAACAGACAGTTATCGTTTGGCAGAAAAAAAGATGTCTTTGTTGGGTAATTTTGGGGATAAGCAGTATAACAAAGAAGCGCAAAAAGTAATTGTTCCCGGAAAAACAATTCAGGAGGTTTTGCGTGTGATTAGCTTGTTCCACGAAGACGAAGCTCAAACACCACTTGAAATATCCATTCAAGACAGTCAGATTGTGTTCTCTTATGGGACAGTTGAGATTTATTCGCGGCTCATAGAGGGAAAGTATCCTGACTATACACAGATAATTCCACATCAATTCAAAACCAGTACTCAAATTCAGGTTAGTGAATGGATAAAACGCATTAAGGCGGCGAGCTTGTTTTCTAACACAGGTGTTCAGGGTGTGGTGTTTGAGTTTTTTGGAGGCAACGAACAAAAAGTAGTGATTAGTTCTGTAAGTGGTCAAACAGGCGAACACACCTCTTCTGTGTTGAGTAAACTTGATGGAGAGAATAATAAAATAACATTAAATTATCGCTATCTGCTTGATGGTTTGATGAATTTGCTTGTGGAAGAAGCGGAGCTCCAGATTGTTTCTTCGGAATCTCCTTGTGTGTTGCGTCCAAAAGGGGTTGAAGATTACTTGTATATAATAATGCCTATCAGACAATAGTTTACATATACTTAAAACACCCCACAGAAGGGGTGTTTTAAGTGTTTTAAGGGGTGCTGGTGGAGAATTGCGGCGGCGGGAGTGTGTTGATATCTATTTTTGTGATAGCTGTAACAATACCCTGTTTAAAACCTCGTATGATGAGAGTATGAAAACCCGCATCAATTGTGGGGAGTTTTATTTTGAATTCGTTTTGTGCGCTTTCTTGTTTTTCAAGCCTGTTGTCATCAAGGTAAAAAACCAGATTATCAATAGAGGAGTTAGAGTTGATAATTTTTACAGAAAACTCCGATGTGTTAATGGTTTGGTTTTGTGAAGGGGTGATAATTTGCAACGATGTGGTGTCAATGTTTTCCGAACTGTCTTTTTCTGATGGTGATTTTTCTTCAATAATGTTGTTTTTTGCCGCCCAGTTGCGAACCCCTTCTTCCCATGTAAGATATTGCGGGTCTTTGGTGGGGTCGGAAAGTGGTGGCCCATTTGGGTCGTCTTTGTTTATAAAATAAAGAAGTGAGTGGTTTTGCGCGAATGTTTTATAAGTGATTAAATCAGGCGGGGTGGTGTCAGTAGCAAGTTTGCTGTTGGTGCTGTTGATAGCAACTCGCGCCAACCCAAAACCATCACCGCGCAATATTGGTTTGATGTCTGCGGGATATGGGTCGGGTGGGGTGAATGGTTCTGGAGGAGTGTTCTTGAGTGATTCACTCATGAATTTGTTCCAGATTGGTGCGGCAACCAACACTCCATCAGATCCTTTTTTCATGGGAGTATTATCATTGTTGCCTGCCCATACGCCTGCTACAAGCGATGGGGTGAACCCCATCGTCCATCCATCACGCCAGTCGTTTGTGGTGCCTGTTTTAGCTGCCACCAAACGATCTTTGAGGGTAAGAGCACTGCCAGCGCCAAATATAAATGCTCGAGCACTATCGTCGGTCATAATACTAGTGAGTTCTCTCACCACTTGTGGTGCCACTACTTCCACCGACGGGTTTTCTTTCCATTCATCTAAGACATTTCCTTTGCTGTCGGTAACTTTGAGAATGCTTACTGTTGGTATTTTTGTGCCCTCACGCGCAAAAACCATGTACGCCGATACATGTTCAAGAAGTTTTACTTCTCCACCCCCAAGCACAAGCGCCAAACCAAAGCGACTACGGTCGTTGAGTGATGTATAGCCGAGTTTTTGTGCAAAATCCAGCACGCGGTCAACACCTGTGAGATATAATGTCTTAACGGCGGGAATATTGAGTGACCCCGCAAGCGCTTGCCTCATGGTTACCACCCCACGCTCTTTGTTGTCATAATTGCGTGGGGAAAAATCTTTAGTTTCTGTTTTGAAGATGGTTTGTACGTCAAACAACTTGGTGTCCGGTGTGTATCCTTTTTCAAAAGCGGCCGCATATACAATTGGTTTGAATGAGGAGCCTGGTTGACGCAAACGAAGTGCAACATTGACTTGACCGTCTATTTTTTCATCAAAAAAATCTTTTGAACCGATCATAGCAAGAATGTGGCCGTTTTTGGGATCCATTGCAATAAGCGCGGCATTGCGCGCGCCATATTTTTTTTCATTTTTTTCTGCTTGTGCTTTGACCGCCTCCTCCGCGATTTGTTGTTTTTCAACATCCAAAGAAGTGATTACTTTTAACCCCCCGCTTTCCACCATTTGTTCTCCATATTTTTCTATAAGCTGATCTTTGATATACAAAACAAAATGAGGCGCGATAGTTCCTGCGCCTCCAACAGTTTTGATACCGAGTTCTGTTTTTTGGGCGCTCTCTGTTTGGTCTTTTGTAATGTATCCATAATCAGCCATTTTTTGTAGCACATAATTGCGACGTTGAAGGAGCGCGGAACGATTGTTAATGTACTTGCTTGGTGCTTGCGGCAGTGATGCTAGAGTGGCCGCCTCCGCAAGTGTGAGGTCTTTGGCAGATTTGCCAAAAAAGTTTTCACTTGCCGCCTCAATGCCGTAGTTTGCTCCGCCATAAGGAATTTCATTGAGGTAAAGTTGCAGTATTTGGTCTTTTGAGTATTTTCGTTCAAGTTGGAGAGCGAGCAAAGCTTCTTTTATTTTGCGACTGAAAGAATGCTCGCTGGTGAGAATAGCGTTTTTTACCAGTTGTTGGGTGATAGTTGACGCCCCGCCTTTGCCCGCGCTTAATCCAAATATGTTTGAAAAACCCGCGCGTAAAATGCTTTTCCACGCGATGCCTTTGTGTAAATAAAAATCTTTGTCTTCAACAGAAACTGTTGCGTTTTTTATGTAATCAGGCAAGGTGTTGATTTCAACAAGCGTACGTTTTTTATCTCGGTAGATTTCGTAGAGCAAGGTTTTGCCTTCTTGGTCATAGATTTTTGTGCTTTCCGCAACAGTACGATCTATAAGTTTGTTGGGGTCTGGTAGTGTGCGCGAGCTCCATGCGATCGTAAAGGTCCCAATAATCCAGATTAAAAGAAGCGCAGTTCCTGCTATGGTTAAACCGCGTCGGATAAGTTGTTTTTTTCTGTTGTGGGAGGTTCGTTCGCTTGTTGAGTTTGGTTTTGTGTGCCAGTCTCTTGGTGAGCGTATAAAACGTGAGGTATTCATACAGTTTTTGGTTGATGTCTGTGCTTTGAGCTTGTATATATTAAGGCTGTTGGTGGTATTGTAGCATGTGCGCCAATAGGCTAGCAACCATTGACAAAAATACCGTTTTGTGTTATACTAATGCCCACGAGATGATAGATCCCCAATATGGGGATTTTTTAATTAAGGGCTCACCGCCTAACATTAAAACAAACCTATGCTTTTGATCAAGAAAACACAATTTAAGCATAAATTAGCCATTTTTGTGGCCTTATTGAGTCTTGTTTTAAGCTCTGTTAAGCCACAAACAGCATATGCCGCGGAGGGTGGTTTTTGGAGCTTTCTCTCTTTTGGTGGTTCTGCTCAAGCGGATCAGTCCCCTCTTTTTCCTGAACACGAGGACCGCGACCCCCGTAAAGTGGCGTCTGTAGTGGTAACCGTATACTCTAGTACTCCAGATCAAACAGACGATTCCCCTTTTATTACTTCAAACGGACGGCATGTATATGATGGTTTGGTTGCGGCCAATTGGTTGCCATACGGCACTCGTGTGCGTTTTCCTGATATTTATGGTGACAAGGTGTTTACAGTGAACGATCGTATGAATGAGCGTTACGGGTATGGCCACATTGATATTTGGATGGATAAGCCTATTTCCGAATTACGTGAGTTTGGTGTAAAGCGTATAAAGATGGAGATATTTTAATTTAGTGTTGTTTTGTGGCGAGTTTTTCTCGCAAACCCTTGGGTATTTAGCTCAAGGGTTTTTGGTTTTTAAGGGGTATGACATTTCTATTTAGCCCTTACATTGGTTTTTAAGGGGTTGATAAAACTATCCTTTCTATAGTAAACTACCTAAACAGTGGCCACGTAGCCAAGTGGTAAGGCGGGAGTCTGCAAAACTCCTATGCGCCGGTTCGATTCCGACCGTGGCCTCCAGTTTTTTAAAAAAATTCATGCAAAACAGAAAATACATTTTGTTTGGTTTGTGTGGCTTATTGTCTGTTGGCGCGCTTTTGTGGTTTTTGCAGGTTCATGCGCAAGAAAATAAACAGACAGACTTGTCTACCTCCTCTCTTGCAGTCGTGCCGCAATCTTCTGTTGAATGGAAAAAACCGGAATTTTTGCCCGCCGGGTGCACATCAGAAATAGTTACTGACAAAGCAACGGGAAAAATAATCTATCAAAAAAATTCTAACGCGGTATGGCCTGTGGCAAGCCTTACCAAAACAGTGAGCGCGTTTGCCTTGCAGAAATCCGGCGTTGATTGGGAAAAGATTATTGTTGCGAAAGATTCCGATTTGGATTTGATAAAACAAAATACAGCGCCAGGAGATAGCGTGGGGAATTTGCGTGTTGTCGCGGGCGCAAAGATTCGCGCCAAAGATTTGCTCTACGCGAGCTTGATTGGCTCTGCCAATAACAGCGCGGTGGCGCTCGCACGCTTGGTGTCTCCGGATTATCACGGTTTGGTTGAGAGAATGAATGAAATTGTACAGAAAAAAAAATTAATAAAAACTTATTTTGTTGAACCATCGGGTATTGATTTAAAAAATGTTTCTACCGCGAAAGAGTTCTCTATTTTGTGGAGAAATGTGGTTAATAACCCTCTTCTGGGCGCGGTCATTAAAACCCCTTCTTACTCATTTTCCATTGAACCTGAACAAGGAGTTCCCGAAGAGCATACAGTGCGTCACACCAACAAAATTATGCGTTACAACAAGCGAATGCTGGCTGGGAAGACAGGATATTTAGACGAATCGGGTTTTAATCTGGCTTTCTGGTATAAGAACAGAAAGGGCGCGCAGAGGCTTGGTGTGGTGCTAGGGTGCGGAACCAACAAATGGCTTGAGCGCAGGGTTTCATTTCTCATGGAAAAATAATATGGAAACGCTGGTAATCATAGATGGTAACGCAATAGTACATCGCGCGTTTCATGCGGTGCCTCCGCTTACGGCGCGAAATGGTCAAGTGGTGAATGCTGTTTACGGGTTTACCACTATTTTGATGCGTGTGGTAAGAGAGCTAAAACCTCATTACATGGCGGTTGCTTTTGACGCGCCAGGCAAGACATTCCGGCATGAACGTTATGCCGCGTATAAAGCAACACGAATAAAACAACCACAAGATTTATATGATCAATTTCCTATCGTGAAACAGGTGGTAAAAGGGTTTGGCTTCCCTGTTTTTGAAGTCGCGGGTGTTGAGGCTGATGATACAATAGCAACAATCGTTCATAAATTATCGCACAACAAAACAGAACTCAAGATAATCATTGTTACCGGAGATATGGACACTTTACAGTTGGTTAACTCCAACATTGAGGTGCGAACTATGCGCAAAGGCGTGGTTGATATTGTAGTATACAACGAGTCATCAATAAAAGATCGTTACGGTCTCCTGCCAAACCAAATGGTGGATTTTAAGGCTTTGCGTGGCGATCCTTCAGACAACATTAAGGGAGTGCACGGTATTGGAGAAAAGACTGCAGTTGATTTGTTGCGTCAATTTGGAACACTGGAAAAATTATATAAAGCAATTGAAAAAGATTCGTCTGTGGTGCGTTCTTCTGTTGCGGAGAAGCTAACATCACACAAAAAAGAAGCGTTTGAGAGCAAAGATTTGGTGGTTTTAAAGAATGATGTCGTATTGGACTTTAATTTAAAATTGTGCAAAGTTGGCGCGCCGGATACCAATGTGTTGATAGAGCTTTTTAGAGCGCTTGATTTTCATAGTTTAATCAAGCGATTGTCAGGAGAAGATACTTTTGATGGCGGCAAAAACACCTCTTCATATGACGCGAAGCACAAAAAAAACATTAAACATGTTATAAAAGTCATTCAAGTTGAATCATCAGATTTGTATAAAGACTTTCTCAAAACAGCACGCAACACGAAACAATGCGCTTGTTATCTTGTTTTTAGTAAAGATCCTCGCGTGGCGCAGATTGAGGGGTGTGTGTATGCCTTTTCCGCAGAAGGTGCATACTTTGTCCCTGCTTTATTTTTAACGCAAGATGTGTGGACGGTGATTGAGGAAAAAGAAAGTATTGTGTTTGATTTGAAATCCTTTATTGAAGCGCTTCATGCAAATGGGTTTTTGTATAACCCTCCCAACAACACTGATTTGATGCTTATGGATTATGTGGCAAATCCAGGGATTCGCAATCATACGCTTCAGAGTATTTTGTTAAAGCAGGTTGGGTTAAACAGCCCCGAAGCAGACGGACAATCCACGCTTTTTGGTGTGAATAAAGATATTGTTTCCGAGTATACTTGTTTGTTTTTTCAAACAGCACGTCAATTGCAAGAAGAATTGATGGAAAAATTATTGCTGGAAGTGTATAAAAAGATAGAAATCCCTTTGGTTCCGGTATTGGTGGTAATGGAAGAGTCAGGCATACAGCTTGATGTGTTACAGGTGAAGAAACTTTCAAAAGATATTACGGCGCGGATAAACACTGTTAGTAAAAAAATTTTTGGCATGGTGGGGCATGAATTTAATATTGCCTCCCCACAACAATTAAAAGAGGTGTTGTTTGATGAATTGGAAATTCCGGTAGAAGGAATCAAACAAGGCAAGACGGGACTTTCAACAGCGGCGGCTGAATTGGAAAAATTGCAAGGTCAGCATCCGATTATTGATTGTATAATGGAGTTTAGAGAGTTGGCGAAACTTCAAAACACTTATACAGATGTTTTGCCGGATTTAGTTGACGCGCGCGGAAGATTGCATACCACGTTCAATCAGGTGGTTACAACCACTGGAAGGCTTTCGTCTTCTGACCCAAATTTGCAGAATATTCCAATAAAAACAGAGTTGGGGCGGGAAATCCGCAAGACTTTTATTGCGCGCTCCGGATATCGTCTTATCAAAGCGGATTATTCTCAAATAGAATTGCGTATTATCGCGGCGCTTTCAAAAGATCATGAAATGATAAAAATTTTTGAGGCGGGCGCGGATATTCATCGTTCTACCGCGGCAAAAATAAATGGCATTAAAGAATCTGAAGTAACTTTTGAAATGCGTAGCGCCGCCAAGGCCGTCAATTTTGGAATTATGTATGGTCTTGGCGCGCATGGACTGGCGCAAAGCGCGCATATAAGTTTTGGGGAGGCACGTGATTTTATCGCTCGATATTTTGAAGTTTTTAAAGGGGTTAAAGTGTATCTTGAAGAAACAAAACTACGTGCTCATAAACAAGGGTATGTGGAAACTTTTTTTGGTCGACGTCGCTATTTTCCTGAAATAAACAGCGCAATCGCACAAGTGCGCGCGGGAGCGGAGAGAATGGCTGTCAACGCGCCCATGCAGGGTACGGCGGCTGATATAATCAAATTGGCAATGATAAAAATTCAAACTTTTTTGAAAGATTCATACCAACAAAATGAAGTTGCTATGGTTTTGCAGGTGCATGATGAGTTGGTATTTGAAGCAAAAGAGCAAATAGCGCGGAAATTGCTTGTCCCTATTAAAAAGATGATGGAAGGAGTTGTGGATTTTGGGGTGCCGATTGTGGTGGATATAAAAACAGGAGTTAATTGGGGGGAAATGGAATAATATGTATTTTTTATTCTATGGGACAGATTTTTATAGAAGCAAGAGACAGCTCAATAAGTTTATTGCTGAGTTTAAAACGCGGCGCGATCCGCAAGGATATAATACAGTAATTTTAAGTGGCGGAAGTGTTTCTTTAGATGAAATTTTGGGGCAATGCGTGATCGCGCCGTTTTTGGGCGAAAAGCGGCTTGTGGTGGTGAATTCTATTTCAGAAAACAAAAATGAAGCAGTCTTGGACGAATTATATAAAAGATTAAAAGACGTAGGAATACCCGAATATGTTGTTTTGGTTTTTTGGGAAAAACAGAATTTTGATAAAAAAGCGCACCTGTTGTTTTCTTTGCTTACGAAAGAAAAATATAGTCAGGTGTTTGAACCCCTTGAAAACACACGGTTGGCTGAATGGGTGTGCGCGCAAGCTGAAAACGGAGGCATGCGGTTTGATAAATCCGCGGCCGTTTTATTGATTGAGCTTCTTGGCTCTGATTTGGGAGTTCTGGATTTAGAGACACAGAAATTAATCGCGTGGGCTCGCGGTGAGAAAAAGAAGATTATCACAAAAGAGGATATCCATACCCTTATCCCCTCTGCTCTTGATGATGAAGTTTTTCATTTTATAGATGCTTTGTTTCAAGGGAATACCAAACAAGCACTTCGTCTTTTATATGATCAAAGAGCTTCCGGTTCAAGCGAGCAAGATGTATTTGGAGCCCTTCTTTGGCAAATACGAACACTTCTAGAGCTGAAGGATTTTGTGGTAAGAAATCCATATGCGTCCTCTGCTGATTGTGCCAGACAATTGGGCATACATCCATTTGTGATTAAAAAGACCGGAATTTTGTTGTCGCGCGTTTCAATGCAATTTTTATCTTCTGTGCATGAATATTTTTTACGCGTTGATAAAGATATTAAAACCGGCGTACGCGCCGCTTCATTTGCGTTTGACCAATTGGTCTTTGATATTACACGTATGATACAGCGGAAATAATATAAGGGACTGTCGCCGAAAGCGCATTCGGCGACAGTCCCTATAAAGCTTTTTTGATAACAAAAAAAACACCTTTCCATCAAG
>Ga0209211_10003099_pt1 | contig 27592 bp, 35 predicted proteins | sample RifGroA2_FD_183992 | JGI IMG/M metagenome (GOLD analysis project Ga0209211, IMG submission 183992) | Groundwater microbial communities from Rifle, Colorado, USA - Groundwater A2 (SPAdes) (version 2) | ecosystem: Environmental > Aquatic > Deep subsurface > Groundwater | place: Rifle, Colorado...
CGCCCTCGCGGAATTCCAGCTCCACGCCTTCCATCGCAAACAGCTTCTGGTATTGTTTGGTCAGCGCGTTTTTCGGCTCGGTAAGGATTTGCACCAGCGCAGTTTCGTCCAATTCCTCCAGCGTCGCCACGACGGGTAAGCGCCCGACAAACTCCGGAATCAAGCCGAATTTGATCAGGTCTTCCGGCTCCACATCGCGCAGGGTCTCGCCAGTTTTGCGCTCGTCCTTGCTGCTGATGGTCGCGCCGAAGCCGATGCTGGCCTTTGCGGAACGGTTGCGGATGACCTTTTCCAGGCCGTCGAACGCACCGCCGCAGATAAACAGGATATTGGTGGTGTCCACCTGCAGGAATTCCGTATTCGGGTGTTTGCGCCCGCCCTGCGGCGGAATCGAAGCCTTGGTGCCTTCGATCAGCTTGAGCAATGCCTGTTGCACGCCCTCGCCGGATACGTCGCGCGTAATCGAGGGGTTATCCGACTTGCGCGAAATCTTGTCGATCTCGTCCACATATACGATGCCGCGCTGCGCCTTTTCCACGTCGTAGTCGCAGGTCTGCAACAGCTTCTGAATGATGTTCTCTACATCCTCGCCGACATAACCCGCCTCGGTCAGCGTGGTGGCATCGGCCATCACGAACGGCACATTCAGCAGTCGCGCCAGCGTCTGCGCCAGCAGGGTCTTGCCGGAGCCGGTCGGGCCGACCAGCAGGATATTGCTCTTGGCTAATTCCACGCCATCCTTGTCGTCGCTCTTGAGGCGTTTGTAATGGTTATACACCGCCACCGACAAAATCCGCTTGGCATGCTCCTGTCCGATCACGTACTCATCGAGCGCCGCGCAGATTTCTTTCGGCACGGGCAAATCTGTCTTGCCGTCCTTGTCCGTCTTGGATTGATCATTCTGGATTTCCTCGCGCATGATGTCGTTGCACAGCGCGATGCATTCATCGCAGACGAACACCGACGGACCCGCAATCAGCTTGCGCACCTCATGCTGGCTCTTGCCGCAGAATGAACAGTAAAGCAATTTGTCACCCGATTTTTTATCGCCAGCCATCGCTGCTACCTCTGTATTGTGTTATCGGCAATTCAATAATTTCTTAAACACGCTTTTCCAGCACCTGATCCACCAGCCCGTATTTTACGGAATCTTCCGCGCTCAGGAAATTATCGCGATCCGTGTCGCGCTCAATCGTTTCAACCGTTTGCCCGGTGTGCTGCGCCAGCATTTGATTGAGCCTCTGCTTCAGATACAAAATCTCGCGCGCATGGATTTCGATATCCGAAGCCTGCCCACGAAAACCGCCCATCGGCTGATGGATCATCACGCGTGAATTGGGCAGACAGAAACGCTTACCCTTCTCGCCCGCCGCCAACAGGAACGATCCCATGCTGGCCGCCTGCCCGATACACAACGTGCTGATGCTCGGCTTGATGAATTGCATGGTGTCGTAAATCGCCATGCCGGCGGTCACCGAACCGCCCGGCGAATTGATGTAAAAATGGATATCCTTGTCCGGATTCTCCGATTCCAGAAACAACATCTGCGCCACGATCAGGTTCGCGCTGTGGTCATTCACCTCGCCGACCAGAAACACCACGCGTTCCTTGAGCAAGCGCGAATAGATATCGTACGCCCGCTCGCCGCGCCCGCTGGTCTCCACGACCATCGGGATCATGCCGATATTTTGTGGCTCTTGCCGGTGCCGGGACAAATGTTCTTCGTGATAGTGCATCGAATCAGTTCTCCATCAATTCGTTAAAGGGGATGGTCCTGTCTGCCGTCTTTGCCTGCCCCATCGTCCAGTCCACGATATTCTCTTCCATAACCAGATTCTCGACCTCTTGCAACTGGACAGAGTTGGCGTAAAACCAGCGCACCACATCCTCGGGCTCGTCAAAGCTTTGCGCATAGTCATCCACCAGGGTGCGCACCTGCTCGGGCTTAGCCTTCAAGTCATGCTTCTGCGCCAAATTGGCAAGAATCAAGCCGAGCTTGACGCGCCTTTCGGCACGCTCGGTAAACAATTCCGGCGGCAATGCCACGTCCTTCATTTTCATCCCGCGCGATTCCATGTCCTTCACGGTTTGCTGCATCAGGTTATGCGCTTCCCATTCCACCAGGGTTTTAGGCACATCGAACTGGGCCGCGTTCAGCAACGCCTGCATGGCCGCTTCCTTGTTGCGCACTTTCAGGCGGCGCGCCACCTCGCGTTGCAGATTGGTGCGGATCTCGCCTTCCAGCTTGCTGACATCGCCCCCTTCAATACCGACAGACTCGGCAAACGCGGCATCCACTTCCGGCAGCTTCGGCGCCTCCACCTTGTGCAGCGTGACGCTGAAAGTCACCTGCTTGCCCGCCACTTCTTTGCCGTGATAATCATCCGGGAAAGTCATGTCGAAAGATTTTGTCTCCCCGGCCTTCATGCCGGTGACGGCCGCTTCAAACTCCGGCATCATGCGCTCCACACCCAACACGAACGCATGGTTCTTGGCTTCGCCGCCCTGAAAAACCTCGCCGTTCAGCTTGCCGGTAAAATCGATATACACCTTGTCGTCGACCTGTGCGGCGCGATCCGTCGGCTCGAAGGTGGCGCGCTGTTTGCGCAGCGTCATAACGGTGTTATCCACGTCAGCTTGCGTCAATTCGCAAACCAGGCGCTCCACCGTTTCGCCCGACAAGTCGCCCATCACCACTTCCGGATACACCTCGAAAATCGCGCTGTATTCAATCAGATCGGCATTCAAGTCGTTAGTCTTGATCTCGAATTGCGGATGTCCCGCTACCCTCAGATTATTGAGTTGTACGGCCTCGGCAAACGAGCGCTGCAGCACATCGCCCAGCGCTTCCTGCTGCGCTTGAGCGCCGTATTGCTGCTCCAGAATTTTTGCCGGCACTTTACCCGGACGGAATCCGGAGATTTTTGCGGTGCGCCCGATATTTTTCAGACGGGCAGCGACCGCACCGCGAATGACTTGCTGGGGAATGGATGCATTAAGACGGCGTTCTAACGCGCTCACAGTTTCTACGCTGGACATGCTTGAGTTTCCTTGAATTGAAGTTGAATTAGGTGCTGGTGCGAAAGGAGAGACTCGAACTCTCACGCCTTGCGGCGCTGGAACCTAAATCCATATCCTTTGTAGCACTATAACCGTTGCTGTATAATGGTTTTCGAGACTTTCCATGTGAATTATCTGGAAAATTCTGGAAAAACAACCATACCGACCAAGCCGAAGGATACCACATGAATAAGGCTGTTAAAAACCCGAAACCACCGAAAAACCAGATGACAAGGGTAGATAAAAATATCTATCAATATGGTGAATATAGCTTTCAGGTAAAAATGATGGTCGCAGGCCATCAGGTCTCCCAAGTATTCGACTTTCTTGACGAAGCCCGAACATGGCGGGATCTTCAACGTGCCGGCAGTTCTCTCGATGTGGACGAGAAGCGCATCTATGAAGCCCGCGCCAACAAACGTGCGGCCCGCACATTCACGGTAAAACAGGCTCTCGAACGCTACGCGACGGAGGTTACCCCTGCCAAGAAAGGAGCTGGTGTTGAACTCACCCGCATAGGCAAAGCTAAGAAGTCCGTGCTGGCCGGCAAAAGCCTATACATGGTCACGCCAAAGGATGTATTGGCCTTTATGGAAGAGATCGGCGGCAGCGACAACAACAAGCGTAAATATGCAAGTTTGATTTCTCACCTCTACCGCATAGCTGTTAAACGCTGGGGCATGGCAGTTGAAAACCCCGTCAGCGGCAAAATCGAAATGCCCAGCAACGGCAAACCACGCGATAGACGTTTGGAGGAAAAAGAAGCCGAACGGCTACTTAAGCACCTCTCCGGCAAAGCCAAGAGTGTATTTGAGTTCGCCATTGAAACGGCCATGCGTCGCGGCGAAATTCTTTCCCTCGAATGGAAGGATATTGATCTAAACAACCTAACCGCCACACTGAAAGACACCAAAAATGGCGAAAGCCGTGCCGTGCCTCTCTCAATTGCGGCCATTAGGGTACTGAATGGACAAACAAGGGGTATTGGTGCAAGTAAGGTGTTCAGCATTACCACAACACTCCTACGCAAGGATTGGGAAGCCGCCAGAACAGCAGCAGGCATCCCGGATATACGATTGCATGATCTGCGCCATGAAGCGGCTAGCCGCCTCTTTGAGAAAGGCCTGAACGTAATGGAAGCGGCCAGCGTCACCGGCCACAAGACACTTTCCATGCTCAAGCGGTACACCCACCTCAACCCTACAGATATTGCAAAAAAGCTGGGATAGCTGGTATGGCTAACTTTATCATCTGCTGATACACTAGCACATGCGAACCGATCAGGGCATCGAAACATTACTTGAATTGAACGGAAATATCGTTCAGCAGGAGCACGGTTATTGGGTGGAAATTCATGTGTGGCGTGTTGAATCCACCAACGAGATACCACATGGTATTCGGTATGCTTTGACGCTGCATGAGCAAGGTGGCAAACGAATCATGGGCTATGACAATGCCCATGCGGTAAAGCATTCAGGCAAATACAAGTACGCTGGACAAGTCTTACCCTATGACCATAAGCATCGGCATATTGCCGACAAAGGCGTGCCTTATGAATTCAAGGATGCCTACCAGTTACTCAGTGATTTCTTTGCGGACGTAGATCGAGTATTGAAGGAGACAGAAAAATGAAAAGCATCGTGATTGGCATCATGCCACAAGACAAGATCCGTGAGCGCATCTACGCAATCGCCAAGGGTGAATACAAGCCGAAGCCCAGCGAACCCAAAATCTGGTTCACTTCGATGAAATCTTTGGCTGAGGTATTAAGTGACGATAATCGTGCGTTGCTCCACGTCATCAAAGACTCACAGCCGAAATCAATCTCATCCCTAGCCGAAATGACCGGACGCAAGCCCGGCAACCTTTCTCGCACATTAAAAACCATGTCGAACTATGGCATTGTTGAAATGAAACGTGAGAACAACCATGTACGCCCAATAGCCAAGGGAACTGACTTCCATATTGTTGCGGCCTAACATAGGCGGTCGCGACTTCTAACACGCCAGTAGCCAATAATGCCTAAGCGCGTAATGAGGTCTGATCGGGTCATGCTTGATTGTGATGGTCAGGCAGATTCAGCTAGGGCGGAGATAACTCACAGACAGTGCAACGTATTCTTCGCCCATTCTAACCAACAAGGCTAACTCGCTCACGCAACTCCTTGCCCGTTTTGAAATGCGGCACATACTTGGCAGGCACTTTCACTTTGTCGCCATTCTTGGGATTTCGCCCTTGACGCGGTGGACGGTAATTCAGTCCGAAGCTACCGAAGCCGCGAACCTCGATACGCCCGCCACGCGATAGGCTGGCGGACATCGCATCCAGGATCACTTTGACGGCCAGTTCGGCATCTTTGGCAAGTAGCTGGGGATGGCGCTCGGCGAGACGCGCAATGAGGTCAGATCGGGTCATGCTTGATCATGGTGGTTAGGAATATTCAACCCTTGAGGTTCGCTAAACTTATGCAAAGGCATCCAAGTTATCCACTACTTCGACGCCCCACCCAGCATCTTCAGAGCATCAAACAGATTCCCTGGCAACTTCGGTAGTCCGCCAGCCGAAGAAGGTTGCCCACCGGTAGTCCCAGAACCTGCCACATGCTCCTTCATATATGGCTGCGGATTGCCCAAAATTCGCACAGCCTCATTGCACGTAGCCATCATTCCAGGCCGCGCACCCGAAGCCCCCTCCAGAGCGTAATCATAAGCTGTCTCACCTTTTTTATTCTTCAGATTGGGATTGGCACCTGAACCCAACATCAACTCCATAGCGCCCGCCCCACACCCCTTGGCCGACCGCATCAACACAGACTCACCGGTCTTGTCTTGGCGATTGATCTTTGCGCCATTGTCCAGCAGCAGATACATGCCCTTTTTCCAATTGTCGTAAGAGTGTTCTGAATAACCGCTGCCAGCCAAATAATCCAGTGGGGTATGGTCGGCGCGATCCACATCCGTAACCCGAGCGCCTTTCGCGATCAAGAGTTCCATCACATATACCGAAGTCCTCGGTGAATTCGCGAAGAGATACGCTGCCTCAATCATTGGGGTTGCCCCTGAAGCCATCTTGGCATTCACATTCGCTCCATGCTCGATCAGGTAGGCATATATATCCCCCGAGTCCTGCCACCCAGCATAGCCCCCCTCTTTGATTACGAAAAAGAGAGGCTGCAGCCCATTTAAAGATTGGCACGGTGCATTCACATCAGCACCCTGGGCAATCAAAGTATCCATCGTTGCGTAATTCTTGCGCTCCATCGCGCGACAAAACATCTCGCCGATCTTGGTGGAACTGGCGGATGGCGACGCCTTCACGGTTTGGCTATCTAAGCATAATGCAGGAAATGCCACGCTCGACATGAGCGCGGCAACAATGATGCGAAGAAATAGTGGAGTTTGAATTTTCATGAGGTTCCCTTTGTGAAGAAGTCCGTCTACTGCATGTTGAATATTCTTCGTACAGCAAGGGCGTTAGCCACTCTTGCTCTCAACTCAAGGTTTAACAGTTCTCGGAATTTATTTCCGATGAATTTTTTGAATGTAACAGAAATACTCATATCGTTATATAGACCGAAATATATAGGCCAATACCACTACGACCATTTATTTTGACATCATTAATTAATTCAATGTGTTGTGAATTGCTCAATATTAATCTCCGATGCGTGTGCAATTGTCGGTTACTAGACAAATCGAGATTTGTTAAGTAACTGCCGCCTTCGCTTCGCTGCGCGCCTTCGGCTTGCTCCGGCGCGGAGCGCCGGGTGGGTTGGTTTGAATACGTGGGCAAGGCAGCAACTCACAAGAATTGCTTGTGAGTTCGACCTGAAGGCAACGTGCAAGGATTACTTGCAAGTTCGGGCTGAAGGCAACCTGTCAGAATTTCCGACAAGTTCAAAACCCGCATGCGGCGGCAGTTATCCGGAATTTCCGGATAACTGAATCTTCGCCCAGCTCACTGGATATTAGCTTTGGGCAAGCTGCGCTTGAAGATTGCGCACTTCCTCGGCAAGTATGGCAGCGGCCACGATCAGTCCGCGTTTGCCTGCATAGAAAGTCGTGCCGGAAACTTATTGATCGACAAAATCCAAGGCTTCCTGGATCGTCATGTTTTCATTCGAGGATTGGTTTTCCATATCGTATCCTTTAACAAGGCGATTTCTTATTAAAGACTGTCGGCGCTCTGTGCGGATGAGGCAGCAACAAGTGCAAACTTTGCACAAGTTCGACTTGAAGGCAACCTTTCGGGATTCCCGAATAGTTCACGACAAGTCCTTTGCAATCGACTTGCGGTATTCCTCGTCCACGGCCATGCGCTGCACGTTGTGAAGTACCTGTTGCCCCCATTCAGAACCAAACACGCCTTCCGGCTTGATCCGCCGGATGATTGCGGCAACGTCCGCTTCGGTCAGGCCGGTATCGCCGTTGACTAGATAGAGGTTTGGGTGCCCGCCGTGGAACAACTCTGGCATGTCGTCTAAGGCAAGCCAGTGGCCGGTATGCTTGTTGGCGTCAACCCAGCGCTGTATTTCAAGGTCGCGCAGGTCGTGATCGGATTGAGCTTTAATGATTGGCGTATGACCGACAAACCGATGTGCCAAGTCCTCTCCCCCTCCATAGGTGACAAAATCAAGCAATTCTTCTGGCCGGTGAACCTCGCGCCAGGAAGTCGAGAAAACTACTTGTACGTCCGGGCAGGCGCGCAGGATTTGCCATAACAATGGAGTGCGGCAAAAAACTTCCGCCCCTATAAATTTGGGGTGCATCACCCCATCGAAGTCGAGAAAGATAATTGAGAGGCTATTCATAATCGACATCCCGATACTCGATTGTCACTTTACCGGCCATTTCGCGGCTGAATAGATGCATTGATTCCTCAGAAACAACCCCTGCCCTCACGTCTGCCCTGCACTTCTCTTGATAATCGTTTTTTGCTGCGCGAAGTATTGGGTCGGCCCAAGGATCAGGGGTTTCGGCTTGCAGGCGTTCACTCAAAGCACGGGCCATATCTTCCGTAAATGCCTCGTCGCCCTTGAGAATGAAAAGGTTGTCCGGTGGGTTTTCGGTATCGTCCCAAAAAAGCTGTGCCTGATCGTCCAGCGCGATCCACGGCTCACCGGCAAGGCCGTTGCCCTCGATATAGGCCAACACTTCGAATAGCCGTGATCCAACCCCGCCATATTTGTCGCAGTGCGGCGTTTGCCCGATTACGCGGTCTGCCAGCGCAGGCGGCAAAAAACGCAAAAGTGATCCTGGGCGAAAGTGCTCGCGCCAACTTGTAGATAGAACGATTCGCACATCCGGGAATGGCTCAAGGGCTGTTGCAAGCCGGTCGGCATGTTCGAACAGATTAACCCCTTTCACATAATTCCCGGTAGTCGTCAGATAACGACGCTCATAGTCTTTCAACCAGCGTACGGATGTTGATTTACACCGTTTTAGGGTGACGTTTTCGTGGTGCAGTACGCCATCGAAGTCGAGAAAGAGGATCATCGTTGTATTCGCTGAATGATCGCGGCAACGTCCTCTTCAGTTAGACCCGCGCCGCCATTCACCACATAGAGGTTCGGATTGCCGTTAAACACCTCTGGTATGTCGTCGATGGCAAGCCATTGGCCTTCGTAGCCATTGGCATCGCACCAGCTTAGAATTTCCAGATCCCGCCGACCATAACGGCCTTCGTTCTCCAAGCTAGGAGTCGCGCCAAGGATTCGATGTGTTAAGTCCTGGCCCCCGTCACGGATAACAAATTCCACCATTTCGTCGTGTCGGTAGATCTCGCGCCATGAAGTCGAGAAAACCACATTTGCGTTCGGGCAGGCGCGCAGGATTTGCCATAGCAACGGCACGCGGCAAAAGTCCGGCTCATGTCGCATGTGAGGATGTAGCACGCCATCGAAATCCAGAAACAAGATCATGGTTCGCGCTCCGCTTCGCGCAAGGCGGCTTTGATGGCGATGATTTGACCGCTAGTTGGTGCGTGGTCGGGATCGGTTTTCCAACAGGTCACAGTGAGGCTTTCGGGCGTTACACCGGCCAGGTGCAGTTGCTCGGCCAGCTTACGAGTATCGTTGGTAAGAATGCGCTCCCCTGTTTCGAGTTGGGCGAACAGTTCGTCGTTGTCAGTGATAGAGAGGTGGGCTTTCATTCCTACAACCCCAAGCTGCCGCATGAACTCCCGTTCGTGGTCAGATACGGCCTGCCAAATGCCAGGCAGGGCCGCATCGTAGATCGCCCGGCAGGTTCTCCCGTCTAACCGGCTGGCCTGTGTTCGCTTTGCTGCCAGTCCAGCCACCACGGGATAGTCGGCCAGCGGATAGAGTGCGTGCATCACTACTGCATCGGTTACGATCTGTGTTTTCATGGTCGGCTTCCTTTCCGGTATTGCTCCACGATTTGAGCTTCCGACACGGGCCGCATTTCCCACATTTCAACACCGACATTGAGCATCGGCGGCAATCCGGGCAAGGTCTGCTCAAGCCATTGGGAATGAACATGACCGTGCAGCAAGACGGCTTCTTTGCCGGGCTTGGGGCGAAGTTCAAGGTATCGCTGGTCGTGTTCCGGGGCGTCCTTGTGCGGCTTGTATGGGAAGTGCGAGAGTTGCACCAGGCCAATCCCTGCAATGGTCATAAAGTGCTCGATATGCAGGCCAGCAAAGCCGACTTGCATCGCTTGTTCGCGGGCAGTGGTTTGCTGCTCGTGGCCGTTGTGCATTTTCTTGAAAAACGGGTCATGGTTTCCCACGATCAGGGTGATGCTACCGTTCAGATACGGCAGGATCTCTTTTATCGTGTGCAGCTTGTAGGAAAGGTCGCCCAAGTGGTACACCGTGTCGCCCGGCGAGACTGTGGCATTCCATTGGTCTATCAGGAACTCGTCCATTTTCTCGACGGTTTGGAAGCGTCCGCCGTGGGCGTTGCGGCGCATGGCATCCTCATACTTGAGGATGTTGGCATGGCCGAAGTGATGGTCGGCTGTGAAAAAAGTGATCATTTCAAAACTCTTCGTTCCGATACTTAACTGTGGAATTTTTCGCAGCGCCATGAAACATAGATGCGTCTGTTGATTTGGCGAGTCCAAGTTTGACTTGCCGCGAAAACTCAGCGCTTCGGGCCTGTTTTTCCTTCATGTATTCATCGTCGATAAAGTCAGCGTGATTCAGCACGACAGCAATGCCGCCACCGACCTCCTTCGGTAAGCGGTGCGCGGTGAGTTCGTAACGTAGGCCGCACAGGGTCAAAAACACCCGATAAGGCGGACGTTCTGGATTCCATTCGGTGCGGTCGTCGCGGATCGCCACGATGCCGTTACGCTGCAACAGGACGCAGTTTAGAAAGTCTGCGATCAGTGCCGAATCGAAGGCGTTGGCCTGCAATGAAACAACGTGGTTGGTCGTGTCAATCTGGTAGTCAATTTCCAGATCGGCGGCGCTTGAAAACTGGTGCTTAAGGCGGATGTGCGAATAGCTCCGGTTCAACCAGGCCATGAAGTCGTAGTCGAAATAAGCCAGCTCGCCATCAATTCGTTTGGCTGTTTGGCCCGCCGTGTCGCGTAGAAACTGATCCTGATATGGCTGCGGAATGTCTTTCGGAAAAACATACTTGCCGCCCGAAGGAACTTCGCAGATCGGTACAGCGGATAGCAGGTATTCGCGGATATTGGTTTGGTCGGTCATATCGAGAATCTTCCGAAAGAAACTTCCTTGTCCTTTTGCTGTGCCAGCCGGCCAATACGATTTGCGCGGGCATCATCAAGGGAGTGGTGGCGGCGCAGGCCAGCAGCAAAGGCTTGCTCAACGGCCAGATTAAACTCTGGTGTCTGAGATAGGATTAACGGCCTGCTCGCGACGTTTTCCGGCCAGCCGGTGCCAGCTTCAGTGAACAGTTCTTCTATCCACGGCCAATCCCAAGTGAGGCTATCTGTGGCAAGTTGCACAGGCTCACCAAAGGCTTTCAGCCATTGAACAAGGCGCTGCGCACACTCGTTTAAGGTCATGCGTGCTTCGCCGCCCTGAAGGTGCTGCGCGACCGCTTCACGAACGAAGTCGCTACAGTCTGACGGCTGATAGGTGTCGCTGAGTTCGGCGTAAAACGTGCGAGTGCCGTCCTCGGACACAAAGCCGATGCTGATAAGCCGAGGATCAATGCCAAGCTCGGTAAATTCGGAATCGAAACATATCAGCATGATTATCCTTCTTGCCGAATAAGCTCGGCTCTTTTTTGGACGCGGATGGACTCGCATTTGTCACAAGTAACCCGCAACCATTTCTCTTCCCGCATTTCGGCAGGACTGCCGCAATCCTCGCAGATCGAGGCGGATTCCTCTTCGGCCTCTCGGATAATGGTTCGGATGGATTGAATGTCTGGCACTGGCCGGAAACTCAGCACCTCGCCAACCGCTTTAGCCTCAAGTCTTGCTTCGCCTCCGGTTCGGCAATAAAAAGATAGCGTTCCGAACTTCTCTTTGACCTGCAATGCGCAAGGCCAATCGTCTGAATCAGGGTCAAGTCCCAGCCGGTGAGCTTCCGCCTCAACATTGGCGGATAGCTTATAAATCAACTCAAACCAGCCGTCGTTGCAACAGAACCCGTACTTCATCGAGGATTGCGGATCGGTTGCATTCCGGTACAGCCGGGGAAAGTCGGCATACAATTTTTGAGTGTTAGCCTCGTTCATTTCAAATTCCCCTTCTGATCGCTCGTTTCTTGGCGAATAACAAACTGCGCGCATCGACCAGTGCATGATGCCGTTGCGCCGAATGCTCGCGCCAATACTCATTTAGCGCCGCATTGAAACGCTTTTGGAGGTTGTCGTTATCAAACGAAATCACTCCGCATCTACGGCGTAGGTTCTTCGGCCAGCAACCGTAAAAGGTGAACAGTTGTTCGACAAAGGGGTAGTCGATGATGGGGGCATCGCTGCGCAGGATCGTTTCCCCGTCAGTTAAACCCTCAATCCAATCCTTCAGGCGCACAGCAAGTTCAGCCTCCTTCATGCGGCATTCGCCGCCCTGTAGCAGCCCCAATACATTCTGGACAACCCAATCCGAACACAGCCCTTTGTGGTAAGTGTCAGCCAGCTCCGCATAGAACTCGCGCCCGTCCTGGGCGACGCAGCCGATACTGATTAGGTATGGCTGGTTTAGCTTGTCGGGCAGGCTGGTCAGCTCTGTATCAAAGAATATATCCATGTTCGGCCTCTGGTTTCTATTGAGGACATCGGCGCGATGCGCGTCCTCAATGCCTCAATAGGATTGTATGAGCCAACCAAGAAACACGCAATTTTTTCTGTTTAATCATCTACTTATTAACACTTAATTAACACTTGATAGAAATAATTTCCCTACAAACCACGACCTTTCCCTTTTAAAGCTTGGATTGCCCTTATCAAAAGGGCAATTTCATTGCTCATAATCTCAATCTCATCTTCCAAGTTTTCACCCGCTAGAATTTGCAACTCTCCAAGCGGTTTCCCTGCCTCAATATCATCAATCAACGACTGCAAGCGCGACAGAACGCTTGCCAGTCGCCATTCCAGATTCTGCAGGTGCGATTGCTCGCCATTTTCCTGTTTCGTTTCCTTTAAAATTTTGCGAGCTGCAACTGTCGATGTTTGGTAATCGCGCAGCTTAGCCAATCCCGCCATAGCCTCGGCTGCTGCCGCTGCCGCTTCTTTTTCTTTTATTTCTTCCTTGGCCTTGTACGCTGCAACTGCCGCTTCTTTCTCTTTTGCCTCGAACAAAGCCGCAGCTTCTGCGCGCTGCGCCGCAGCCGCTTTTGCTTCCGCCTCATCTGCTTCTTTTTCGAGGTTCAGGAGCGCCTTTTCATCTGCCACCTTCTTTTCGTGCGCCTCAATATCGCTTGGGTAATAGTGTTTGGGTTTGGTTGGAACAGAGTTAAACAGGCTCATATCCATTTCTACAAACGCTTTACTGGTGGAAGATGGCGTCGCCAGAACGGGCTTTTCCCACTTAATTCTAAGTGTTCTTTCCGGCACTCTCTCCTCTCGCCACAAAAAATCATTTTCGCAATTAACCACTTCCAATTTTCCGGCAAACAGGCGCTGTTCCTTTGTGAGTATCAATCCAGGAATCGCTGGATGTACTAGCGGCCCATCCTCATAAACCTCTGGCGTTTTTTCCAACACCTCCGGCCGATGATCAAACTGCCTGTACTTGCTGGGCAAAATCGGCAGGCAAATAAGGCCGCTGTATTTTTTGTTCGTTTCCATGATTTCTCCTTAGTGGTTGATATTACTGAGCCTCACCTACCCTGCTCTCCCTTACCTTTCGGGCCTTTTTCTTTTTTCTGCTCAAGCCGGTCTGGGGCAAGTGATAGTGAACCGTCCTTATGAATCAAAACACGATCTCCAGCCAGTAATTTGAAGCTCGGCAGAGGATAAAGGGCTACTGTCCGGCCATGATCCAAAACGACGCCTTCGCCAGCAGTGTAGGCCACAACGAATTCCACTTCCCTGTTGCCAGACTTCAGAGACTGTGACAACTGCTTGGTTTGCTGTGCAATCCATTCGGTGCAGGTAAGCGCAGGCGCCTCGGCCTCAACAGTGGCCGGCACGGCCACAACAGGCGGCACCGCCTCGACTGCAGGAACATCGACCGCAGGCGTCTCGACGTGTGGGATTGGTTTGGCGGTTGGTTGTGCTGGCGCACGCGCAGGGCGGCGCTTCTCTTCGACCAGGCGCACGCGCAAGGCTTCTAGCCGAACATCTACGAACTTAACGGTGATGCCTTGAGCCACGGCCACGGCCACAGCTCGTTGCTGGAATTCGGCAGAGCCAGTCAAGGTCAACTGAGAACCGAACTTTTCGCGGGCGATCAGCAGCGCAGCGCCAATGGCCTCGTGACTATGTTCGTCCAGGACGGCCAGATTTCGGCCTTCGTCGCGCAGAACGGCATGGCCGTTCTGTCGATAGGTGATGTCTCCGTTGCGCTCAACGGTGTGAGCCAGCAATTTAAGAAACCTCGCGCCCGCCTCGCGGGCAAGTCGAATGCGTTTTTTCTCTTCCTCGTCGTCAAGAACGATGGTGCCGACAATTCCTTGTTCGGGCTGTTTGGCGCGGGCGGAATCATCCAACTTGCGCAAGGCAAGCAACGCCTCTTCGCTGCCCTCCTGCGCCCTCTTCTGAAGGTATAACTGCCACGCATTCCGGGGCTGGATGGATTCGCGCAACACCTGGCGCTCCTCCTTGAGCGCGGCATTGAGTTCGGCCTTGGCTGTCGCGGCGTGGAGTTTTGCAAGCGAATGGGCGGCTTTGCGCGCATCGCCAGACAAGCCGGCCAATGCGGCCTTCTGCTCGGCCAGCAGCGTCTTTGAAAACGCAGCACGCCGAGCCTTGGCGGCCTCATCAAACACTTTGAGCCGCTTGGTCATATCTTCCTTAACCGAGAGTTGATCGGTCTTGAAGTTCTTCCAGAGTTGGTTAGGCGCAGCCTTGCCGGAGCGAGGTTTCGTTACTCGGTGGCCGATCTGCAGCTCGTAGGTCGTGCGCAATATGGGCGCAGCCTCTTTCCACTGCATGCCCAGCTCTTTCATAAGAAAGTCACTTGGAGAGAGTGCACGAGAGCCGCACTGGATGCGCGGCGTGCCGTCCTTTGCGGCCACAACCCGGTACAGCTCCGAATTCAATCCGTTGCTATGCGACAGTCTGGCGAGTAACTGAGAGCAGTCCAGATTCTTGCGAATTTCGGCGTAGCGCTCTTTGTCAGCAGATTGCCGGTAACGATCCAGCAACTCGGCGTGGGCGTAGGCGACTACGCTTCCGGGCTGAACGGCATTAGACTGTCTTGGGCTGACAACCCTGCCGGCGGCTGGTTGTCCAGCAGCCCGTAACTGATCGGCATTGGCATTGGCATCGGCTCCACTTCCGTCGCCCCGGTCTTGGGCAATATCGCTGCCGGTGCCGGTGTCGTTATCACCTGCCCGCCCTCCGGCTGTTCCATCTGTTTGTCGCAGCTCCACGGGATGTCGTCCTTCTTCTGGCCCGGTTGGAACATGAAAGCCATCGTCACGTCGCAATAGCATTTCACTCCGTTTTTGAATTCCATCCAAATCGCGTGATGACAGTCCTGGCACGCGATTTCTGGCGGGGGGAGTTTTTTTTCTTCCGCGATCATTGATAGAACTTGGCTTGGCATAATGTTCCCTTTCTAGGTCGTTGAGGATTTGCAGGCGCGTGGCCGCGTCTGCGGGTAAATACTGGTTCTTGTAAAGCGGGCTACCGGTATGCAAATAGCGATGCTCGCGGGCCTTGAAGGTATTCCATTCGCTCAGCACGGCAGCAACGTAGGTTGGTTCCTTGCGCGGCTGCATTTGCTCAAGGTAAGCCGCCCTCGCCTTGCTCTGAACGACGGCCAGTTTTTCGGCGGTCGGCCGCTCAATGAACTGGCGACCGAAAAAAACACCCTTGAGGCGCATCGCGCGCTCGCCGCCGGTCGGCTTGATTCGATAGCACTCATCGAACCGACCTTCGTGCATCTTCGTGACTTCGCCGTGTTCGGCCAATAGCGTCTCAAAACCGGCCCAGGTGGTGATGTTACGGGCGAGAATTTCTTTCTGAAGCGTGATTTCGAGCGCGGCTTTTTTCTGGTTGAACGTGCCCAGCTCACCCGGTCTCTGGCCTGTGTAGCGAGCCAAAATGTCCACGGCATTTTCCGGCGTAATCTTCGGGTTGTCTTTCGGGCTGGAAAGTCCGTGGCGGGCGTTAAACGACTCCTGCCAGGCATCGACATACTTGAGGTTGTCTGCCTCTTCTCCAAGGAATCCCAACGGTTCAACGGCCTTGCCGGTGATCAGATCGTGCCGCCCCATGCCGATGTGAACGTGGATATAACGGTCAACCGCCCCGCCGGTTTCTGAATTGGTGTAGGACAAAATTTTGGGACGGTGCGCCTCTGCATAGAACGCAATCCGATGGCGCTCTTCTTCATGCCATGCAGCAAGGGCATGGTCGCGAAACTCGCGAACGGCGGTTTCCAACAGCTCGTCCGAGATATTGTTTTCGGAGAAAGACAGGGTGAGGTGGTCGTATGTCTGCCCAGTGCCGGCATGCGCCAATGTCGCCAACTCGAACACATCCAGATTCCCGGCCAGCGGGATGCGCTGATCCAATTGGTCGCGGTGCAGTTCACGGCCTTTCTTCTGGCCGGTTTCAAGATACTCCTTGAAGCCGCCTTTTCCGCCGCCCACCTCGATGATCATTGGGTCGCCCCTTTGGCTTGGGCTAGCATAAATTGATTGAGCTGCTGGAGTTGATCAAGTAACGACTCAAAAATGGCATCCGAAAGCTGGCCGTTTTGGTTGGCGGCATTCGCCCGGTGGGCGAGTTGGTTGAGGTTGTTCGACGCCTTTTGCAGCAAAAAGACCGCCCGCTTGGCGTCTGAGGTAGGAGCGGGGGCGGCGATAACCTGGGTGGTATTCCGGGCAACGTGATCGCGGTAAAAAGAAGATTTGGAAGCGCCGGCAGCCCGACGCTTCCCCTCGAAGTCATCGAAATCCTTCTTGTTTACCCTGAACGAGATGGTCTCGGAGAGCTTTTCACGCTCAGTTTTGTGAGGCCGTGCCACTTTTTTTTCCTCCTGATTTAGTGGGCATCGCCCACGTCCAGCCAACGGCTGGCTTCCTGGCAAAACACCTCCGGTACGGCGGTGGATTGCCTGGGGGTTAAGGGGAATCTCCCCTTAGCACGCGCCGAGTTAAAAAAACCGTTAGGTTTTTGCAAACTTGGCTGTCGTGCCTGTATGGATTGTATTGCAGCGCGTCGTATCGGACTGTTTGCAAAGGGTAATCAACCGTATGCAAACGATAGGAGGTGTTAGGAGGTGTATAGCAAAAAAAGTATGAACAGTTCTTGCCGTTCACACTTTCATTTTTTAGACGAGATCAACCAAAGTGATAAGGTCGGTCAACGAAGGAGAAGGAGAAGTCTGAATATCGCGAAGTTTCGTATTTTGGTGCTGGCCGGACTTGATTTTCACATCAAGCAAGGATTTCAGGTCGCGTGATGATGGCAGCGTCTCTTTGTTCAGCCATCGCCCCCAGGTCATCTTTTGGCCACCCACCATCCTGGCCAGTTCGGCGCGACTCGTAATTGATAGATATGACATCAGCGAATCAACCCATTGCTTGACATATTCCATTGCCACGTCTCGCCGTTGTTGTTTTTGATCCTGCATTTCCGCGATCTTAGGGCGACCGGGAGTCTTTTTCTTTAGCGTTTCGCTATTCTGGAATTTTCGAATTGGCCTATTTGCTGCCCTAATGATCTCATCTTGCTCTTCTATTGCGCAGTGCAATTCCTGAATTTTATTTTTGGCGAGCTTTATGTCATTTGCCGCATAGTCCGCATTCTTTTCAAGTAGAGATGTGTAGACCTTCGTCTGCTTCTGTTTTCTGAAATCACTGATGCTGGACCATATCCCGCCCTCTTGCTCTTGATCATTCAGCCATTGTTGCCATTGATGGCGATCCCACGCTTCTGCCGTAGATACACAGTCGTCATCTTCCGGGAACACCCATGGGCAATTTGTAAGGCGTGGGTGCTCTGTCCACTTGGCAGATGTTAGAACAACGTAGTCCATCACAATCTCATTCATTGCCAGCAACTGATTTCCTTTGACTAAAGTCAGCGGAATCTCACTCTCCTGGAAATAGGCAATCCAGGCATTGCGGAGTGCGACCAATTTTGCAGTCTTTGTAAGATTCAGGCCGAGTTCTTGAGCTATTGGCTGCAAATAGTGTTCATCAAAACTTTGCACATACTCCTTTCCTATGTTCACTTTGCTAACCAGCAAAACCCGGTAGATTTCCTGCGGGTTGACGAAGCTAAGCGAAGCCATTGGCCTGCATCTTGAAATAACACAATCGACAAATTTTGTGAATGTCAGACCTTGTTCATCTATAGCACCTCTCATTTTATCTCCCTTCCGTAGCCGTAACACTTATTTACTATTGTTTGTTTATTCCTTCTATATAACTGTTATTGCGTAACAGTTACGATGCTACTACCGAAATCAAACGATAGCAAACGATAACAAACATGAATGACGAACGGAACGATCTAGCAGAGACATTGCGCGAAATTGCCAAGGGGAGTCGGCGCAGCAAAATTGTCCGGCTACGCGAATGTTTTGATTTGGTGGAGGAAGCCAAAGCCAAAGGGGCAAGCAATAAAGAAATCGTTGCTGGTCTAAAAGAGCACGGCTTAATTTTTGACGTGCCCAATTTCAAAAATGCACGCTCGAGAATTCTGAAAGAGCGGGCCATGGCTGCATTGCTTCAGGAGACTGCGCCGACAGATAGAGGGAAATCCAAAAATACACTCCATGCCACAACCTCGCATCAACCTCAATCAACCGCAGCCTCAACAACATCAGCACCAGCCGCACCCGTAATAGCACCTTCTGCAAGTACCAAATTGGAATTGGTGAGGCCACCTGGCATCTCCGATGCCAAGTGGAGCGAAATGAGGGCTCAAGCACGAGCCAATAATCGGAAACAACTCAAATAGGAGCGCAACATGAAGTTTAAATTAAAGAAGATCGTAATCCTTTGTCTAGGCGGCAGCGTCGGGAAAACAATGATCGTTACGCAATGCCTGCATCCTCACATGCCGGATGCCCGAATCTTGGCTGTAGATACGGCGAATGAAACCGCAAGACATTTTGGTATCCAGAACTGTGAATTGCATTCCGGGGATGACTTTAACAAAACCTATCATGCCCTGATGTCCACGCCCGGCAATGTGATTGTAGATGTGGGGGGCAGCAAGGAATGCCGTGAATTTATGGGCGGCATGTTGGCCATTGAAGGTAGCGATGAGGTCACAACCTTCATCGTCCCGTCCACGCCGGCAAGCAAAGACCAAGGATGCGCAATTGAAACAATCGAGCGCCTTATCGACGATGGCGTGGATAAAAACAAGATCAAGGTTGTTTTTACAGGCACCAAGAAAGACACAGCAGAGGAATTCGCTCAGTTAATCGAAGGCATGAAAGAAAACGGCTTGATTCCAGATCTCAATCTCACCATCGTTCATAGCGCGCTATTCAACGAAATGATCGCTGAACACGAATTGATCCAGAACATCGTTTCTGATGAAACAGATTACAGGGAGATGGCAGCGAACAGGAAGAAAGGCGACAACACCGATTATGTAGCCAAGTTGATTCGACAAAAAATGGCACGCAAAACTGTGTGGCCCAACCTGCAGTCTGTTTACCAACACCTCTTCCCGGAGGGTTAAATGGGACACTCCTCCGAAGAAAAAATAAAGATTCTGTATGAAGACTCTTTGCGAGATATCCGGGAGCTCACCAACAGAATTGAAGCGGTCGCGACTTCAATCGCAGCATGCGAGGTGGCGGGGAAACAAGTTGACTTAGCTATTCGCAGCGCAGCCAAAGAAACCTTAAACGAACACAAAGAGACGTTGAACGCGCAATCAAACCTGATCGCACAGCAAACGCGAAAGGATCTCCTTGGCATGCTCGGGCAAGCAACTGTTCGCATGGCCGACGGTATGGCAGCGCATGGTCGGCAGCAATCGCTGGTGCAGGCAATCGGTGGCATCGCTTTGCTCTCTGCTTTTATCTACGTGACGGCTTATCTCCAAGGAGGCGGTGGCCTGGGCATGGCGTTGTTGGCTGGCATGGCCGCAGGCGGAACGGTGAGCTACGCATTATTTCCACGCGAGGTTTACATCAAGGCAGAAGACACAACAATGTCTGACAGCCTCTGGAACGATGCGGAGTTCAGGCAAGCAGCGGGCAAAACCAACTTGTCGGATCGGACGCTGAAAGCCTGCCATGAAGTGCTTGTGTTTGGCACTTCGTCAGCGGCTGCTGCGGCCAAGGTGCAGATTGACCAAGCACAAGTAAGTCGCGGGCTTCGGACATTGCGAGACAACCGATAGCACAAAAGGCCCGCGCTACGCGCGGATGGGTTGGTAGTAGCAAGGCAATAAAAGCGCCGCACCTGGTCGCGTCAACGACCAAGCACGGCTAACCACAAGAGAACGAAAGGAGTTCAATCATGGCTGAAATCAGTGTAGCACCTCAATCTCATCAATCTCAATCTGCCCGCAGTAGCAACAGCAGAAGCGGCAACGGGTATCAACTTCATCCGGCACACAGAGCGGCAATTCTGGCCGGCAGTGACAGCGCGAAACTGTCGCAGGAGATCGAACGGCAGCGGCAGCAGTTCATTGAAAACAACGGCGACGACGGCACACATTAACACCTGCATTTTTTCATGCGGGATGTGCTATATTTTGCTGCAATATCATTAACTTAGCGGGACATGCGGGACGTGATACGCAACGGATGCCCCGGATACGAAAATCAATACGAGGAGTTTTGACATGAATATGCAAAGGAAACTAGACGAAGATGAAATTTTAAAAAATCAGTTGGTTGGATGGGGTGCTGCACTGCCGACAATCGCGCTGACGTTCGCGGTCGGCGCAGGCTTGTTCAGCATTGCCCTGGGCGCTGGCGCGGCGATGGCGGCAATGTTGTGGCGGCTCAAAAAACTTGAACGGAAGGTGGTCTCGAAATGAAAACAATACTTCTCATTTTGGTGCTTGTTCTGCCCTCAATCCAGCCCGCAAGGGCTGGTAGCGTTGCCGGCACGGGCGGGGGTTTGGAAACCACTCAGATACTGAATAATATTCAGCTTGCAAACAGCTATGCGCAGATGCTCACACAGTATCAAAACGAACTGATGCAATATGAAACGATGATTAAAAATCTGGCGGCGCATCCCTCGGGTGACATGGACATGACGTTCAATACCTTGATCTCAAATCAGGCAAGGGTAATGGCTGGGAGCAAGGATATTGGTAGCACGATGACGCGGGTTGACCAGGATTTTGCCGGGCAATTCCAAAGCACCACAGCAGCAACCTTTGCCGATAAATTCCGTGGGTGGACAACCCATTCAAGCGACGGTTTGAAAGCAATGATGCTGAACGCTGGGGCGCAACGGGAGAATTTTCAATCTGATGAAGATGCGCTGAAGGCGTTGGTGGAAAAAAACCGGGCTTCGGACGGCAATCTTGGGGCGCTGAAAACGCTGGGTGAGATCAATGCGGCACAGTTGCAGGAGTCGATGAAGTTGAGGGATCTGATCAGTCAGCAGCAGGTGGCAGAGGGAACTTATCTGGCCGCGAAAAACTCGCAAGGGCAAGCACGGCGCGATGCGGAGCAACAGGAACTCGACAATACAATGCCTCGCGAAATTAAATCCATGCCGACGCCTAGGCAAAAATCAAAGACAACTTGGTGAGGTGTACCATGAAAAAAATAACTTTCGCGTTTCTCGCGCTGCTCTTCCCCGTTGCTGCGCTGGCCGTGACATACACAGGGCCGGTTGATCTGGTTGGCGCGGCACTCACCCAATCCACAACCACTATCACCAACCAACTCCAAACAGTTGCGGTACGGTTACTTTTTGCATTCTTGGTTTTGCAATTTGTGATCGACGGGTATAGCCACGTAACGCGCGGAGATATTGAAAGCTGGCTAGGATACGCAGCAAAATTCTTCATCTGGGCCGGCGTTTGTGTTTGGCTGCTCTCAGACGCGAAACAAGGGAATGGCTTGTCTAACCTCGGCTACTTTTTAAGAAGCGGCACAGATCAGTTTCTTAGTTTGGCAAGCGATTGGGCAGGGATGAGCGGGGGGAGTTTTGATGCAGGCGACATCCTTGCCACAGGCTTGGTTAGTTATGGAAACATCACTGCTGCAGTGCTAAAAGCAACTGCAACAAACGCTGCAAATGCAGCCGCAACGGTTGCTGCCGCAGTTGTACCAGGCGCCGCTCCGGCCTTGTTATTCATCACGTCATTGATGATATTCTTTGTTAGTGTCACCATCATGCTTTGCTGTGCGTACATCGCATTCAAAGTCTTCATGGTAAAGCTGCAAATCGCCCTGGTGATCTGCGCAGCGCCCCTGTCCGTCGCATTGCTCGGCATGAAAACATTCCGAGATCAAGGGCTCGCACCATTCAAATCGATGTTGTCATTGATTTTCAAAATCGTCGTGCTGGCCGCCATCGTGTCCGCCCTCAAAACCGTCTCGGATAATCTAACCGAAACCATCAACGGACTCGCATGGGGCGTTGCGGCTGACATCTGGACGCCGCTGCTGGCCGCCATGATGGGGTTTGTGTTGCTTGCCTTCATCACCCACCAGGCTGATGGAATTGCGGCATCACTTGCAAGCGGGTCGAGCGGGCTCTCGACTGGGGACATGGCGAGTTCGATTGCCGCCGGTGTCACAGCAGGCATGGCCGGCGCTGCTGCTGCTGGTGCTGCTGTGGCGGCGGCAAGCGGTGGTACAGGGGTTAAAGCGATGAGCGATGTGATAAAAGGCATGGCCGATGCCAGCCCTACAATGAAGGGTGTGCAATCCATGAAATCTTCGCTTGGACTGGGCGGCGGTGGAGACAAACCACCACAGAGGCCGCAAAGCGCACCAATTGGGGATAAGCCACCTAAGCCACCGATTAGCCCTGGTGGTGTGGATGGTGGTGGCGCAAAACCAACGCCTTCGCCAACACAGGAACCGACGCCCTCACCAGCACCTGCGGATTGCAATGGAACAACGGCGGGTATTGGTGGCGCTGACACGCAGCAAACTCCCCAGGAAAAACTGATCGCTGCCATGCAAAACCTTAGCCAGAGAACTGGAGATTTGGGGAGAGTCGCACAAGCAGACAACAGGGAAACGCATGTCAATATGAGCGCGCACAATCATTCGGATTAAGGTGAATACAAGGGCTGTCACACAGCCCTTGTATTTGCTACCAATGCGATGGGTCTTTGGGGCGCGGCTTTGGCATTGGCTTCACCTTGGCCGAAAAAGTATTCCTCAACTGCTCATCTGCAGCAGCCTGTTTCTCTTTTGGATCTTCATTGCAGCCGGCCAGCCCAAAGGTCAGCAACGCAAACGTGATGGTCAAAATAGTTTTCTGCATAATGCATTTCTCCTTAGTTTGACGCGGTTGATAGCGCCAGAATTAACCATGCGCAATGAGCATCGCCGACTTGATACGGAACAACTCCCAGAAAGCGGGATGCATTCGCCGGTGCCCAGAAGTGCCTTCCTCTGCCTCCCACTGTTGCCATGTCCTGCATTTTGTGTGAATGAGTTCAGCAGCTGCTGTTTGAGATAACCGAGCCGCTTCGCGCGCCGCTCTGACCTCTGCTGGCTTAGGATTGCGCGCAGCGCTTCCAGCCTTGTTTCGGTTAGGATGATTGATTTTCTTCTCCTTGCATACTCACCGGTTTTCACCGGTGGTTGCAAAGCTTGGGTTAAGGTTTTTTAGCCATTTCTGCTTCTTCACCAGCTTTATCCTGCATGTCTTTTTGAAGTTTTGGGTTTATCATGATTTGAAGAATCTGAGCTTTAATTTCTTCTGTTACACCTTCACAATTTTCAAGGATTTCATTCGCCTTCCTTGCCTCACTAAGCGCGTCTTCCTGCATATCTTTGATGCGCTCAAAGTCGTTTTGATATTGATGGCAACCGTTGTAATTTTCTTCAAGCAGAGGGGCTTTAAAATCAATGGTTAACACATGCCCAGCGACCTCCCTGAAGCTAATCGAATTACCAAAACGACAGAAAACACCAATAAACTTCCGCTCAAAATCAATCTGAAAACTCATTCTTCTACCCCCTCTAATATAATGAGCGGGTAAATTGAAAGCGCCCTTTTTTATTTTGCGGGTTACTGGGTATATTAAATCACAATGCTCAACAAAATCAGGTGTGTCCAAGAATTTGCGGTTTGGGTGGTTTACCATTTTTTTCTCCTGCCCCTGTATCCCGAGGCGCGGTCGTCTGCGTGTGCTGACGGTTTGAACAATACGCGCATTGCGCGTACTGTCAACAATTATTTTCAACCACGCATTACGGATACCCTTTATTATTTGCGACTTTTTGCTTTCGAACTTGCTTCAACCAACAAACCCGGCGCAGCCGGAGCAAGCGTAGCGCGCAGCAAAGTTTGAATAGAACCACAAGCGCCCCCAACCATAAACGTCCTCGATTCATTTAAACGCGATTCCAGACCCATCCCTCCGGCCAGACGTTCGAAAATCGCTCTCTGCCACACCCACGCGCTCCACAGCATCTTCAAAAACAGTCAGCCAGCAAGACAAAAAAGAAGGATAAAGAAAAGGCTAAAAGACTACAGGCAAAATAAATAGCGTTTTTCCATTTTTAATCCATAGGTTAAAAAATCGACCTTCAACCTATACCTACCGAACCGCATTGACCTTCAACCTATACCTACCTAAAACCCAATGACCTTCAACCCATTCCTACCTATGTCGAGATCACATTTGCTGAAAAAACAGGCAAAATATTTCGACCTTCAACCTATTCCTACCTACTTTTTGGCCTTAGCCGGCAAAAATGCCCCCTAAAAAAACGAGCTTCAACCTATTCCTACCGACACCCTCAACCTATACCTACCGAACACAGCCCCGACCTTCAACCTATTCCTCCCTATCAAGCCGAGGCTGTGGATAACTACCTAATCATTTTTCGAGCACGAGCACGAGCATTTGCTGCCTTCATTTCCTGGACGAACAGCGGGGTAGGATGAAGGATATATAAAACATCAAGTACCTTTCCCCTCACTCCCTTCACTTCCTTTCTATCTACTCGATAGAGAATTTTTTGAGTCTCCAATTCCGACATTGAAAAATCGCAAGCTTTGCGCCGACTGTCTTCACGCGAATAGTTGCTCAGCATGCCGCTGTCGCGCGAGATTGTGCTAAAGCGCATTTCAAACGGATTAGTAATGCTTGCGAATATAAATTTCAGGACAAGCTGTTTGTGCAGCCAGCGTGCGAGCTGAGTGCTATGCTGCATCAACTGCCGATAGTTGAACTGCCGGTAGGTAAAGCTATCGATACTAGCTGTGACCATGGGATGAAACTGCACATACCATTTGGAATTTCGGTCATGATCGAAATCGGTTCTCGTCACCGCAGAGAGTCTAGGAAAATAAGGGCTTCGGTCAAATCCTTTCATCTTCTCTCCACCACGAATTTCAACGGAGGAAAGATTTAGAATATCCAGACTTTCAACTATCTCTGTGTAACTTCTCGCATGGCCGCTCTGCCGCAGCTCTTCCCGCAGTTGATACAAAGTGAAGACAACACCGCTGCGCAGATCCGGCTCATGAAAACCTTGGTTTTGCAAAACAGCAATTTTTCGCAATGCCTCTTCCACCAGTTCCTCATTTGCTGATGGGTAGTAATCCATCTGGCCAATTCTGGCGGGCCTAATAACCACCTTAAAAGACTTGCTGCCACAGTCAAACGAAGCTTCCCTGATGTCCAATCGCCCATTGGCATCGCGCAATTTTGCCATTGCCTGCTTTGACACAGAGTACCGGGGCACGCTATCCCAGAATTCGATGGAATTTGACACTTGCCTGCGCGCATCTCCATTTGCAAAAAATTCTTGGAACAGCGCTAGCTGCCGATTCTGGAAAGCCCCATTTTTTAAAGGCGCATTGAGGACGGATGTGGTTTTCATCGCATACCTCCCATCCCAGAGCCAGCAGCGCGCATGGTTGTCTGAACCAGGCCGGCCAGGCTATCCATCCGCACGCCCGGCTCCTGCTGATGATTCCTGCTGCTTGCAGAAACAATCAGGCCGCCAAAATCCACCTCCTCACTCAACCGAGGCGACCCATCTCTTTGCGCGCCTTCCTGGAATTGATGGAGGCAAGCGATCAGGGAACTGGGAGGCGTAGAGCTTCGCTGTTTTACCACTCAAATAGAGCAATTTTGCGAGCTGCGCGACATTCAAGAGTGGAGGAATGTGTGCGACAGAGATGCCTGCATATTCTAGGGATTGCCCCTCTCCAGCCACCCAATGAAGGGCGACCGGCGCAAGCCATATCTTCTTTTTTCCCAAACAAATAAAGGGGGGCAGATTATTCGCGCGAACCGGGTGCGACACGTCTCTCAAAATGGTCGATTCGCAGAGCGGCAAAAGGTTTGCCAGGCCCGCCGCATCGAGGGTCGGTGGCAATATCATGCTACCCTCCCCGCTTGCGCTTCGATGCGTTCTTTCTTTGTCCGCGCACCGCGCTTGGGTTTGGTGGGTTTGGGCGTGCGCAAAGCCTCGACATATTCGGCCATGTCGGCCAAATGGATAAACCTGCGACGTCCAACCGTGACGGTGGGGACGGGGAATTCTCCACGGCTGGATAAATTGCGAGCCGTTTGGCCAGCGAAACCCATCGTTTCAGCAGCCGGGATAAATGGAATCAGAACTTGGCCATTAAACCGCGCCAAGAGTATTTGCAGAGTGGGATTTATTTGCATTTCGACCTCGCTGAAACGCCGCGCTGAAACAGCACGCGAATCGCAAGGCCGGGAACTACCCTAGTGCGGCAAACGGAGCCTCGCAATAAGCGAGGCAGAAGCGAGGTGGAGACAGAAGTACAGCCAAGGAGCGAGTGCAATAACGTTCAGACAGCGCCCAAACCTGCCGGCGAATCGCGCCGAAAAAAGAAGAAACAGAGTCGAACAGCAGAGGGATCGAAACAATGTATAGCACCGCCACCCAGACCATGAGCGCCAGCAACAGGCAATCAACGAGCGAAATATCAGTGCAGCCCGACCACCAGACCATGCAAACAAAAGCCACCCCGGCAACGCCGCTTGCCAATGCCGCAAGGCCCATTGTTTTGCGGTAATTCGGTTTATTTAATCTGAGGCGGCCAATCGACACATCGATTGGCCCGGCCCACAATACCCGCAATACGCCCACCAGCAATGCAAACAATAGCAGTGACAGAGCCTCCAGCAAAAATGAATTCTCGCCACCGAAACCCAAATCGCCTAAAGCACCAACGAAGCACACAACCACCCCAATGCTGATGGCTGCGCGGATTGCGCGACCAATCGCAAGTGAGTTTGGCGAAGTGTGATTTGGGATAAGCACGCTAGCAATATACCCCAACATACCGCGCAACGCAAGATAAATTATGCATTAAAACAACGGATTACATTAACACTTAATTAACACTTACATGCGTGGCGCGTTTATTTTGGGAGGACATATCGAGATATACCGCAGACCATGCGCAAAAACAGAATCATGGAAAATTCTGGAAAATTTATATGGAAAAACCTGGGATTTGACGGGATACCCAGATATACCTTGGCATCCCAACTGCTTGATTTTACTTGGTGCGAAAGGAGAGACTCGAACTCTCACGCCGCGAGGCGCTGGAACCTAAATCCAGTGCGTCTACCAATTCCGCCACTTTCGCGCTGTACTGTGTGTTCCCAGCCTTGCCGGGCGGATTATAGCACTAACAGGATACTGAAAAACCCTCCTGCTCGCGCAGCGAATTGACTCAAGATAAAAGTTACCGAGAGTAGTCGCAAGAAAGGATCGTTGCCTCAAGTTAAAGGTTACCGAAACAACAAGGGTAATCTGACATGGGTAAACAAGAGCGACGCGCCTATCTTGAG
>Ga0209211_10003101_pt1 | contig 27577 bp, 23 predicted proteins | sample RifGroA2_FD_183992 | JGI IMG/M metagenome (GOLD analysis project Ga0209211, IMG submission 183992) | Groundwater microbial communities from Rifle, Colorado, USA - Groundwater A2 (SPAdes) (version 2) | ecosystem: Environmental > Aquatic > Deep subsurface > Groundwater | place: Rifle, Colorado...
CGTTTCAGGAGCTCATGCTAAACTATGCTGGATATGAACTACATTCCGTGCGCAACCTATACTTTTCCATAATAAGAGGCCACTCCTTAAGGAGTGGCCATTTTTTTTAACACAAAATAAAACTGATTTAACCAGATTTATACAGATTATAATCTGTTTAAATCTTTCATATATCTGTCTAAATCCACACCCACCCAACTCATCCTCAAAAACGGCGCCATATTCTGCGGCTTTGCTCCGGCTTGGCAAAAGGATGCTTATTTTGGCGAAGTGATTTTTTCCACAGCAGGAATAACCGGCTACGTTGAATCGCTCACAGACCTTTCTTACAAAGGCCAAATTTAACGTTTACTTATCCACTCATTGGCAACTACGGAGCGACTGTAGGGAGCGCATATATGCGTTCCCTACAAAAAATGGGATCGCCCAACTTCGTTTCCCAAGTCTCAATTTCCAAAAAAAAATCTACGGTAATGGCAGAAAAAAAATATCGTTGTTGATTGTGGAATGATGGAAAAAATAATAAAAGAAGAAGGAATAAAGAGTTTAGAAGAAATAAGAGGAGCGACGCATTGTTAATATTGAACCCTATGTTACCAAACGATATCCCAACACAACTCCCCATCGCCAAAATCATTGACGAAAACCCTAACGTCAAAACTTTTTATTTTGATTACCCGCTAAAAAGCAAACCCGGACAATTCATCATGCTCTGGCTTCCGGGGATAGACCAAAAACCTTTCTCCGTAAGCAGTGATGACGATATAACTTTCGGTCTTACCATTTTTAAACGAGGCCCGACTACTGAAAAACTATTCGGCATGAGGGTGGGCGATCGAGTCGGCATATCAGGCCCGTACGGAAGTCATTTTTCTATCAAGCCAAACACTCACTACATCATGGTTGCTGGCGGTTATGGAGCCGCGCCTCTATCTTTTTTGGCGGGAGAAATCGGCAAAGCCGGCTCTACAGCGGATTTTTGTCTTGGCGGGAGAAGCAAAGATTTTCTTTTGTTCTTGGGTCGCTTGGCAAGGATGAGGCATGTGAAACTGCATATTACCACTGATGACGGCAGTTGCGGCGATAAATGTTTAGTTACAGATCTGATACCTAATCTAATAAAGTCCGGTTCCATTCCGCCATTGGTAGTTACCTGCGGACCCGAACTCATGGAAAAGAAAGTTCTTGATATCTGTAATGAACTTAATGTTGAATGCGAGCTAAGCATTGAACGTTATGTAAAATGCGGCATCGACATCTGCGGCCAATGCACAGTTGATCCGCTCGGAATCTGCATGTGCCAAGAAGGCCCGGTAGTTTCTCGCGAGGTGGCGAATAAAATTGAAGGGTTTGGAAAATATCATCGGGATAAGAGCGAACAGAAGGTATATTTTTAATATTGACTTGCGCGTTTTGGGATTTGATTGGAATTTGATCATTGGGATTTGGAGTTCGTAATTTTTATCTCATTCTCCGCAACGCTTCCTTCAACAATTCCTCCGCCTTCTTCCCGTCAGCATCTAACTCTCTAACCACCGCCCTGGCCTCATCCTGAGAGTAGCCCATTGCCACCAGCCCATCAACCACATCAGTAAGCGCTCCTCCATCCTGAACCCTGCCCTCACCCGTCGTGACTTTAGACTTTAGACTTAGGACTTTAGACTTCAATTCCACCACAATCCTCTCCGCCGTTTTCTTCCCTACTCCGGCCACATTAGTAAGATAAACAACATCGCCTCGGCTAATCGCCCCGCTAATCTCTTCCACCGAACCCATGGATAAAAGATGCAATGCGGTGCGCGGACCGATGCCGCTGACCAACAGGAATTTTAAAAATAGTTCCTTTTCTTCCAAGTTTCCAAAACCAAACAGGTCCATCGCGTTTTCCCTCACTGACAGATAAATATGCAAGGCCACCTCCCGTCCAACTCGCAATGACTCCCCCAGCTTTTCCGTAACAAAAACTTCATACCCCACGCCGGAGGATGTCTCTATAACCACCGAAGTTCTTTCGTTTGAGAGAATTGTACCTTTGATGAAGGAGATCATATTATTTGTCTACGGACTTATGACTTCCGTTTAACCCTACTCACCCTAATCAACCCTCCGCACGGCACCACCTCAACGCCTTTTTTCTCTAGTTCATCCAAGAATAGGTTCATGCCGAGCGAATCGGAGGATATATGGCCGGCGATTACCACGTTCATGTGGATCTCGCGCGCTTTTTCCATAGATTCGTCGCGCATGTGCATGCCGACAATGGTGCTGATGCCGGCTCTGGATAGTTCTTGGTATACTTTGTTGGAGGGATTAGTGCCGCCGGTCATTTCAAGATGAATTTTGCCTATGCGGTGATTCGGCGCGCCCGCGAAAATCTTCGGCCCGGCGCCGCGCCTTTTGGCTTCCTGGTACTCCGGCACTTCCATAAGCGCCTTCATCAGATCGCTTATGGTTTGGGATTTCTTTTTCTCCAGATGTTTTTCCAAATAATCGTGGACTAAATTATCCGTAATGGTATGAGTATTCATCAAATTCACTCCGAGCAATCTTGCCATGTCAATAATCTGATAATGATTGGACGCGTGTACGCCTCTCCCAACTTCTCGGATTCTGTCCTCCATAATTTTTTCCGCCGCGTGAACCGGCACTCCAATCTGCTCATACACATCAACCACCATGTCCATCACATCCGCCAAAGCCGCTAAACTGCCGCCAATGGGGTGATGCGCGATAATAGCGTCAATTTTTTTGCCTCGCTCATTAAGCTGGCTTGCCAAAAGAATCTCGCCCGCGCCAATATCAATGCCGGCCAACACTCGCTTTACCGGCGCCCTTAAATCCCCCACATGAATGCGGCTGTCATCATACGGATTGGCCAGACGATTCTTATCAAAATACTGCCGCTCATCCTCCTTCAAATCATCAAACTGCCCCTTGATTCGCGCCAGATGACGCTTAACCCCATCGCCGCCCCTCGGATCAGCCGCGATTCCAATTTTTAAACCCAGCTCAAAAACTTGTTGCAACGTAAGCATATAAGGGATAATTAAAAAAATAATTAACAAGTTTTCCTTATTTCTACCACGCCCAAGCCGCAATAAATGTTAATTTTATTGCCGACAATCAAAACCCCCGAGGGGGCGACCAAAGGGAGTTTTGGCGGCAATAAAATTAACATTTATGGAGGCGGGATAAAAACACACTAAATTGAAATGTTAGGGTAACATACAATACAAAGTATTGACCGTCAACTTTTTATCATGCTTGCAGTAGTCTAATCTAAATGCCCCACCCTTATGATAAAATATGACTTTATCCATAAAGGTGGCTGGTATGTCAAATTCATTAACATTTTACGACCGACAACAGTTGGAATATTGGCTAAGAACCAAGCAAAGCCTGCGAGCGATAGCTGGTTTAATGAGGCGGGATCACTCGGTATTGGTCAGAGAGCTAAAAAGAAACGGGAATGGAAACCGAAAAAGGATTAAAAAAAGAATGGAGTCCGAATGTGATTGCCGAAAAGATGAAAATTGAAAACTTGACTATTTCCTTGCCGACCGCCCGCCAACGATCGTATTTGCCTAGTGATTCTTTATATTTGGCTTGCCGATATTGTTCATAGACCATAGCTGGATGAGATACATTAGTAACAGCTCTTATTCTACCAATTTGGATGCCTGACGGCATCCTTTTGGTGGAGTAAAAGTATCCGCGATGTATGTCATCTTATTCAGCTGAAGGAAGCTAAAAAATTTGCACAAGTTGCTGAACCAAATCCTAAACCAAAACCAAACCTAACCGAACCTTCCCAACCCCAATCCTAGCCCTAACCTAACGCTTGCGCGAGAGGACGAGCGTCGTCCCCAAGAAAATAATGATCAAAATTTGTCCACAACTCTTTTTGGCCCCAGCCCCGAGTTACTGCGCCTCGCGCATATTCATCCTGCGCGATCAATCGCAATTCATATTCAGTAATATTGACGCCAAGCTTCTTAAGAATTTCTTTATGTTTATCGGTAGGCTTTCTCCCTGCCGGGTCGCCTTCCCATAAAGCCGCGTCAATGATTTCTCGTTTAATACTTACGGTGCTGATTTTACTGGTACCGCCCAAGAGTTCTTTTAACAGCGCCGAGGTGTGTACGGTCGCGGCATCGCTTGCGCTAAAATCCCGTTCTTCCCAGGTATCAACCAGTAAAAATTCGGCTTCCCCAAAGCGCGGGTTCGCAATCTTATTGGGCATTGGGCTTCCGTCCGGTTTTTGAATATCCAACAGATTTGTTATTATTTTTTCTGCCTTAAGCTGGTTCAGATACCAGAAATTGCCTTCTGTTTTGGTAATGTTAACCGGATAATCTTTGCCCTTAAAAAATTTCATCTTCTTCCACATCTCCCCTGTTGGCACGCAGGGCGGCGGGAGACCCGGCACAAGCCTGTCCCATTCTTTGCAAAATTTATTCTGCCCTGCCTGAGTGGAAATATCAATCTTGTCCCTGCCCGTGTAACTCTCCAAGACGCGGCTGATCAATTTATCAGCTTCTGGATACGCGCTGAGTTCCATTGCCTCTAAACCTAATCTTTTTGCTTCGCGTTCGTTATATTGAAACCTGCCTGCCTCTGGCGCTCGTTTTTCCTCGTAGTCTTTCCGCAGATCTTCCACCGAAACCACATACCCAGTCGCCCTTTCGTCCTTCATCACCGCCCGTCCTTCTTCGGTATGCCCGATATACATCCATTCCTTTACTTTGGTTCTGAATCCTTTTTTGCTCTCAAAGCGCATGCCAATTGCTATATCGCCGAGCGGCTTTTCCACATAAAGTATATCATTGCCTTCCTCATCAGGGATGGTTGACTTTTCCAACCCCTCCGGAGGCCGGCGTCCTTCTGTCTTTGGGCGTGGAACATTGGGGCTTAAAAACCCAATCTCTTGGGGTGTGAGCGCGACAAATGGCGGTTTTTCCGCTTTGGCTTCGGCAGCTAAATTAATTCCAAAATGATCCAGGTACTCATATACCGCCCCTTTATCTGCCTCGGAAAACTGGCTAATGTATTTGGCGAGCTTGCCTTTAAAAAATTCTTCCAGGGACTCTCGCGCGGCTTTGGGCGAAGCCTTGTATTGATCAATCCAGCTAATTACCACACCCGGGTCCAGGACAAATTCCTGCAAATAATAAGTCTCCGGCGTTGCTGTCTGATATTTCTTGTGCAAGATCGTTGGCTGGCGCGAAAAGGCCTTGAACAGTTCATGCCAACAATTGGCGAACCGCCAAAGAAACCCGCCGTTAGCTGCGCTCAAATCCAGCTTTTCCTCACCAGATGATGGGTCTTTAAAAAAATGAGGTGCAACCTCTCCGCGCGATACAAATGACAATCTCTTTGTTGCAGTATTCATAAGCGCCGCCAAAAGCACTTGATGCAATTCCGGATTGTCTTTTGATTGTTCCAAGTATCCCACATTCACTACATTAGCCGCGAACTCACGCTTGGTTTCTATGCCGGTCTCTTCGCGCTCATAGCGATCGCCGGGCGGGTTGCCGGCTGCAAGATACAGAAAACCTGGCTGCACCTCCACCACGAGCGACGTGCCTGGAACAGCTATCTTTCTGCCCGGTCTGGCTTCGGCCGCAAATTTCAATATCTCTCTCTGAACCGAAGTGGGGCGAGTGTTAAACTCGTCGTCAAAATAAATGCCTCCTCCGCGTTTGGGCATTTGATCAAGCGATGAATCCTTACCGGTCATGGCACGCAAAAGCATGCCGAATTCATAATAAACGCTTCCGTCTTCTCTAAAATTCTGCGTGCCAACCAATATCCGCCGGAACTGCTCTTCCGGTCCGCCGACCGCGCGCTCCGGCTCGCGACCAGTGAGCTTAAGCGAAGCGGCCCGGGCCATGGCGGTTTTGCCAGCGCCTGTTTCCCCGTATAAAGCCGCCACCGGCCTGGATGATAACGCGTCGGTCAGCACTTCCTTCATCAGCCGCCGGCGACTGTCTGTCCATATAAATCCATACTGCCGAAGTTGCCGAGCGTATTCCAATATTTTTTCATATTCAATCTGGGCCGCGGTGTAGGGATTTTTATTTTTGACCTCTTTAAGCAAATTTACCAATTCATCAATTCTAGCCTCCAGAAGAGTCCGGCGCGCGATCAGTGTCGGCTTTGGCTCCTTGCCCCTTTCCCTGAACAGATCCGCCAGGAGTTTATTCAGAGCTTCCTCTTTTTCCGTGAACTCGTTATGGTATTTCTGATACTCGGCATAAGTGCCATTGATGCGTTCCCGTTCCTGTCTTTGACGTGCCAGCCTTTCGCCGGCTTTTTCCGCGATGGCAGAATCAGCAGATAGCACCCGATACACCGCGGCCGCGAAACGCAACTCAGGGTCGCCCTGTATCCGCTCAAGACGCTTGGCTTTTTTATCTTCTCCGTCTTCAACCTCCACGCCTTGTAGCGCCCTCACCAACTGTTCCCTGAACGCCCACATTTGTTCGGCCATTTGGTCCGGCGAAGCTTCTTCTTTTTTGAGTTGTTTAATATACGCCTTGGCATCCTCCAGCTCCGACTCGCTTAAATTGAACTCAGACAAATCCAATCCACGCACCAACAAAAACGTCTCCTTTGTGCCACCCATTAGCCGCGGCTCGCGATAGGTTTCTCCTAGTATTCTAGGCATAAAATTTATCAAAAAAATACAGATGCTGTTTAACGCAATTCGGATTCACCCCAAACTAATGATTAAGTTTGAAACAACCTTCTCTCACGTCTTTTCCTATCCGCGAGTCAAGCCTATTCGCGTATTCATAGAGTTTAATTAGATTGTGGGTTTTAAATTCATCTTTTATATCTTTTCCGTGCAACACTAACACCTCTTTAAGATATTTCCCAACTGCCTGATGCGCGTGAAAACAAATCGGAGCCGGAAAGGTTCGTTCTTTGAAAAAATGCATCGCAACTTCAAAATCTTCCCCGGCTTTTTCAAACCATTCACCGGCTAAAATCCTATGATTATTTTCGTTCATATAACACCTTGCCTTCGTTAGCTATGCGAGTGAAAAAAAAGTCGCCGAGTTTCAAACGCTGACGTAACTCCTCCGGGGTGTACACCAGCACGTCAACGGGCATTGGCGCGGGGTATAGTAAACGCTCCACTTCCTCAATGCGATGATGCTTTGGTTTGCGCGACCGCTTCACCACCAAAAGATCCGCATCGCTGGATTTATCAGGACGTCCCCAAGCGTAAGAGCCAAAAAGTATTACTTTTTCCGGTTTATACGCGCGCAAACGATTGGTAATATTTTCTATTTGTTTAAGTTGTAACCTTACCATAAATTTATAGATTATACAGGCCGTTCTCAATTATGCGGTAATATAACATTATCGTTGTTGAAAATCAATACCAGGACAGTAAATGTCAACGGGAAGTTAAAATGTCATACTCGACTGGTTAGGTAATTTAATGGCAGAGGCATGAAATATCTGTCTCCAAGGATGATTGAGCGGCGGAGTGTGAGCTTTGCTGGCTTTAATCTCGGCAAGGGTTTTGGCCAGTACCCAAGGCGGCGCATTACCGACTTTGACTGGCCTTACCGGTACCGCGGAGATATTGCCCAAACGCAACTCTTTAATCAGTCTGTCCTGTAAAGACATACTTCTCCGCTTCCTTCTCGGTCTTCAAACCAGCGCTCATAGGAGCCATCAAACTGAATCATCTCGCCATAGGATGAGCGGCGCTCGCGCCAGGCGCGATGAGGGGAGGATTTCTTTTTTGATTTCGGTTTCCACAACCCTTCGCCTATCATGATCTGACGGATGGTTTTGGGATCATGAAAGATTGGCCACCTCTGTGCCATTGATGTGCTGACCGATCAACTTTTTTATAACTTGAAATCGGTCTATTTCTTTGGTTGACATAGTGATGAATGTCATAGGATGAAATGGTTATGAATTAACCATTCCATTCTACCTGAGGTATGACACTTTAACTTCCCTCAAGTATGACATTATCACTTCCGTGCGACAGGGTTATAAATGGCTCAAGTCAGATAAATTAAGAGTGGGTTTTTTGGCGACAAATTGACTTTTTGGCTGTTTTTGGTAAAATTACCGCACACTTAAACATTTCCTATGCCCTACAATGCCGAGAACAATGAATTAGAGATCCTCAAATACTGGGACGAACATAAGTGTTTTGAGAAATCGGTAGCCGAGCGGCCGGAGGAGAAGCCGTATGTGTTTTATGATGGGCCGCCATTCGCGACCGGGTTGCCGCATTATGGGCACATCGTGGCTTCGCTTATGAAAGACGTGGTGCCGCGCTATTTTACCATGCGCGGGTTTAAGGTGGAGCGGCGGTGGGGGTGGGATTGCCATGGACTCCCGATTGAGAATATTATTGAGCAAAAATTGAATCTGGGCGCCAAGCGGGATATTGAAGAATATGGAATCGCTAAATTCAACGAGGAGTGCCGAGCCACTGTGCTCATGTATGCCGAGGAATGGAAAAAGACCATCAAACGTATGGGGCGGTGGGTGGATATGTCCGCCCGAGGCGGATCCGCCTTTGGCGGAGGTTATGGTCACGGCGCTTATTTAACGATGGATATCCAATACATGGAAAGTTTGTGGTGGGTGTTCCGCCAGCTTTGGGATAGGAACTTGATTTACAAAGGGCATAAGGCAATGCATATTTGCCCGAGATGCGTAACGCCGCTGTCTAATTTTGAAGTGACGCAGGGGTACAAAACAGTGAAGGATCTGTCTGTAATCGCAAAATTTCCAATTTCCAATTTCCAATTTCCAATCAAATCCAAATTTCAAATTTCAAATGACAAACCAGTATATATTTTGGCTTGGACGACGACACCGTGGACGTTGCCGGGGAATGTGTTGCTGGCGGTGAATGAAAATATTGGATATTGGATATTGGATATTGAGGGAGAGGAGGGGTTGTATGTGGTTGTGAAAGATAGGGTAGAGGCGGTGATGAAGGACAAGAAATATACTGTTGTAAAAGAAGTTGCGGGAGCGGATTTGGTGGGGTTGGAGTATGAGCCGTTGTTTCCATACTACGCTGATACGCCGAACGCGTTTAGGGTGGTGGCCGGGGATTTTGTGTCTACCGAAGACGGCGCGGGGGTGGTGCACATAGCGCCGGCATTTGGCGAGGATGACTACAGTGTGGGACAGCGCGAGGGGTTGCCACTCGTTCAGCACGTGACGATGGAGGGCAAGTTTAAGCCAGAGGTAACGGATTTCGCCGGCATGGATGTAAAACCAAAGGACGATCCGACGCGCGCGGATGTGGAGATTGTGAAGTGGCTGGCGCGTAATGGAAAATTGTTTAGCAAAGAGAAATTTGAGCACAGCTATCCGCATTGCTGGCGTTGTGATACGCCGCTTCTTAACTACACGACCACTAGCTGGTTCGTGAAAGTAATCGAGATGAAGGAACAGCTTTTAAAAAATAACAAGCAGATCCGCTGGGTGCCGGAGCATATTAAAGAAGGGCGCTTCGGCAAATGGCTGGAAGGCGCGCGGGATTGGGCAATTTCGCGCAACCGATTTTGGGGAACCCCTTTGCCGGTTTGGCTTTGCCAAACCGAAAATCCCAAATCCCAAATCCCAAATCCCAAATGCGACAACGTCACGGTTGTCGGATCGGTTGAAGAGCTTGAACAATTATCCGGACAAAAAATTACGGATTTGCATAAACATAAAATTGATGACATTGTTTTAACTTGTAAAAAATGCGGAGGCGAAATGCGGCGAGTGCCAGAGGTTTTGGACGTGTGGTTTGAATCAGGGGGCATGCCGTATGGGCAGATGCATTATCCGTTTGAGAACAAGGAGAAGTTTGAAGCCGGGTTTCCGGCCGAGTTTATTGCGGAGGGGCAGGATCAGACACGCGGCTGGTTTTACACTTTGCATGTGCTTGCCACGGCATTAACATGCGGTGAGAGCAAGGCAATTCCCAAGTCATGTTCGGTTGCTTTCAAAAATGTGATCGTGAACGGTATTGTGCTGGCGGAAGACGGCAAAAAGATGAGCAAGCGTTTAAAAAATTATCCGGAGCCGGATATCATCTTGCGAAAATTCGGAGCTGATGCCATGCGGTATTATTTGATTACCTCGCCGGTGATGCAAGCCGAATCCTTGAATTTCTTCGAAGCCGGCGTGCGAGAGATGTATAACAAGGTGGTGAATACGCTTTGGAATGTGGTGGAGTTTTATAAAATATACGCAGACTGTCATTCCCCTGAAAAGAGGAACCCATGTCGTTCAAGGTCATACTACCACAACGACCTGGATCCCCGCCTACGCGGAGATGACATTCTGAACGTGTTAGATAAATGGGCTCTGTCAAAGTTGCAATTGTTGGTGAAGGAAGTGACAGTAGGGATGGAGGCGTATAAGTTAGTGGACGCGAGTAGGCCGATTTTGGATTTTATTACGGAATTGTCGCAGTGGTACTTACGAAGGTCGCGGGATAGGTTTAAGGGTGATGACGAGGCGGATAAAGCCGCGGCAGGGTCTACACTTGGTCAAGTGCTGTTAACACTGTCCAAAGTAATGGCGCCGTTTACCCCTTTCATCGCTGAGAAGATATATTTAACCGTAGGGGCGAACGGCCGTTCGCCCGAACGCGAATCCGTGCATCTGGAAATGTGGCCGGAGGCGGATGAAAAATTGATTGACGAAGATGTCCTTAAACAAATGGATCTGGCGAGGAAAGTGGTGGAGATGGGTTTGGCTTTGCGCGCGGAGAAAGGGGTTAGGGTTCGGCAACCGTTAAACACGTTACACGTTTCAGGTTTCACGTTACAAGATGAATATAAAACAATCATCGCCGATGAGTTGAATGTGAAAGAGGTGATGACGAGTGATAAAGCAATAGGTGACGATAATGTTGCGATAAAAGAAGAAGCCGGATTAACAGTAGGGCTAGATACAACCATCACCGAGAATTTACGCAAAGAAGGATTGGCTAGGGAAGTTATCCGTACCATTAATCAACTGCGCAAGGAGCAGAAGTTGACGATTAAGGACGTGGTGACTATTGAGTACCACACAGACGATAAAAATCTTCAGTCAGTGCTCGCGGAATACAATGACGAGATAAAGAAAAATGTTCTAGCCAAAAAACTTGTTTCCGGCCAAGGCGAAGGCGCGAAGGTAGAGGTAGATGGCAGTGAGATGGTGGTGAAGATTAATTTATGCTTTGAGAAATAGTCAAGTTTTCAATGCACCACTTCGTTAATAACTTCATTAGGACTTTTGTAGTTTAAACACTTCCTTGGTCGGTTATTGAGCTTCTCTTGAATCTCATAAATATCTCGGTCGGTCAATTTTGTAAGGTCGGTATTCCTCGGCAGATAATAGCGTATTAATTTGTTCGCATTTTCCACCCCGCCTTTCTGCCAAGACGAAAACGGATCACAGAAGTATGTTTCAATTCCATACTCTTTTCGGCGCCGTTGTCGAAAGTTAAGCTCAAAAATATTTCTTTTGGTATTGATTCAGCGGTTTTAATTAGCGCCTCTCTTGTTTCCTCGGCAGATTTGTTTAGTGCTTTGTGCATGCGGATTAATTTGGATTTTCTCTCAGACTGAACAGAGAGTATGTTTTTTGTTTGGAAAATATCACACTGTCGCTCTCTCAATCGCCAAATCGTTTTCTTTGGTCAATATACTTTGGTCGCAGATGAATGGAAACCCGCTCTGGTATTGAGATTTTACACTTTTTTCGACTTCCTACTAGCTTGTGGCGCTTGGGCTGGCCCTGCCGCAGGTACTGATACCATTTTTCAAATCGGCCGTCTTTGTTGTATATGTAGTGATAGATGCTTTCGCGACTGATGGTATTTTTTTCACCGGTAGCCTGTAGCTTCCCGGCAATGACATCAGGACTCCACTCATTTTTTAGCCCCTCTAAAACACGCTCTTTTAATTCTGGGAATTTATCCAGTTTGCCTTTATGCTGTTTGTGACGCCTTTTTTCAAAGGCTCTTTGCGCGCTATCCGCCCGGTATCTTTTTCTGTTTCCGTCAGCGTTCCGCTTTAGTTCCCGTACCAAACTGAATGATCGCGCTCCATAATTTTGGCTATCGCCCGCAGGCTTTGCTGGGTTCTTAGCCAATATTCTAGCTTTTCTCTGTCGTACAATTTTAAGTCGTTTGACATACCCACCACCTTTATGGATAAAGGCATATTTTATCATAAGGGTGGTGCATCTAGATTAGACTACTGCCAGCTGTACAAACCCTTGACAAACGCTTAAATTTGTGCTATTATAATTTGTTTTCTGATACTGCATTTCGTGCTATTATAAAAGCATTCATTTTAAACAGTGCTATCAATAAACATATGAGCGAATTAACACCAGGCCTTTGGCCGCCAAGAGAACTAAAAGAAATTAAGGTACAACTCACGCCCGGCGAAGAAGAAGTAATGAGGATAGTGAACAACTCTTTCAATTTGGAACAACTAACCCAAAGACTAGAAAATTTAATCGCTCATCCTAAACCCGGCATTGATGACTATAGTGTGAGAGACGAATACGGCGACCCGCAACTCCTTGACGTAATACTTGATGAACTTTCATCCCAACAGGTAGAACTAACCCGACTGCCGCTCATCATGAGGGCAGATGTCGGCCGAGTACTTACTAGGGATATTAAGTATAGGGCAGGGCCAGCAAGCGAAAGCAACCGTAGCCAAACAGTGGTGGAACACGGCCCGTAAATTGATGCCTAAAATTAACCTCGTTCATACTTAAAACCAAGCAACCGATGCTTGGTTTTTTGTTTGAAAAATTTGCCAAAATGAGTTAAAAAAAGTATAATAGTTACGAAGTTATAAAGTTCATAAAGTACGTATACCGCAACTTTATAACTTTAAAACTTTCAACTTTATAACTCTCAACCTTATAACTTCAATTATGTTATACATCGCCTCCGACCATGGTGGCTACCATCTAAAAAAATATTTGGTAAGCTACATGGAAAACCAACTGGAACAAAAGATTGTTGATTTAGGGCCGCATGAATTTGTGGAAAGTGATGACTTTCCGGACTATGCCATCGCGCTCTCCAAAGAAGTGGCCAAAGAGCGTGCCAATCGCGGCATCCTTATCTGTAAAACCGGACACGGCATGTGCATCGCGGCCAATAAAATAAATGGTATAAAGGCAATCGTTGGATACAATATAGAAGGAACGGAGATGGGACGAAAACACAACAACGCAAATGTCCTCTGCCTGGCAGCCAAAGTATTAAGCCAAGATCATGCCACAGCCATTGTTAAAAAATTTTTAGAAACACAATTTGATGGTGATGAAAGACTGGTGAGGAGGAACAAAAAAATAGAAGAACTGGAGAAATAAATTCCAGTAACCTTAAATTCAAAATCCAAAATCCTAAGTTCAAATCAAGTTCAAAACCCAAATGACTAAATCCAATTTGTCATTGCGAGGAGTACGACGAAGCAATCCCCTTGAATTAGCTGGCACTCCATACAAGGAGATCCCTCGGTCGCGGGATAACAATAGTGTTGAACTTTAATCATTTGAACTTGATTTGGCATTAGGATTTTGGATTTTGAACTTCGTACATTGGTCATTTTCAGAATTATGCCTCAAATCATTCCCACTCTGCTCTGCTCCACATTTGAAGAATTCTCCACGCAAGTGAAGCAGGTGGAGCCTCTTTTTTCTTACGCTCAAATTGATGTGATGGATGGTAAATTCGTGCCGAGTGTCTCTTTTTCTGATGTCAATCAAATTGCCGCCTTGTCTACCAGTCTCAAGTACGAACTTCACCTAATGGTCGCTGATCCCATTGCCGAAATACAGAAATGGAAATCAATACCCAATATTTTTCGCGCCATCTTTCACATGGAGTCATCCTGCGATCCAACCTCCGCCATTACTGCCATTTGCGAACTGGGATGGGAGGTGGGAATCGCTCTAAACCCGGATACTCCGCTCACTTTGGCCGGGGCTTTTTATGATTTGGTTGATGTGGTATTATTCATGACAGTAAATCCGGGTAAACAAGGACAAAAGTTTATACCAGAAGTTGGCGAGAAAATTGCCCAATTTACGGGGCTAACCAGCCGGCCAAAATGCGCTGTGGACGGAGGTATCAATAAATATAACATCGCGCAAGTAACCAATTATGGCGCGGAGTTGCTTTACGTGGGCAGCGCGCTCATGAAGAGTGGCGGGACGATGGAGGAGGCGTACCGAGAATTGCAGGAAAAAATGACAAAAGCGGCATTGCGCATTTCATAAAACTATGTTTGATTTAATCATCATCGGAGGCGCGGCGGCCGGGTGTAGCGCGGCAATCTACGCGGCGAGGAGAAAATTGAATTTCAAAATGATTACCAGCGACATGGGCGGCGAGGTGTCGCTCTCCGGAGAAGTAAACAACTGGCCGGGAATTTTGAGTATCCAAGGATATGAACTGGCGCAAAAATTCGCCAAACACGTAAAATCTTATGGCGTGGAAATTGATGACGGTTGGATGGTTAGCGGCATTACCCAAGAAAAAAACTATTTTATCGTTACAGCCAAAAACGCCATGGATCGGGAACGAAAGTACGAAACTAAATCGGTAATTATTGCCACCGGCATCCATCCTCGCCGGATTGGAGTGCCGGGCGAAAAGAAGTTATACCAAAAAGGCGTAACCTATTGCACGGTGTGCGATGGGCCGCTTTTCAAAAACAAAGTCACGGCCACTATTGGATCGGGCAACAGCGCGCTGGAGTCGGCACTTATGATGACCGGCATTGCCAAAAAGGTTTACTTATTAAGCAAATACCCGAATACGCTGGAAAAAAACGGCGGATTCCCGAAAGGCGAAGCGATTCTCATTGACAAAGTTAAATCTTTGCCAAACGTTGAAATAATTTATTCCGCCGGCACTTTGGAAATAGCCGGAGCTGAACGAGTCAAAAATTTAAAATATTCCAGCGGCAATAAAGAGCACGCCATTGATATTGACGGCGTAATGGTCCACATCGGCCAGATTCCCAATTCTCAATTTACCAACCTTGTGGAAAAAAATCCGGTTGGAGAAATAATGGTTGACGCCAAATGCCGCACCAACGTCCCCGGCATATTCGCCGCCGGCGACGTTACCAATGTCGCCTACAAACAAATAGTCATCGCCGCCGGCCAAGGGGTTACCGCGGCGCTGGCGGCGATTGAGCACATAAATAGATTGAAATGACAAATATCAAATTTCCAATATCAAATCTCCGCCAAAGGCGGATGAGCCTATGGCTGAAATGACAAATACCAAAGCCATAAATCCCAAGCCCCAATTCCCAATGACCAATCAAATCCCAATTACTCAATGACCAACCCCCTGTTGTCATTGCGAGGAAGGAGCCTTAAGCGACTGACGAAGCAATCCCTATGAATTAGCTGGCACTACCAATCAAGGGGATTGCTTCGTCGCTCCGCTCCTCGCAATGACAATCATGTTTGGAATTTAAGCCATTAAGATTTGATTGGGGTTTGGTCATTGGGATTTGGGATTTATTACTTGGTTTAGTCATTTGTAATTTGATATTTGTTTGACATTGGATATTTGACATTTGTCATTAACACATATGCCTATCTCCACCCTCCTCCCCTCTCTCCCCTGGCCGTTCCTGACAATCATCATGAATGTCGTGGCCGGCTTGGGAGCTATACTTTTGACTTATGCCGTATTTTTGGAGGCCGAACGCCGCCAAGACGCCGTATTTACGGTTGGCGCGGCCTGCCTTTTGGTCTACGCTCTGTGGGTCGGCAACAAAATTTTCTCCATTGCCATGGCAGGACTCATGATCGGCAGTTTCATTGAACTCATTGAAATCATGCTCGGCCGCCACCAGCATAGCATGGAGTTAGTGGAAGATTATAAAAAACCGACGGGGAAATAAAATAACTATATTTATATGTACAATCTCATTACAATAGGTGATGCTGTAATGGATACTCACGTGCTTATAGACAACGCGGCGCTTGAGTGCGACCTGCGCCATGAGCATTGCAAGCTTTGTCTGGACTACGCCAGTAAAATTCCGGTCACCGACAGCTTTCAGTCGCTTGGTGGAAACGCGGCCAATGTGGCGGCGGGGGCATCCAAGCTTGGATTGTCAACGGCAATTATGACGAGCGTCGGCAAAGACAGCAACGGCCAATTCTTGCGCCAAGAGCTAAAAAAATTTAACGTGGATACGCGTTTAATGAACATTGACCCCGAAGTCAAAACCAGATATTCCATTATTTTAAATTTCAAAGGCGAGAGAACAGTTCTCTCATATCACGAGAGAAGAAAATATTTTTGGCCAAAGCCAGAGACACCGACAGAATGGATTTACTACACCAGCTTAAGCAGAGGTTTTGAAGATTTTCAAGCTAAACTTTTCAATTTTTTGGAAAAACACCCCTCGGTTCGCCTGGCCTTCAACCCTGGCTCATTCCAGATTAAATTCGCCTTAAACGAAGTGCGTGAAGCTGTGGAGAAGGCCGACCTGCTCATAGTGAATCTGGAGGAGGCAGAGGCTATCACGGGCACCACCTTGACACAAGAAAAATCTGTCCCAGCAATTATTCACAAACTGCTCCAGATGGGATCCAAAGAAGTCGCAATTACTGATGCCGGACGCGGCGCTTGGGCAGGCAACCATGAAGAAATCTGGCATCTGGACAGTTTCCCCGTAGAGGTAGTGGCAAAAACAGGCGCCGGAGACGCGTTCTCTTCCGGTTATATAGCGGCTAAAATTTGTAGCCATGATATCCCCACGGCTCTTTCTTGGGGAGTAGCCAATAGTTGCGGTGTAATCGCAAAAATCGGCGCGCAAGCAGGACTTTTGGATAAAAAGGGGGTTAAAAAAATGATTGCTAAATTTGCAACCATCAAACCGACTATTATTAGCCCGTTCGTAACACAGATTATACAGATTTAGGTGTAATTTGTGTTATAAAAATCCACCTCAACCGGCAAGTGTATCCCTCTCATGCGATTAAGGTGGCATTTGCGATCCGCGAAGAATTCCGTGGCTCGGCATACCGCGTCGTACCTGAACTCCTGGCCCAGATGGCACATGCTGTATTCAAACGCCCGCACCCGCGCGCGGATTTCGTCGGCGAGTGTTGGGTGATCCTGCTCTTTATCAGCCAGCATTCGGAGCCCATCAAGCTGTTTCTTAACGTCGTCTCTAACTTTAATAAACTCCTCTACCCGCTGTAGGTATTTTTTCTTCCCCAATCCAACCAATTCTCTACCCACGTATTCGCGAAGCTTAACCTGCATCTCCACTAACGCGGCGCACAGTTCGGAACGTTCTTCCAAGATAAAATAATCGGCAGGTCTTCCTGAGTGCAAATCGCGCAAGGTTCCTCCAAAATGTTTAAATTCGGAGTATTTTTCCTGCAGAGATAGACTTAATCGCGGCAATAAAAAATGCTCGCCGACCAATCCTTCCGCGGAAGCCAAAAATTCTTTGTAAGCCTGATTCCATGGCCACGCCTCAAAACCAAATATAATCATGGAGTCCTCAATCTCTCCGAGCGTCACCGACGGATCGGTTTCCGCGTGCTCCAACGCGTGTTTTATTTTTTCAGAAACTTCCTCCGGGAATAGCGGCGGCAGATGATCGTAGAGGTGACGGAAGAGGGAGATAGTTGATTGCATAAAATTTATTACTTCATTGTTACTCGCTGGCTCCATAGTGGCGAAGCCCTGTGGAGCCAGACTGCGGCAACAGCACTTTGGCTCCACAGCCTCGCCTTTGGAGGCTCGGACTATGGAGCCAACGAATTTTGATTTTTAACTTTTAAATTTTACATTTTATACAGTACATCGCGATCCCGGCCGCCACGCTCACGTTCAAACTTCCTTTTTTACCGCGCATAGGTATGGCCACGGCTTCATCGCAAAGATTCAATTGTGTTTTAGGGACGCCGGTCTTTTCGTTGCCGAGAACCAAGGCCATGGGAAATTTAGGTTTCCATTCAAAAATATCAGAGCTATCCTTTGTCTGTTCAAGCGCAACTATATTATACCCCTCTTCCTTTAGTTTCTTCAATAGCCACGTTGTCTGTTTGTGGTATTCCCACGGCACCCACTTCTCCGCGCCTAGCGATACCTTGTCCACCTGCGTATGCGGAGGCCGCGGTGTATACCCGCACAAATACAGCTTATCCGCCCCGGCCCCATCAGCCGTGCGGAAGATGGCGCCGACGTTGTGGCCGCTGCGGATGTTGGGGAGAATGAGGACAAAATTGTTGGACATATGATAACTCGATGCGAATCTACAAATTCATGCGAATATAACAAATACCATACACAACAGCCATGATTAAAGTATTCGCTATATTCGCATTTATTCGTAGATTCGCATCGACTTATCAACCTTAGACCTCCAGAGAGATTGTCCCGCGCACAGCGCTACCGCGAGCGCGTCAGCAGCGTCGTCGGATTTAATTTTTCCTTTGATTCCCAAAATCAATGGCACCATCTTTTGCATTTGTTCTTTTTCGGCGCGGCCGTAGCCGGTAATGGATTGCTTCACCTGCAATGGGGTAAACTCGTCAACCGGAATTTTATTTTGCACGGCGGTAAGAAGTATCACGCCGCGCGCTTGCCCGACTTTAATGGCGGTTTTTAAATTTTTAAAAAAGAAAAGATCCTCCACGGCCATGCGCGAAGGATCGTATTTTTTTATCAGTTTAACAATCTTATCGTGCAACTCCGCCAGCCGCTCCACGAAGCTATTGCTCCGCGGAGTCTCAATGCAACCATAATCCAACGCCTTCCAGTCATTCCCCGCCATACGCTCAATAATACCATACCCTACACGGCTAAAACCTGGATCAATACCAAGGATTTTAGTGGCACTCATACAGATGAATCAATTCACTCTGCGTTAGTAAAATAATCTTCCACATCATCATTCGTCTCAAACTCGCCGAATAGATTTTCCAACTTTTTGCGCACATTATCGGAAACCGCTACTTTGTCCTTGGCCACCCACATAATTCCTGATTCCTTAGACTCAACCCCCAGCTCCTTTACCTTGTTTAAAACTTTTTGTAAATTCTCTACTTTAATTTTAATCTCAATTTGGTTATCCTCCACATCCCTGATATCCTCAGCTCCCGCGTCAATCATCGCTAACTCAAAATCATCGCGGCTCATGTTGCTTCCGCCAGAGGCGGACCCGCCTAGGGCGGGAATTGTTATTATCCCAGCTCTCTCAAACATCCACGTCACGCTCCCGGCGCTCGCCATGGAACCGCCGGCATCGGATAAAAAATGCTTGATATCCGACACGGTGCGGTTCTTATTATCAGTCAAGGCTTTAATTAGTATGGCCGCCCCGCCCGGTCCATATCCTTCGTACATCACCTCTTCAATCTGCGCCGTACCAGCCATTTCGCCTGTGCCGCGCTTGACGGCGCGTTCAATATTGTCTTTGGGCATCCCCACTTCCTTGGCTTTTTCAATAGCGACGCGCAATGAAAAATTAGTGGCCTGGTCCCCGCCTCCGGTGCGAGCCGCCACGGTAATTAATTTGCCCACCTTGGTAAACTGCGAGCTTCTGATAGAGTCCTGCTTTCCTTTGCGAGCTTGTATGTTGTGCCATTTAGAATGACCCGACATATAACACAGATTTAGGCGCCCTGTGTCATCCCTTGAACCCGGTTCCGGCCGGTATTAATCGTCCGATAATCACATTCTCTTTCAACCCTTCAAGATAATCAATCTTGCCGGTGATGGAAGTGTTGATCAGCACCTTGGCTGTTTCCTGGAATGATGCGGCGGATAAGAAGCTTTGGGTGGATAGCGCCACGCGAGAGATGCCCATGAACAACTCTCTGGCCGTCGCCGCTTTGCCGCCTTCTTTGCGCGATTGGCGGTTGGAGTAATCGAGCTGGGATTTCTCCACCACTTCGCCGGGCAGAAGATCAGTATCTCCGGCGTCTTCAATATACACTCGGCTGAACATTTGGCGAATAATCAGCTCTACGTGCTTATCGTTTACTTTCTGGCCTTGCGAGGAGTAAATGTTCTGCACCTCTACCAGTACATATCTTTGCACCGCTTCACGTCCGCGCATCTCATAGAGTTGTTGCAGATTAATACTGCCATCGGTCATCATCTGGCCTTTCTGCACCTTGTCTCCTTCCTTTACCAGAAGCTTATAACCAATCGGAATGATATATTCCCGCACGTGAGGACCTTCATAGGTTAAGGTGAGCGTGTTGCGCTCCAACTTTACCTGTCCCGGATATTTGGCCTGAACTTCTTCGCCGGAAGAGCCGCGCACTACCAATACGTCATCTTTTTTGACGGTTGCTCCATCTTTCACCAGCACCTCGTCTTCAGATTTAAACTTAATCTTCATCTGATCCATGCCGGAAAAATGAACACGCGCGATTTTTTGTCCTCTTCGTCCTTCAAAAATTTTACGGCCGGTCGGAGACAACACTATTTTTCCGTCAGCATCTTCAATGCTTATCTCGCCGTCAACTTCGGATAAAACCGCCTGCCGCTTGGGCGCCCGTGATTCAAACAATTCTTCCACGCGCGGCAAACCCTGAGTAATATCTCCGCCGCCGGCCACGCCTCCGGTATGGAAGGTTCTCATGGTGAGCTGGGTGCCCGGTTCACCGATGGACTGCGCGGCGATGATGCCTACGGCCGTGCCAAATTCAACCGGCTTGTTATACGCCAGATCATACCCATAACATTTGCGGCAAACTCCTTTGTGAAGCTTGCACTGCAGGATGCTCCTGACGCGGACAGAATCAATCTTGGCCTCGTCAATGACACGCGCCACTTTATCATCAATAATTTCTCCCACTTTCACGATCACTTTATTGCCGTCTTTAACTGTGGCGGCCGCGTACCTGCCCCAAACGCGATCAGCCAGTTTCTCGCCCATCTCGCGAGATTGCTCTACGGTGAACACCTCGCCCTCATTATCATTGCAGTCCTCCTCAAACACAATTACATCCTGTGAAACATCAACCAGGCGGCGTGTCAGATAGCCGGCGTTGGCGGTGCGCAAAGCAGTGTCAGTCAAACCTTTTCTGGTACCATGCGAGGAGATGAAAAACTCCAACACATCAAACCCTTCTTTAAAATTGCCTTTCACAGGTAGTTCAATGGTATCTCCGGACGGAGAAGCCACCAAGCCTTTCATACCGATAACCTGGCCCAACTGTCCCCAAGTGCCGCGCGCTCCGGAGTCAATCATGGCAAACACCGGACCATCCTTAGACAAAGCTTTTTGGTTGTGTGCCACTACCTTATCTTTGGCATCGGTCCAGATCTCAAGTATTTTTACATGGCGCTCCGACTGGGTAAGCAGACCTTCATGGTAATGCTCTTCAACTTTCCGCACCTGTTTGTCAGCCTCGACCAAAAGTTCGGGCTTTTCTTCAATCTTCGGGAAGTCGTCTATGCCCAAAGAATAACCTGATTTTGTCACATAACGATAACCCAGATTTTTTAATTCATCCAAAAAGTAAGCCACCTGTTGCTGGTCGTAGAGCTCCAAACACATGCGGATAATTTGACCGAGTTTCTTTACATTTACCGATTCATTAAGATACGGGAGTTTGGCGGGCAACACGCTGTTGAATAGAACCCGCCCCACCGAGGTCTCAATAATAGGCCCTGTTCCTTCGGCGAATTTATCTAGATTGGCGAACCGAATCTTTATCCTCTCCTGCAATACCACAGTGCGAGTCTTGTAAGCCAACAAGGCTTCCTTTTCGGAGCTGAAATACTTTTTAACCTCGCCCGTGTCCTGGGCTTTGTAATGAGTCAAATAATAACAGCCGAGCGCTATATCTTGCTTGGGCGTGATCACCGGATTGCCAGTCGCCGGCTTCAGAAGATTCTTTTCAGCCGCCATCAGATTCTCCGCTTCGGAGCGCGCCTCGGCGGTCAAAGGCAGATGCACCGCCATTTGATCTCCATCAAAGTCAGCGTTAAACGCCGTGCACACCAACGGATGAAGCTGAATGGCTTTACCTTCAATAAGGCGCGGATGGAAAGCTTGAATGCCAAGACGGTGCAGGGTTGGCGCGCGATTCAAAAGCACTCTGGTTTTCTTAGTCAGTTCTTCCAAAACATCCCACACCTCATCATGTTCGGCTTCTATGTATCTGGACGCGCTGCGGACATTATGAGCCAGTTCCCGTTTAATGATTTCGCTCATGATAAAAGGCTTGAACAGCTCCAAAGCCATTCGTTTGGGCAGACCGCATTCATCAATATTCAAATTCGGACCAACCACTACTACCGAGCGGCCGGAATAATCCACGCGCTTGCCGAGCAAATTCTGGCGGAAACGCCCCTGCTTTCCTTTCAGGATGTCAGCCAAAGAGCGAAGCTGCCTTTTTTGGCCGGTTGAAGCGGTTACTGTCTTGGAGTGCCTGGCATTGTTATCAATAAGCGCGTCCACCGCCTCTTGCAACATGCGCTTTTCGTTGCGGCAGATTACCTCCGGCGCGTCAAGCTCCAAAAGTCTTCGCAAGCGGTTGTTGCGGTTAATCACGCGGCGATAAAGGTCATTTAGATCAGAAGTGGCGAAACGTCCGCCATCCAGCGCCACCATGGGGCGCAGATCGGGAGGAATAACCGGGATGGCCTGCAAGACCATCCACTCGGGCCTGACTTTGTTCTGCATGAAGCTCCGCAAAATTTTCCTTCTTCTGATGATGCGTTCCAATTTTGAACCCTTGGCGTGCTGTTGTTCTTCGGTAAGTTTTTGAAAAGTCTCTTCAAAATTGATGCGCCCAAGCAAATTTCTCACGGCCTCGGCGCCGATTGAAGCTTCAAACAAATGCCCATACCGCAATGACAGTTCCTGATAACGATTTTCCGACAAAATCTTAAGCAGTTGCAACTCGCGCAACTCTTTGTCAGCCTGTTGGAAATCATTATCCAGCGCCTGCTGTTTGCGCTCGGCTTCTTTTTGCAAAAACTCCAGAGCCTCTTTGCCCTGCTTCTTATCATTCGCCTCCTGCAAGGCCTTTTTTAAATCTCGCTCAATTTGTTTTTTCTTGGATTTGTATTCCTGGCGCAACAGTTCCGAGGTTTGTTTCCTGCCCTCCTCGTTTACGTGGATAATAACAAACGAAGCAAAATAAATTACTTTTTCCAGAGATTGAGCGGAAAGATCGAGCACCAAACCGATCTTTGAGGGCACGGAGCGCAAAAACCAAATATGCGAAACCGGAGCCGCGAGCTCTATGTGCCCCATGCGTTCGCGCCGAACCGAAGAGTGAGTAACCTCTACCCCACACTTGTCGCAGATAATGCCTTTATAGCGTATCTTCTTATACTTCCCGCAATAGCACTCCCAATCTTTGGTGGGGCCAAAAATTTCTTCGGCAAACAAACCGCCTTTTTCAGGTTTTTGGGTGCGGTAGTTAATTGTCTCCGGTTTATGAACTTCGCCATACGACCAGGCGCGAATCACCTCGGGCGATGCCAGCTTCAGGCGGATGGCATCAAAGTCCATTGAATGAATACTTTCGCGAGCCATAGAACAATTGTTTAGTTTCAAATTATTAGCGAGTTTTATTTTTCTGCCTTGACTTCTTCAATCGCCTTGGCTGTTTCTTCGCGCTTTCTAACTTCCATTTCAGCTCGGCGCACCTCTTCAGCGTGGCGATATTCGCCGGAATCCGTGCGTCGCAACAGCTCCACGTCAAGACACAAGCCCTTCAGCTCTCTCACCAACACGTTAAACGACTCCGGAATATTCACTTTACTAATCTCTTCTCCCTTAATGATGGCTTCGTAGGCTTTGGAGCGACCTGGCACATCATCGGATTTGATGGTCAGTATTTCCTGAAGCGTGTGTGCCGCGCCATACGCCTCCAGCGCCCAAACTTCCATCTCGCCAAAGCGCTGGCCGCCAAATTGAGCCTTGCCGCCTAGAGGCTGTTGGGTAATAAGACTATAGGGGCCGATTGACCGCTGATGGATTTTATCTTCCACCATGTGGTTCAGCTTCAACATGTAATTGTAGCCAACCGTAATCTTATGGTCATAAGCCTCGCCGGTGCGGCCGTCGTAAAGCTGTACCTGACCGCTCGCGGGAAAACCAGCTTTGACAAGTTCTTCTTTTATCTGTTCTTCCTTAACGCCATCCAATACCGGAGTAGCCACTCTGTAGCCCAAAGCATTGGCCGCTAAGCCTAGGTGGGTTTCCAAAAGTTGACCTAGGTTCATACGGGAAATAACTCCGAGCGGAGACAGAATGATATCCACGGATGTGCCATCATCCATAAACGGCATGTCCTCTGCTGGCACCACGCGCGAAATCACGCCTTTGTTGCCATGGCGTCCGGCCATTTTGTCGCCTACTTGCACCTTGCGCATGTCGGCCACGGTCACCTGCACCTGCTTAATGACGCCTGGTTGAAGTTTATCGCCGCTCTCGGCCGAGAATACTTTTACCCCAATCACCTTGCCATGCTCGCCATGCTCCAGATACAACGAAGAATCTCTGACATCGCGCGCTTTTTCGCCAAAGATCGCGCGCAGAAGCCTCTCTTCGGCGCTAAGTTCGGTTTCTCCTTTGGGCGTGATTTTACCCACTAGAATATCGCCTGATTTAACTTCAGCCCCGACGCGGACAATCCCTTCGCTGTCCAGATTCTTCAGTTTTTCTTCGCTGACATTCGGAATGTCCGATGTTACTATCTCCGGTCCAAGCTTGGTTTCACGGACATCAATCGTGTAATCTTCAATGTGAATGGATGTGTAGCGATCCTGTTGCACCACGCGTTCCGAAACAATGATCGCGTCTTCGTAATTGTAGCCGTCCCAAACCATATACGCCACCAGCATGTTCTGGCCAAGCGAGACCTCTCCGTCCTTTATCGCCGGCCCGTCAGTCAGAGCCTGTCCTCGCTTCACCTTATCGCCTACCATAACAACCGGCATCTGATTGATGCAAGTGGAAGCGTTTGAGCGCACGAATTTATTTAATTGGTACGCATACTGTCTGTCTTTTTTATCAGTCAAAATAATATGTTTGCCATCGCACTCGGTAATTTCTCCATCAGCCTCGGCAATGATGATATGACCGGAAAAATAAGCGGCTTTGGATTCAACGCCCGTGCCGACCAGCGGCTGTTCCGGAATAATACAAGGCACAGCCTGGCGCTGCATGTTTGTACCCATGAGCGCGCGAGTGGCATCGTCATGCTCCAAAAACGGAATACAAGAAGTGGCCACGCTCACAATCTGATTTGAAGCCACGTCCATAAATTCAATGTCGCCGACCCGCGCCACTCCCGGCTGTCCGTGAATGCGCGCCGGCGCCGACTCGGCCACAAAGTAACCTTTATCATCAATTTGGGTTGTGGAAGAAGTGGTAATTACTTTCTCTTCTTGGAAAGCGTTTAAAAGCACAATTTCATTGGTAACGCGAGGTTGAATCGCGATGGTTTTCTGTTTGGACTTGGCGAGTTTGGCGGCTAAATCTTTAGTGATGACACTGCCAGCCTCTATTCCATCAACGCTTTCGCGCAAAATTTCGCCCTCGGTAAAACGAGGTTCATTGGCAACTTCTCTTAAAACTTTGCGGTACGGAGTTTCAATAAATCCGAACTCATTCACTCGCGCGTAGCTGGAAAGATGGTTGACCAACCCGATGTTTGGACCTTCCGGAGTTGAGATCGGGCAGATGCGGCCATAGTGCGTGGTATGCACGTCGCGCACCTCAAAGCCGGCACGATCCCGCGATAGGCCGCCCGGCCCGAGCGCGCTGATGCGCCGCTTGTGCTCCAGCTCGGAAAGAGGATTGGTTTGATCCATAAACTGGGACAACTGCGAGCTCATGAAAAACTCGCGGATGGCGCTGATTACCGGACGCGCGTTAACCAGCTTGTTTGGTGAAAGCTGTTCCAGCTCTTGAGTGCTCATGCGATCTTTGATGATGCGCTCCATGCGCGCCAACCCGACTCGGAAACGATTTTGCGCCAGTTCGCCCACCGCGCGAATACGACGGTTGCCAAGATGGTCAATATCATCAGGATCCTCTTGGGTGACGTTCAAGCGCACTACTTCTTTGACCACGGCCAAAAGTTTTTCCGGCGACAAAATACGGTTTTCTTTTTTCTCGTACTCTTCCGACTTGTAGCCTAAGTCAAATTTGGTGTTAAATTTATAAACGCCGACTTTGCCCAAATCGTATCGTTCAAAATTAAAAAACATGGCGTAGATGAGACTCTTGGCGTTGTCCGCTGTGGCCAGGTCCCCCGGCCGGATTCTCTTGTACACTTCAATCAAACCTTCGTCTTCATTTTTGGACGCGTCGCGCTTGAGAGTTGATTCTACATAGTCAATAGTTGAATGAACATTCACGTCTTTAAACAACTCGGTTATTTTTTCATCATCTCCGTAACCAAAAGCGCGCAAAAGCGATGAGGCCGCTACTTTGCGCTTGCGATCAACCTTTACCCAGATAACATTGTTGAGATCCGTTTCAATTTCAATCCACGCGCCGCGGTTAGGGATAATCTTGGCGCCATAGTAACGGCGGCCCCTGACATTGTCAGCCGTGAAGAAAGCTCCGGCGCTTCGGATAAGCTGCGATACCACCACGCGCTCGATGCCGTTGATAACGAAGGTTCCGCGCCGAGTCATGATCGGCATGTCGCCAAGGTAAATCTCCTGTGATTTTGATTGTCCCGTCCTCTTGTTCACCAAACGCACCGTTACGCGCAACGGCGATTCATAAGTAACGTTTCGCTCGCGGCAAGTTACTTCGTCAAATTTCGGTTCGTCCAGATAATATTCGTCAAAATAAAGCTCCATGTCGCGTCCGGTAAAATCGGTTATCGGAGAAATTTCATCAAACAATTCCTTCACGCCATCCTTTACAAACCAATCATAAGAGTACTTCTGCACCTCAATCAAATCCGGCAAGGGCACTATGTCTTTTGTTTTGGTGAAAAATTTTCTTTCCCGACTTTTGCTTTGGTTGCGCTTGAAGATAGCCATACTTTTTATCTAAATATTTAGAAACGGTTATTAACATCCAAATAACCCGCAACAAAAAAATTCACTTTTTATCCAAGTGAGAATGTGTTTTTTATTTAATTGTAGCCAAGATCAGCAAGGTTAGCATGGAGTTGATCCCTTGCGCTTACCTGCACAGCGTATTCAATGGCAGACTCCAAAAAAGAGTCGTCTTCAAATACGTTGTTTAGGGGCTAAAATTAGCCAAATAGAGACTTTTCGAAATTCGAATTTCCAAAAGTATTCAAATAATACCTTATTATACATATTCTGTCAAGGTTTTTGAATAAATTCCTCTCTTTTGTCAAGACCCCTATAACTTTCCCTTATTCTACGCAAATATCCAGCCCCGCCCCCGACCCAAGAAAAAGTATCCACAACCATAACACAGATTACACAAACACAGATTACACAGATTTTGTGTGTTCAAACCCGCGCAATCTGTGTTATAACTTGACAACATTTTTTTCTCACAATAAAATAGATGTGATTTTTCTCTACCAAGCTGCGCAAGAATTGATGTCT
>Ga0209211_10003103_pt1 | contig 27569 bp, 25 predicted proteins | sample RifGroA2_FD_183992 | JGI IMG/M metagenome (GOLD analysis project Ga0209211, IMG submission 183992) | Groundwater microbial communities from Rifle, Colorado, USA - Groundwater A2 (SPAdes) (version 2) | ecosystem: Environmental > Aquatic > Deep subsurface > Groundwater | place: Rifle, Colorado...
ACCGCTTCGTTTGTTACCGTCAACAAAGGGATGGTTCTTTACCATGAAGTACAGAAGGTGCGCCGCCTTATCCTCAATGGTCTTATACACTGGCGTACCAGCATACGGTTATTGGGGACGGGTACAATTTAGTTAGGAAAGGTGTGGTGTAATGCTGCGAGCATCGGGACGAGTAGGATTCTTTTTCTACGGGAACGGTACATGTTTCGCGTCTCGTTTGCGAAGCTCTCTGCGACAGGCTCAACATCTTCTCATCTTGCCACGTGAGTGAAGTAGTTTACTCACTCGCGGAGCTTGTAACGCAAAAATCGCCCGAAGGCGATTTTCACTAACAAGCTCCGCGGGCAGGATTCGAACCTGCGACCGATCGATTACATCTAATCCTCTGTCTCTAGAGGGATGGACTATATCATCACCATACCAAATTGGCTTAGGTGGAAAGCGCTTCCTCCAAATTTCTTCGGAGTACTCCCTCTCGGGATAGTCTCTGAACCTGCCGAGCTCTAGCAAGCTAGGGCTCAGATTGGCTGCTGATTACCCACGTCTTTACGTTTGGGCTTCCAGTACCAGTAGCAAAGCTTACACTTGCTACGGCATTCTCGATATTGTTTCCTTGCGGACAATATCGGAACAATTCACTTTCTTTTTCGACCCGGGTTTCCCTCGGGAAGCTGCGTAATTTTGAAAACATTGTTTTCAATGTCCACAGTCGACTGCTCTACCGCTGAGCTACCGCGGAATATTGTTTTTCCTGATAGATTCTCTACCTCGAAAACTTTTTAATTGTTTTTCTCTAATTAAAGCTTCTTTTCGAGTTGGAAATATTTCCTGATGAATTATTTTCCACTCGCCACTGTAACGGGATGTATAGCCACCAAAAACATGTTCATTGTGTTGAACTAATCTGATAGAAATATCAGATTAGTTCAACATAGATTTTGTCATGTTCTTGATTATAAATCACATATACTACATACATTGTAAAAGTATATGACGACTGCTCTACTATCCGCCAGCTGGCGGAGAGCTACCGCGGATTGTTTATCTACGCTACTCCACCTTCGCTAAAGCTACGGGCGGACACAGCGCGGATTGTATTCTTTTTAACAAAAGAACAAGCCATGAATCATGGCTTCCAAGATTGTACATGGTGTGGAGCTTATCTGCAATCAATTACTATCGCATATCTGCTACTTCAATGTAAAAATGCCCCAATGTATTGACAAGATGAATAATTCGTGATAACATGCATGTTAGGTAAACATTGGTCAGTTCAAACTCAAACAGAGGAGGATGCCATGGCTAACATAATAGGACACGTCGATCTGTACGAGCTCAGGAGAAGATTGGATGCAAGTAGGCCAGCCCATAAAGGTGCGTTGGATGATATTTGTAACATCATCCAAGAAGGTAAAAAGAAACGTCTTGCAGCTGCTCCGGCTCACACGTGTAATGTAGGAAGTGCCTTGAAAAAGGCTCTCCTAAAGAAATCGATCAAGGGCTAATTGTCACAGTTCTAATACGTGAAAACTTAACTGGAGGAATAATGTGAGTGAACTATTCAATGTAAAACCGCAAGGTTTGGTAGGAGCATGGGCAGACGTACTGATGGTTCCCTTTATGTATCTTGCCTCGGGGACTTTTCGTGAGTCACCGCAAAGAACGCATTTCTGGAACAACAGGAAATTGACACAGGGGGAGATTAGACAACTTCTTCCCAGGAAGATGGTTAAGGTTGAAGGTATCAAGGGTGAGTACGACCCTGCTGATGTTTTGTTTCCGTTTCTCCATATTCCTATTTTATTTGGTTGGAGAAACTACATAGCCCTTCAACCACAAGTAAATCCTAAAGCCTGGTTTATCGGTTGGGTGACTGGTGGCACCGGTGGTATTTCGAGAATCCCCCTCAAAGGAAGGGTGCGGATGCTCATCGGACCAGGTGATGTAGAGTTCTTTGCCATTGAAAACGGGAGGCAAATCACACTTCTCAAAGGTGGCAGAGGAAAAATCGGACAGGGTGGTCCTTATGGAAAACTACCCTTGCTCTAAAAAACAAATCGCTCTTCAACAAGAAAACCGTTGGAGGGCGGTTTTCTGTCAGTACAACAAAACACTCTCAGATTTGAGAGTGTTTTGAGTGTAAAAAATATTATTTCTTTTTTGTTGCCTTTTTAGCAACAACCTTTTTAGAAGCAACTTTTTTTGTTACTACTTTTGTAACAACTTTTTTTGTTGGAGCTACAGCTTTCTTTGTAGAAGCATTGTTCTCTACTGCTTTTTGAAGTGTTTTGTTAAGCGCTTCAGTATCAATTTCTTTACGAGGAGCTTTTTCATGTCGGTTTGCATGACGTACTACATCACTTTTGTTTTCTACCTGTGTAGCGGGTGTTAATGCTTTTAGAATTTTACCAAGCGTCTCATTGATTTGTCGTAATTCAGTCTTGTAGTTTTCACCACTGTTTCCTCCTCCGTTAGTACTAGGTCGTCTGTCTCCAAAACGAGGTTGTGAATCTCTCTTTTCAAAGCTTCGTCCACCACGATCTCCGCCACGGTCATTTCCCCCATCTCGTTTTGTTTCAAAACAATCACTGCAGTATACGGGCTTGTCACCTGTTGGTCTGAAGGGCACCTCACAACTCTTACCGCAATCGCTACAGGTAGCTCGGTGCATATCTGGGCGATCCCCTCGGTCATTGTTTCTACCACCACCGAAGCCTCCTCCTCGATTTCCTCCCCGATCTCCCCCTTTTCCTCCAAAACGCCTTCCTCCTCCGAAGTCACCTCCTTTATTAAAATTTCCCATAGTTATATTATTTTTTCGATTAGCTTGACTAGTGGAAGAAGTGTATGCTTATTTTGAAAAAAAGCAACCAAATGATTTTATGCAATGTATACAATGTCATTTGTTTTTATAATAAATAATGTATACTTTTCAAATATGGCAAAAAGAAGTACAGGTGTTGGAAATAATAAGACGTCACGTTCGGACAAAACGAAGAAACGTATTGAGACGAAATACAAAATGCTGGACGCTCGTAAAAAGAAAAAGTAATTTTCCAAACACCACACAAAACAAAAAACGCTTTAAAGCGTTTTTTGTTTTCTATTGATTTAAATAATTTTTATATGTACCATGTTTGCAGGTGTAATTGCAAAAACAAACCCATAATTGTGAAGGTGATGCATGAATCTTGATAAATCGAAGTTGGTAGATCTTAGTAAAATACCTGAGATGGATGATGAAGAGCGAAAATGGTTACGAACCATTCTGAAGGTAGAATCTGGGTATTTTGAAGCTGAAACTGGGGAGTTTGTTATCTTGGTCACTCTTTGAGGGTGTGGTAACTATTACCGCGGTCGCGGTATAGGTACCTATGTACGAATTCAGGAGTAAATTACGAAACCCCGGTACTGATTGTAATCAGTACCGGGGTTGTATTATGTCTCTTGTGTGAGTTTTATAGACTATCCTTAGCTTCATCTGCGAGTTCTTCAGCTTCTTCCGCGAAATCGATGGCATCATCGTAGTCTTCGTCATCAAGTGCGTCTTCTGCCTCATCAAGCGCATCCTGTGCTTCTTCCAACAAGTCCTCGGCATCACTCACATCGTCTCCATCATCATCTGCCTCATCAATATCATCTTGTGCATCATTGATAGCATCCTTTGCATCATCAATGGCATCTTGCGCGTCGTCTGCCTCACCACTTACTACAGCATCAAGTGCATCATCGATAAGATCTTCAACTTCATCGAGAAGGTCCTCCGCGTCGTCATATTCCTCCGCATCAAGTGCGTCCTTTGCTTCTTCAAGCGTTGCCTCAGCTTCTTCTAGTGTGTCTTCCGCGTCGCTAATGTCGTCGCCTTCTTCGTCCCTATCCTCAAGTTCATCCCAAGTATTTTCAATATCATCTTCTATTTCATCAATCCTATCCTCAAGTTCATCGTCTTTGGAAACACCACCTGCGTCCTCAAAAGCATCCTCAGCGTTCTTGTACGCATCATCAGCAGAATCAAGTGCTTTTTCATCATTTCCCTGTAAGTATGCAGCAAAAGCATCGAGAATATCATCACGTGCATCTTCGTAGTTGTCTTTTGCTGAAATGAGAGCTTCGGCTGTTGCGGTGCTGTCATCGATAGCATCTTCTGCATCTCGTATCATCTTGATAGCATCGTCCAACAAATCTTCTACATCCGTTACATCTTCGTCATTACTCTCTTCAGTCTCCTCCTCAACATCCTCACCGCCTTCTTCCTCGTCAGTTTCTTCCTCAACGCCCTCATTATCTGTGTCGTTATTCACATACGATGTTTCGCTTGAGACGATACCAAGTGCTTGTAAGAGCGCAAGAAGTTCGTTTGCCTGTCTTCGGTCAGTATCACTGAGTGATGAGAGAACTCCCTCCAGTGTACTAAGTGTTCCTCCAGGCAAGTTTGTAGTATCAATACTGTCATCATTTGTCTCTACCTCCTCCACTACTGCTCCGTTGAGTGCATTGAGTGCTGCCCGTGTTATTCCTCCCAAGTACCCACTAGCTGGGTAGACATCATGTTCTGTTTGCCATCGCGCGAGTGCATCACGTGTGAGTGCGCCAAAGCGATTTGTTTCAAAACCTGGTGAACCTGCGCCACTCGCCGTGAGCGTGTACCCTGATCCGTTTAGAAACTTTTGAAGACAGAGGACATCATCCCCTTCTATGCCGATATCAAGATTTCTGTCTAGATTGCATGAAAATGATGCAGATGTTTGAGGTGCGTATGAAAGTAGAAAAGCAATAAGAAATATACTACATACAGTGAGTGTATTGCGTGATGCTAAAAAGATGCGAGTGTTCATATAATTGATGTGTTAAAGACATGCAATATATGCGCTACGTGCATGTGAGCGCATATAGATATTTATAAAGCTTATACTATAAGTATAACCGCATACTCGCACCTGACCAACTCGTAATTTACGAGAAAGTGTGGACATGGCACGTAATAGTTTGGTTCTATGTAAATATCTTACCAAGAAATTTTTGTGCATATTCCTTCCCCGCCAGTCCAAAGGAAATAACTATAGTCAAGAGTATACCTCCAAACAAAATAGCTATAAGGTTTTCGGCAACCCGAAGCTGGGTAAGTGCAGCCATAATTGAGAATGTAACAATAGCCCATTTTGCTACTGCGCTGAGTGTCGCTGGACGTTCCACTGTTTTTGCCATTTGCAATGCTTTTGTGACCCCGTCTTCTACTACTGAAGCTATCATAAGACCTACTGCAAGGATTACTATTGCTATGAGTACTTGAGGAACATATCGGACGACGTCGTTAAGGAAGGTTACGATTTGTGTCCATCCAAGTACTTCGACGGCAGCGGTTAAGAATACTGCAATAAAGAACCATTTTGTAACTACACCCAAGGTGTTTGAAAAAGAAAAATCGAAGCCTATCTTTTTAAGCGTTTCGTGTATATTCATTCGTTCAGCGAGTGCGTCCACTCGTAACATGTATACGATTTTTTCCACAAAAGCACCTGCCATAACAGCAAAAACATATCCAACGATAAGAATAACAAGTGCTGCGACAAACTCTGGAATAAAGTTGATAACGTCAGACCAAAGATCGATAAACGCGTCGCGTATAGCATCTCCAATTGAATTGTTCATAAGGTAGATGTTAACTGCTAATGTGAACCTTTGCTAACTTCTAATATAGTAATACTAATAGTATGCCACAAAATGAGCTTTACTCAAAATCCTTTGCGTGGCGGTCTGGGTATCTCTAATTTTTTTATGAAAATATAACCTGTATACTTATATCTATCTATGTCTAAGAATATTTTTAGTCGTTTTTACTGTAATCGTGTGTGCGTAGTCATCGGCGGTCTCGCTTTAATTTTGATTATGATACTGTTTTTTGATACGTACTTCTTTTCATCTGAGAAAATACCTTCCCTACCTGATGACCCTTTATACAAAGATCCTCAGGCCAGTGTTGAGGACAGAGTTACTGACCTTATGTCCTATATGACGCTTGATGAAAAAATAGGTCAGATGGCACTTGTTGAAAATAAAAGTGTGGTTGTTGAGGATGTACGAAAATATGCACTTGGTGCGATATTGAGTGGCTCTGGTAGTAACCCTGAACAAAACTCATTCGAGGGATGGAGGTCTATGGTGCAAGGGTTTACTAGTTCGTCACACGAATCTCGTTTGGGTATTCCTATACTCTATGGTGTCGATGCAATACATGGTCATGGCAATGTACTTGGTGCCACACTTTTTCCACACGCCATTGGACTTGGTGCTAGTGGTAATGAATCCCTTGTGTATGAGCTTGCGGAAGCTACAGGGGAAGAGCTTATTTCTACCGGCGTAACGTGGAGTTACTCTCCCACATTAGATATGCCTGAAGATGTTCGATGGGGACGCACTTATGAAAGTTTTTCTGATGACCCTGTTCTTGTAGGAAGATTGGGGGCTGCCTATATACAGGGAGTGCAGGTAGCAAATGAACACGGTACATCCAAAGTGCTAGCTACCGCGAAGCATTTTCTTGGTGCTGGTGGTATGCAGTGGAACACATCAAGTAATAAAAATTTTTCCATAGATCAAGGCGCTACACCTGTGGACGAAACAAAACTTCGTAACACATACCTCCTTCCTTTTAAGGATGCTCTTGATGCAGATGTGCACACTGTCATGGTCGGACTAAATAGCTGGGGGGAAACCAAACTTGCCGCAGAGCACTACTTACTTACCGACCTTTTAAAAGGAGAGCTTGGATTTGAAGGTTTTGTTGTATCTGACTGGTATGGTGTCTATGAAATCCCTGGTGGTGAGTACCGTGCTGCAGTCACTGCCATACGTGCAGGAGTTGATATGGTGATGTTGCCGTTTGATTACAAATCATTCATAGGTAATGTTCATAGAGCAGTGCAACAAGGAGAAATACCGATGGAAAGAATTGATGACGCGGTTCGGCGTATACTCCGTGTGAAATTTGCCATGGGGCTATTTGATGCTACATCTACCCCTCCTCTATCAGATGAAGATTTGTTTGAACACAAAACACTTGCTAGGCAGGCAGTACGTGAGTCTCTCGTGCTACTCAAAAATTCTGAAGGATTGCTTCCACTGGACAGAAGTGCATCGTCGACTATCCGTGTAACAGGAAGTGCTGCAAACAACGTAGGAATACAGGCGGGGGCGTGGACCGTTGCATGGCAGGGTGTCGATGGGAATTGGATTCCGAAAGCGACGACGATACTGCAAGGTTTACAGGAAGTAGCTGGACCGAATGTGACATTTGAATTTTCTGAGGATGGGACTTACGAGGAAGGAAATCCTGTCATAGACGTGGGCATTGCCGTTGTTGGCGAAAAACCTTATGCAGAAGGTTGGGGAGACAATCCTTACCCTACTCTGAGTGAAGTGGATATACGTGCTATCGAAAATTTGAAAAAAGTGTGTGTGCGTGTCATCGTTATTCTGGTGACAGGAAGGCCACTTTTAATTAGTGATGCAATAGATGACTGGGATACAGTGGTCGTTACATGGCTCCCTGGGAGTGAAGGTGCGGGTGTTGCCGATGTACTCTATGGTGTACAACCTTTTACAGGCTCGTTACCACTTCCTTGGCCGGCACACATAGGGCAACTTCCTGTTGTGGGTGGAAAAACTAAAGACGGTACTCCACCACTGTTCCCCCGCTATTTTGGTTTGCGTTAGAAATAGATAGGTGTGCAAACACCTCAGGCGTTTGATATGCCAAACGTGTAGTTCGTGGAGAAAAGAAGGGTATCCTCTCAAGAATCTTCTGGAGACCTCCGCAACAAGACGCTTAACTTTAATGGCGTACGGTTATATAGCACGGTGGCGTGTATGACGTAACTATTGACATATCCCCTAGAACACTCTAAGTTACAAAGAGGCGTTGTTATTTGTAGTTAAACCATGTTCAATTATTGGGGGGAAAACCATGACAGCAATTGTCGTAGAAAAGAAAAAAGACGTTAACGGGTGTATTGATATCGATGAATTGGGGCTCAGTGATGAGATGAAGGAAAAGGTCATCTTGGCACAAATTAATCTTCTCAGTCGAAGTCAACCTGGAGATAAGGAATTTGCCGAGATTATAGCCAAATCGTTTCAACATGCGGCTCTTTTTGTGGGCAGAGTCATGAGCGAAACGTTCATAAAACTATCTTTGAGTAGTAGTTTTGATGGTCAAAAATACACAATTTTTGATGTTAATTCAGTAAGTGTCGACCCTGCCACAAGCAAAAGATTGAAGGAATCAATCAAAAAGGCCAGTGAAGAAGGGTATGTATCGGTATCGTTAGAATCATTCCTGATGTGAGTTTAAGCTCGCCCGAAACCCCGACGATACGTATTCGTCGGGGTTCAGTTTATGGTACAAAATCAATTCTTGGAGGTTTGAAATGAAATACTTACTGAAAGTATTTTTAATGGCACTGGCATTCGTTATCTTCACGTCCGGTCATTCTGTGTATGCGTTGACCGAGTACGAAGGGTTTCTTAACCCGAATGAGTTTGTAAAGTGGCGAGTTGTTCAGCAAGTGGTGCAAGGTGAACATACTTTTACTGTTTTCAAAAACCCAGACCCGGATGCTTTGATTGCAAAAGTAGAAACAGTACTGGAAACAGTTAAACAACCCAATGCTACTCCTACGTTTAAACTTGTCGCCTACTGCTACACTTTTGGCAAAACGCGGAACTATTTCGCATTGAAAGACGGAAAATACAAAAAGATGCGGGAAGAAAAGGTTCCACAAGCAGATTCAGTGAATCCTGATGATTACAGGGAAGCCCAAAAAGTGTCTACACAGGCATAACAGGCTTTGAAAAACGCCGTCAGCTTACTGACGGCGTTCGTTTGTACTTACCTGTGAACAGGAGATTCAATTCTATATATGATTGGTGCTTCTTCAGGTAAGCCCTGTATGTGAATGGTACTTTGTTCAGTATATATACCATCATCTAAAAACGTATCTGTTTCTATGTGTATGGGTTGGTAGGCTATACCTAGTGTGATTGCAAGTGTTACTGCTACTATCCATACAACTCCAAGAATGATTCCTTTGGTCAAAGTGAAAAGGTTTTTTTCAGAAACTAGACTACCTCCAAGTATGATAGAAACAAGCAAGGGTATCGTGACGGCCACGAGTATGGCGGGAATAAAGAGGTAGCTTGCAGGATTGGCGAATAGTGTGTCTAGTATTTCGTGAAATTCTGGGCGAATCCAAGCACTTTCACCAAGCCAAATAACGCTTACTGCGGAAACAAGCCCAGCTATACCAAATGCTCCCACGAGTAACAAGCCCAGCCCAACAAGCATCGTAATTATTTTAAAAAAGAATCGAATAAATTTTCCTAAAAATGCGAAAATGTTTTGTAGAAACCCCCGAGTGGTGGCCCATAGCCCACGGGTCGCTTCACTTATTTTCCTTTCATCAATTTTTTGAATGTTTTTTTTTACATGTTCAGTGATTTCTTCAATAGTGACACGGTTACCTCGCATGGCGTATTTCTCAGCTGTAGTCATTGCAGGTGGCACGATAAGCCAGAGAATAATGTAGGCGAAGAACCCAAACCCGTTGAAAAAGAGTGATATGACAAAAAGTACTCGAACGATAACAGGGTCAATGTCGAAATATCGTGCAATTCCTGAAGCAACTCCAGCTATGATTACGTCGTCGGTGTCTCGATAAAAACGGCGCTCTTTTGTGGTGTCTGAACTTCCTGTTTCATGTACAGGTTCTTCAACATGTTTCGTATGGGACGACATATCTTCGGAAGCCACTGCTTCAGCTGTTCCCATTTCACCAATTACATGCTCAACATCTTGTACCGATACTGCATGCTTCTCACTTTTTCCTGATCGAGTAAATTTTTCCGCAATTGCGTTTTCAATATCAAGTGATATTTCACTATAGTCGCTGTTACCAGAAAACGTATGCTCAATCGCAGAGAGATACTCCGATAATTTTTCATAGGCGTTGTCTTCAATAGCAAAGACAAATCCTCCAAGTGTTATGCTAGTTACTTTTTTCATATTGTGTAATAAATATAGTAATTATTGAATCTAATGACTTCCAATACTCTTCAAGTACGCTTAAAAATGTTTTACCATCTGTCGTGATACTGTACATTTTTCGCGGAGGCCCATTTTTACTTTCTTCCCAAGAGTAGGAAACAATTCCTTGTGACTTGAGCCTAGAAAGGAGTGGATACAGTGTTCCTTCCACCACAAGTAGGTTCGCTTTCTTTAATTGTTTAAGTATGTCGACAGCGTATGTTGGCTGTGTCCCAATAATTAACAATACAGAAAATTCTAAAAACCCTTTACGAAGTTGCGATTTGGAATTTTCCATGTTGTATGTCTCCACTTTCTTTTCTGTGCTTGTTTCATCCATATCTATATGATACCATCTGGTACTGTGTAAAGCAAGGTACCTTGTGTGACTGTTTAGTATATCCTTCCACTACAGAACCCCTACTGGCTTTTGCACAAAACATATTTGACAACATGTTCAAAATAGTGTATAAATTTCCACTACTTTTAAAAAACTTTTAACAACCAACCAAAATTACCGTGACTGAAATACTACATACAACTCGCTCCCTCTCTAAGAAAGGATGGCTACGAATTAAACAACATCCGCGAATAAGTATTGCCGCGCTTGTCGTAGTTTCGTTGTTACTTGGTTTTGTTATATTTGAGAGGAATGATGAAGCGGTTTCCCCTGACGAAGTACGCGTACCTTCTGTAGTTGTGACTTCAGTGGCTGTACTGTCAGCTGAGACAGAACCGTTTGTACTTCTCGGCGAGGTACGAAGCGTTTCTCAAGCTGAACTTCGTGCTCAAAAATCCGGAGAAGTAACACAAGTGTATGTTCGTCCTGGTCAGTTTGTAAAGGCAGGAGCAATTCTTGCAGAAATCTCAAATCAAAGTGAACGAGCTGCTGTATTGTCAGCTCAAGGTATGGTCGCTGCGGCAAAAGCGCAATTAGACAAGATTAACGCAGGCGCGCGTACTGAAGATAAAACAAGTTCTGTTGTGCAATCACAAGCTGCGCAATTGTCACTCCAGACATCAAAGCAGTCTGCACGCAGTGCGTACTCGCAAGCGTATACTTTGGCGCAGGATGCACTCTTTGCACAAGCTGATGATTTTTTCTCAAACCCTTACACAGTAAATCCAAGTTTCCGTATACGTACAGCTTCATTTGATGAAAAGCAGGTCATTGAAAAGGAACGCATTGAAATTGCAAAAATTTTAGAAAGTTGGAAACAAAAAACAGCGACTCCTATTTCTGATGAAGCACTTGAGACACGTCTTGTGGAGGCTGAAAAAGACCTTGAGAGAATTAAGACTTTTCTAAACTCAATCAGCTCGTATATTTCAGAACAAACTATCGATGCAAATCTAACGAGTGCCACAAAGGCAGCTCAAGAAGCAACAGTGCTTGGAGCACGCTCAAATATTAGTAGTGCACAAAACATTGTCCATGGAGCTCGAAACGGCCTCACTGCGGCAAAAAGCGGTGCTCAAGTGGCAAGTCTTACGTCTGACGTAGTTCTCGGTGGTGCCAGAAGTGAGGATGTTGCAGCAGTACAAGCTGGTGTTACGCAAGCCCAGGGTGCGCTTGCGGGAGCATATGCGCAGCTTGAAAATACTGTTATCCGTACTCCAATATCAGGAACAGTAAGTACCTTAAATGCCAATCGTGGAGATTTTCTAAATTCTTTTGATGTGGTAGCGGTTGTTGCAAACGAAGGTGCTCTAGAGATTGAAGTATTTGTGAGCGATAGTGCGCGTGAACGTGTTGTTGTTGGTGATCCTGTGCTAATTGCTGGTAAATATCAAGGAACGGTGACCAGTGTTTCTCCTGGACTTGATCCTGTTACAAAGAAATCCCGAATAACTATCGGTATCACTGATGAAGTAGAACTATCAAATGGTTCGTATGTGGAAGTTGCTTTAATGGGCGATAATAAAGAAATACTAACAGCTAGTTCGAGTAAGCTTTTTGTTCCCATCGCTGCAGTGAAAGTATTACCCAAAGGACTTGCGGTCTTCACGGTTTCTGAAGAGAACACACTCGTAGCACATCTCATAGAAGAGGGTTCAATTGTAGGGAGCAAAATGCTTGTTCCAAGTGGAATTACTCCTGAACTTATGATAGTGACTGATGCGCGAGGTCTCTCGGAGGGAGATGTTGTGGAAATAAAAGAGAAGTCCAGTATCGAAGAGACTAGCATGTAACTTAAAACATATGGCACGATTTTGGATATTTTTTACAGAAAAAACAGCACTTACGTATTTGTTGCTAGCCTCTCTCACAGTGATAGGTTTCACTTCTGCACTTACGATTCAGCGAGAGTCATCTCCTGAAGTGCAGATACCTATTGCGGTTATATCGAGCGCACTTCCTGGGGCGTCACCCGAGGATATAGAAACGCTTATTGTGGTTGAGTTGGAAAAAGCGGTAGCAAACATAGATAATGTTAAAAAACTTACCTCAACGTCCAGAGAGGGTGTCGGCTCAGTTGTTGTTGAATTTGAAGCCTCTGCGGATATTAATGAATCAATCGACAAAGTCAAAGATGAGGTAGATCGTGTAAAAGGCAACTTACCTACTGACGCAACAGATCCTGTGGTTATGGATGTCAACTTTGCAGACCAACCCATCATTATTGCAAGTATTGTTAGTGACTTATCTGTGACTGAGTTTAAGAAGGAAGCAGACTTACTTACTGATGAAATAGAGGGTATTGCAGGCGTATCTCGAGCAGAGGTGTCTGGGGTACGTGAGAGAGAGGTGACCGTGGTGGTGCGTAAGGAAGATTTAATACTTCACGGACTTGCACTTCAAGATGTCGTTTCAGCAATCAACTCCAACGATATAGCAACACCTGTTGGTTCTCTTGAAGTAGATGGTGTTGAATACGCAATACAGTTTAAGGGGCGTCTTGAAGAGACTACTGAAGTTGCTGATATACCAATAACTACACCAAAAGGTGCTGTAATTCGACTTTCTGATGTCGCGTTTGTTGGAGACGGAGTTGAGGATGCGACCACTATTTCACGTGTATCTGTAGACAACAAACCTGCCGTTCAAGCAGCAACACTTTCAGTATACAAACAGCGGGGAGGAGACATCACTGCGGTTTCTAAAAATGTTGCAGAACTTATTGAGACGAAAAACAGTGCTGATGGAACTGTTGCAAAGGTTGTTGTGACGTATGATGCGGGTGAGCAAATCATTAAGGATTTATCTAAATTGACAACAACAGGACTCGAGACTGTAGCACTCGTCTTGATTGTACTTTACTTTACCTTAGGCTGGCGAGCTGCGATTATCGCTTCACTTTCCATTCCACTTTCTTTTCTTACCGCCTTGATAGTTATGAAAGAAAGCGGTAATACTATCAACTTCATATCACTTTTCTCTCTCATTCTGTCCATCGGTATATTAGTCGATACAGCTATTGTGGTCGTTGAGGCCGTGCATACTAATATTAAAAAAGGGATGGATAAAAGGGCTGCTACTCGGCGAGCTATAGAAGAGTACAACATTCCTCTTACTACTGGCATCCTTACAAACTTAGCTGTGTTTGTACCTCTCTTTTTAATTTCTGGTGTTGTGGGACAGTTTATTGCAAGTATTCCCTTTACAAGCATTGCTGTTCTTGTAGCTTCCCTTTTTGTTTCTTTTGCATTCATTCCACTGTTTGCGTTAAAGTTTTTGAAAAAAGAAGAGGATACGTTTCAAGGAAAGCGAGAGCAGTTTGCAAACAAACTTAAAGAGTGGTATCGAAATAAATTGCCATGGATACTCGACTCTCGACGTCGAAAGATATGGCTTTCAGCAGGCCTTTCTGCATTGCTTGTTATGCTTATGGTATTTCCCTTCTTTGGAATAATTAAAGTGAGTTTCTTTCCTCCTTCTGATGTTGATTACTTGTATATCAACCTCAAAGAGCCTCAAGGTACACCGCTTGCACACACAGATCTTGCCATAAGTCCTGTGGAGGACGTGCTTTTGGAAATACCAGAAATTGAATCGTTTACGACCATGATTGGTGCAGGTAGTGTCTTTGATCAAAACCCAGGTACTGGTCCTCGTTTTGGATCTATATCCATAAACCTTAAACCAGACCGTGAGAGACACTCAGGCGAGATTCTAGAGCAGATAGAGACTGAACTTGCACCGTACACAGACTTGGATGTACGCGTATACCAACCTTCTGACGGACCACCTTCAGGTGCGCCGGTGCTCGTCACCTTTTATGGAGATGATACGATAGAGCTGAAAAAACTTGCAAATGATGCTGCAGATACACTTCGTTCTATTGAAGGAACACGTGCTGTTTCCTCAAGTGGTGAGGATGATGCGAACGAGTTCTCACTTTCAATTGATAGAGAAAAAGCAGCAGAGCTAGGACTTTCACCTGCTGTTGTGGCAAGTACACTTCGCACTGCAGTGTTTGGTACTGAAGCAACAACAATAAAAAATAATGGTGATGAAATAGCAGTGGTTGTGAAGCTAAATCTAAACTCGACCTGGACGACGGTGCATGATACGAACCGCGCAACACTGGATGCTATTGCAGAACTTCCTGTTAGTACGCCAAAAGGTACGGTGCTTTTAGGCAGTGTGCTTACAGGTGGGCTTAAAGCTTCAAGTGACACGATACAGCGAGAGAGTGAAAAACGTATTGCCACCGCTTCTAGTCAAGTGGAGGAAGGGTATGTTGCGAGAGAAGTCAGTCAGCTTTTTGAAGAACAGTTTACAAATAAGGTGACTCTACCCGACGGTGTTACCATGAAACTTGGGGGAGAAACAGAAGATGTGGACCAGTCGTTTAAAGATATGTTTCAAGCACTTATACTGGGAGTAATCTTGGTTTTTGTGGTTGTTATCTTTGAGTTTAGTAAGTTTCGAGAAGCCCTCATTGTTCTTGTCGTCGTACCACTTTCACTTATAGGTGTATTGCTTGGAATTTTGTTAACGCGAGAATACTTGTCGTTCCCAACCATGCTGGGCTTTATAGCACTCGCAGGTATTGTGGTGAACAATGCTATTATTCTCGTTGATGTTTGGAACAGGATGCGTATCGACCATCCAGAAATGAGTTTGCGCGATGTTGTGATTGAAGGTGCGGTCATCCGTATTCGTCCTATTCTTTTAACAACCGTTACAACGGTGATTGGTGTTACGCCCCTCATTTTTGCAACAGACATGTGGCGCCCTATTGCTATCGCTATTACTTTCGGGCTCCTCTTTGCCGTTGTTCTCACCCTTATTTTTGTCCCAGCTCTCTATTTGAAATTTTGCAAGTACACCAAGAAATCAAAAGATAGTATAGAGGATGCTGATGATGGAGAGTCTGGAAAAATGGAACACATCACTGAAGTCCTAAAAAAGAAATACGATATGAGTACCCTTATTAAAAGTTTGTTTGTCTTTTTGGCGGCACTCACTTGTTTACTCCCATCTTTGAGTTATGGGTATACGTACGACAATGCAACTATTCACACGGTGTATCAGGAAGCTCCTCGGCAATTTGAAGTGGATGAGCACGGCAACACGGTAGGGACCACAGTTTCAGGTATGTCGTTTCGACAGTACTCTATAGCAAACAGTTATGGTATACGCCTTCAACGATTTGAAATCGGACTCGCCTTTTGGTATGTGAGTGATCGTGGAATTATCTGGGCAGACAATGATATTACTGCTCTATCTGTGTACTTGTCACGGGTTGTGTAAGTCAGCAGTTAGTATTTCGTCATTACATGTGAGTTGGTCACGTGGGTGTATACCCAATACGTATACACTCCGGTCAGTTCTGTTGTTAATAAGTCTGCATATGGCATGTAGATGCGTGATAAAATTTCAGTAGCATGACCTTAAAGAGCCCCCAAAGTAACGACCTTGTTGGTCAGTTATGTAATAAGAAGTATCTCAAGAAACACTTGTCTCAGCTAGAGGAGCATGATAGTGATTCTTTGGCTCACTCACTTCGAGTGGGAGCGCTTGCTATGGATATTGGTCAACAAAACCATCTTTCAAAAAAAGACATTGTACTACTGGGAACAGCAGGACTGCTACATGATCTTGGTAAGTGTGATATTCCCAAAAAAATACTTACAAAGAAATCAGCACTCACGCGTGATGAACGAAAAGAAATTGAGAAGCATCCCCAGTATGGTTTCCTCCGTCTTAAAGAAAAACCGTTTGCTATTGCTAGGAAGGTAGTGGTTGCTCATCATGAATACTCCCCTACTCCCTATCCTCGCAAATTACCAAGACAAGGAAAAAAATCCACTCAATCAATAAGTGGCAGCAACTTACCTTTTATTACACAGATACTTGCGGTTTCTGACATGTTTGATGCTCTTGCAAACCAAAGGTCCTATAAAAAAGCCTTTGCAAAAACGGAGGTGCGACAGATATTAAGTACACAATTTACCGGAGAACAAATGCTGATTGAACAAGCTTTAGAGCGGTTTTAGGTACTAACCCAATAATCGTAATATATACTATTGACAATAGTGTATATTACTTTACTATATTAGTAATCAAATAGCTCCTGGAGAGTAGAACCAAGTCGAGTTTAAATTTAAAGGTTGTTTATTTGAAGTTTTATCGGAAATAAGTTCATAGTACATGCAACAAGGAACAATTTTGCGCCTCATGGATGGTAAAGGCTTCGGCTTTATCAAGATTGAAGGTGGAGAAAAGGACCTTTTCTTCCATGCAAATGAACTTCAAAATGTACAGTTTAGCGACCTCAAAGAGGGAGATAAGCTTGAGTTTGAAGTTGCAGAAGGACAGAAAGGACCACAAGCGGTAAATGTTAGCCGCATCTAATATTCTTCTTAGAACAAAGAACACCCGCTCAATGAGTGGGTGTTTTTGTTTTAGGCTTTCTCGTTGCACTTTTCGAATGCAAGTGGTGATAGTACTTTTAACTTTTAACACCCTGAATCCATAAACTATTTCATCAAAGATAAAGCCATAATTTGATACGAAAGAAGAATGCGTGCGTAATGAAGCACATATCCAGCTACAGACCGTGGGAAAGATGATACTAACTGCATATGCTCTTTAAGAAAGTCAAAGACACACTCTATCTTCGATCGTTGATTAAGGAGATCAATCTGCCAAGAAGTAGCAACTTTTTTCTTTTGAGTTGGCCAAGGTGGAGCGATGATAATGGTGCCAAATTTCTTTTTAATAATATTCCCCATTACTCGTGCACCATAGAGTGTGTCACCAACAGCTACCACACAATGGGTGTTAAGTATTTTCACCATAACCTGTGCATCGTACACGTTAGCGGAAGTAAGTGCGATACCACATAGAACACCTTCTATGTTAGTGCTTGCATGTAACTTAAATCCATAGTGCCAACCCTGCCAGTTCTTACCAAATTGGGCTAATCCTTTAGCTATTTTATGGCTTTCTGCTCGATGATTTTTGCACACAGGCACCATAGTAGCATCCATGAGTCGCACAGGTTCTCTATCAGAGAGGAGGAGTTCAAGAAGAGAAAACATGAGTGGGAGAACATGGTGTGCATGAGACACAAATGCCGAGTACTTTGGCAAGGTAAAGTCAGTGCTGTGGTATGTGCACAAAGTCCTATGCATATCTTTGAGTGTTTTTTGTTTTAATACGATTGTACCCCACAGTAACATCGTAACCATTTCAGACTGAGTTACGAGTGGTGGTCGACCTGTTGTATATACTTGTGGTGGTACCTGTTCGTCTATCCAACAATACAGATCCACGATATGATGTGATTGCAAAAAGAGCATGATATTTAGGGGCTGGTTGATAACAACCTCTAGCGTATCAGCTCTTTTTGTATTTGTGGCTTTACTTAGCCACAGGGGAGTTTATGGATTCAGGGTTAACATCATTGACATATATGCCTTTGAGTTATAAAGTCCGATACGGGCGGCAAAGTGTATTACCTTTTCAAATTCAACAAAGGGGGTTCCAATGAGCATAAATGATAATGTATTGTACAAAATAATGTTATGTATCCAGAACGTTGCTCACATGCTTATGAGGTGGTGGCGGAAGAACATCCAAAAATTTCTGAAAAAAAAGCGTCACCGTGCTGGTGATCTTGATTTAGGTGATTGGCTTCATTTCGAGTAGTAACTCATCTTGCTGGTTTTGCGCCAAGTTTTGACCAAGTGGGTTTTTCACAAGATGGTGTGTTGTGTACAGATTCTTGATTTGGTATAATTGTACGTAGAGTAGTATTTCCCCCACAGTTAATTCTGAAAAGACGAACCTTTGTTCGACATTTCTTGTGGTGGATTTCATTACAAATGTTCTTTAGAGATGAAGTTCATCTCTTAGGTATATTAATATGCCGCCGCTTCCAAGTGGCGGTATATTTTATGCCCATGTTTTTTGGAATTAATATAAATCAAAAATAAGCAGACTCATATATCGCAATGTGCTATATTCATGTGTATGAAAAAACCAGAAATACTTTCTCCCATACAAGATTTTACGTCCCTTACCGCTGCCATATCTGCCGGAGCGGATGCAGTTTTTTTTGGTGTGATAGGTTTTAATATGCGTGTCACTGCTAAAAATTTCACCGTTGACGATATCCCGATTATTACTAAACAAGCTCACACAGCGGGCGTGAGGGTGTACTTAGCACTTAACACTATTGTGTACCAAGAAGAGCTTGAGGAGGTCCGTGGGGTCCTAGAGGCGTCCCTAAAGGCTGGTGTAGACGCAGTGATATGTTGGGACCTTTCCGTGGTGCAAATAGCCAAGAGTATTGGATTACCTATACATTTGAGTACGCAGGCGAGTGTGGCAAATGCTGAAGCGGCACTTTTCTATAAAGAGCTTGGTATATCCCGCATCGTGCTCGCTCGTGAATGTGATATTGAACAGATTAAGAAGATAAAGGAAAAAGCGGACATTGAGATTGAAGTTTTTATACACGGTGCGATGTGTGTTTCTATTTCTGGACGGTGCTTCATGTCACAGTTTAGTACTTGTCACTCTGCAAACCGTGGCGAGTGCCGTCAACCGTGCAGGAGAAACTACATGATACGAGACGTGGAAGGTCAGTATGAATTTGAAGTTGGTCCGAACTATGTCCTCAGTCCCAAGGATATCTGTACCCTGCCGTTTATAGAGGATCTCGTGTTTGCGGGAATTGATTGTTTTAAAATTGAAGGAAGAAATAAAAGTGCTGAGTATGTTGCTCAAGTCACTTCTGTCTATCGTGAGGTAGTGGATTTTGTATGGGACAATAAAGATAGGATGGAAACTGCGGAGTTTAAAAAAGAACTTGCTGAACTAAAAGAGAAACACATGAAGAACCTTGAACGTGTCTTTACGCGAGGTTTTTCAAGTGGCTTTTTTATGGGAAAACCGCTCAATGAATGGACCGAAAAATATGGCAATGCAGGGACGGAGCGAAAGGTCTTTATTGGTAAGGTTGTTAATGTCTACAAAAAGATTGGAGTTGCGGAGGTGCAAATACAAACCAATGAACACTTGAGTATAGGTGATGAAATATATATACAGGGTGAAAAAACGGGTATACTTCGCGCTACAGTAAGCTCAATGGAGATAGAGCATGAGAAAGTAACTACAGCTTCCCAAGGAGAGATGGTCGCGATACAGGTAGAGGGAGAAGTGCGAAAGGCTGATGAGGTTTATCGAATAGATCCTATAGAGCATGCTAACCCAAAAAACATCCAATAAAAGATGAAGCGCCCTGACGTGGGTCAGGGCGCAAGGTAGAGGTTATTTATTATACATACGGTATGTTCTGAGGGTGTGTTGCACCCCCATCTCATTTTTTTTAAGGGTTATATGGCCCATTCTTTTTGCGCCAATTTTCTCGAGAATTTTTATTCCGGGAAAGTTTCTCTCGGCTACCACAGCTACCATAAAATCATAGCTTAGGCATTGATTCGCATACGTTTCCAATGCTTTGAATACTTCAATCCCGTACCCTTGGCGCTGCCACTTTTCTAATAGCCAGAACACCGGCTTGGGTCTGTTATTCGAGTGTTGTAAATTTGCGCACCCGATAAACTTACCTGTTGCGTTGTCACGAATTTGAAAATTGGACTGCAAACCTTGTTCCATTTGTGCTATCGCAAACTCAATCCTCTTAACCGTGTCCGAGTATTTTTTACACCGCTGTGCGTATAAAAATTTTGCGACCTTGTCAGTGTACCCCTCATGAATGTCAGGGATAAACTCTCGAGATATTGGTTGCAAGGTTATTCGTGGTGTGTCGATTACCCTGTTGAAGGGAAAAGATGATAGTAGCCCTGCGTTTTGTCCTACTGTACTTTGTTGCATTGAAGCCCCCCTTTCTAAAAGTTTACATACTGTGTATCCTCTACTTTGAAGGATTGCACAAGGTACGGGAGTTGTCAACACTTCAGGCCTAAAGAGGGTAAAGGTATACATTTGTTTCAACTTGTGATATTACTACGTATAGATAGGTATAAAAAATACAAAAATTCATCATATATTCATAAAAGAATAGATTAGGAGGAAAAGTAATGAGATTCTGTGCGATTTGCATAATGGTATTGTTGGCATTTATGGACCCCTTGCCGACCAGTTCTGCAGAAAAGCTAACATATGTTCCGCAGCTGGAACTGCGTTTTGCTCCAGATTTCACAAAGGACGATATAGATTCTTACCGTAAGATACTTGCAAAAATACAGGGACAATCCAACATCTGTGATTTTACTGAGATGCAACGTGCCCCCCAAATCTTTGTTGGTCAAGATGGGGTAGAAAAGATGACAGAAGCAATGCTTGCATTGGTTCTTCAACTTCATAAGCAGTTGTTATATGACAGATCTTTTGTCGAACATATTGCAAGTATGGTTGAGTATGATTATGCGGATGTGAAGAACACATATGTTGCACCTACGGAGTGGGGAGGAATAGGCATAACAACAAGCAATGGAATTGAGCTGTTACCAATACCATACGGAGGGAGATTACAACTTAGGGTTGAAAATAATCCTTCGGTTCACACGGCACAACATTTTTCGTTATCATCCAGACAGCAACTGCTTAATGGTAGCTATATGTTGCCGGATTGGTCGAAGTACATTTCTCGCGTGTTTGAATTTCATATTCATACAGATCCTTATAATAAAGAAGGGGAGGAATGTATTCCGAGTTATTCTAAGATAGATGGTGTTCATGGAAAAGATCTTGGTATGGCTATCAACAGTGCTATTGCAGGGGTGCCACACAACCACATCATCTTTGGAAAGCAGCCTAACCGTGAATTTAGTACTGTCTTCGTTGGGAGTAACAGAGACCAAGAAGGAAACTGGTTTGTCGTAGTAATCTCCCTTGAGAATGTTAAGTACTAATGTTCCTTTGAATCTCACAGCCGTCTTCAGAGACGGCTGTGTTTATTTATTCTTTACCCCAAGGGCGTAAGAACAAGCGCGCAAAACGAAGCTCTTCAAAAGAGTATTTGTTCTTCAGCGTTATACGTACCGGTGACAAATTCCATGTTTTCTCCTTGGCAAACGCTCGTGCAATCGACGCAAACTTTGCGTCAGAAAGTTTTGAATCGTCCCGTACATGCTCTAAGTGACTTTTGGTAATACTTCCCTTTTCAAGCAGTTTTTCGATATGCGAGAGTATTGTTTCAGGTGTAAATTCTCGTTTTTTCACTATCGCGTCTAGTGATGCACCCTCAATTAGCAAACGCTTGGTTTTCTCATAGGTAGATATGTTTTCTTTTGCCGTGAGCTTTTTTGTTGGTTTTGTGTGGTCCGGCTCATGTCCGCCTACGCGAAAAATAAATTCTTTTGAGACTTCTGAAATCCTCTCCACGGGAGTTTTCTGAAGTCTCAATTGTGTACGTGCGGAGTGTGCAAGAAAACGTTCGTTTGCCTCTGCAACATCCGGATGACGTGCGTACGCCCAATCGTTGATACCTTCAAGATAAAGTCCCGTAAATGTTTTTACCCTTGAGAGTGCTACGTATCCTTGACCGCCGACAAAGGTTTTTGTCAGGTCGATGTACGCAGCATCGAGCGTCAGACCTTGACTCTTATGCACTGTTACTGCCCACGCAAGCCTCAAAGGTATTTGAGTAACCTCGGCGAGGACTTTCTCACCATCTTCAATCTGCCAACTCGCGGGCTCAGTTTCTATGGTTTCTCCACTGTGTGTTTTAACAAGTGGATTTTGTGAAGTAAATCCTGTTACAGTTCCAAGTGTGCCGTTTACGTACAAGCCTTGGGGGTGATTTTTGACAAACATGACGACTGCCCCCTTCTTGAGAGTAAGTTTTTCAGGGACTAGTAATCCTTTTTTAAGCATCTCCACACGCTTCTTACTTCCCTTCCCTTTCATTGAAAATATGCGCGAGGGGGTCGAAAGTGCCTCAAGGCGTTTCGTGTTGAGTTCGTCGACATTTGCATTGTGTGTATATAAATGTGGAATGTCTTGAGGAACGGTGTGTCCGATTCTTTTTTCGACGAGTGCTCGCAGAGGTCTTGTTACATTTCCCTCACGTATCGCATTGAGGAGTGCCAAAAGGTCGGTGTCATTTTGTCGGTACTGGTCCGTAAGGTAGCACGTGTGTAGTGCAAGCTCGTTCCAAGTTTTACTTTGAAATGCATACTGAATCTTTTCTGACCCCCTTGTCACCGGGGGAAGTTGAAAAAAATCACCACACAAGATTACTTGCATCCCTCCAAAGGGCTCGTACGTCTGAAGTCCCGCCTGAATGGACTGGTTGACCATGGTAAGCGTTTTAGCACTCAACATGGACACTTCGTCAATTATAAGCACATGCGTGCGTTGAAAGCGTTTTACCAGTTTTTCGTTTTGCTCTATTCGATCTAGGTCGTAGGGAGAGAGTTCATCTTTAATACCAATTCCTGACCATGCGTGAATAGTTTGTCCGCCAATATGCGTGGCCGCAATACCAGTAGAGGCAGTGACTGCTGGCTCAATTCCTCGCTGACGAAGCCACTGTATGTATCTGTTGAGGACGTACGTCTTACCACTTCCCGCGGCACCAGTAAGAAACACGTTCTTTCCCATCGTGAGCACCTTGAAAGCTTCGTCTTGCGTCATACACAATAGCTTACCGCGAAGAGCGCTCTTGTGAAAGTTAAAAGTTGAAAGTTCAAAGTACTTTCGCCTTTGGCAAACACACAAGTCCGCATTTGCGGACTTGTGAACTTTCAACTCGCTTCTAACTTCTCTTAGATCGTGTGCGTCCTATTTCCGTAAGATGTTGTTTTCTAAGGCGTACTGACTTTGGGGTAATTTCCAAATACTCGTCACCTGCCATCAGCTCAAGACCGTTTTCTATGGTCAAAAGTTTTGGGTGTATGAGCTTAATTGCTTCGTCGGTACCACTACTGCGTACGTTGGTAAGGTTCTTGCCTTTTGTTGGATTCACCACCATTTCTTCACCTCGTGACGTATTGCCGATTACCTGTCCTTCGTATACTTCTACGTTTTCTTTAATGTACAGCGTTCCACGAGTCTGTAGGTTATCGAGTGAGTAAGCGAGCACCTTGCCAGTCACTTGTGAAATCATAGATCCCTCTTGACGTTTTCGTAGTTCACCGGCGTATGGTCGGAAGCCTACGACGCGCGTAGAAATAATACCTTCACCTTTTGTGTCTATCACAAACTGACTTCGATACCCAAAGAGACCTCGAGTAGGACCATCGAATACAAGGCGTACATGTCCGTCCTTTTGTTCCATAGAGAGCATGCGTGTTCCTCGAGTCCCAAGCTTTTCTATAACGGATCCTTGGTATACCTCAGGTGTATCAATAGTCACTTCTTCATAGGGCTCTAGTTTTTTACCATCTTCTTCCTTGAAGATTACCTGTGGCTGGCTTACTTGCATTTCATATCCCTCACGTCTCATGTATTCAAGGAGGATAGCAATATGTAGTTCTCCACGTCCGCGGACGATAAATCTATCTGCACTTGTGGATTCAAAATCAATTTTAAGTCCAACATTGACTTCAAGCTCTTTTTCCAGTCGTGAACGAAGTTGTCGACTGGTGACAAACTTCCCTTCTCTTCCAGCAAATGGAGAATCGTTGATAAGAAATGTTAACTCGATAGTTGGTTCATCCACTGCTATCATTGGAAGCGGTTCAGTGTCAGGTGACGTCGAGAGTGTTTCCCCGATAAATATATCCGGTAGTCCTGCAACTATCGCAATATCACCGGCGCACACTTTTTTTGTTTCTACACGAGTGAGTCCCTCAAATGAAAAAAGTTTTGTAATTTTTCCTTTCGTTGTCTTTCCCTCTTGTATCGCGAATATTGTATCGCCCTCAGAAATAGTCCCATCGTACACACGCACGATTCCAAGCCTGCCGAGGTAGTTGTCATACGCGAGGTTAAATGGTTGCGCTCGAAGTATTGCGGTATCATCACCCTTTGGTGCAGGAACATGTTCAAGAATAAGGTCGAGAAGTGGGGTAAGGTCGGTTGACACATCCTCAAGGTTCTTTTTCGCAATGCCTTCTCTCCCAATAGCTAGAATGGTTGGAAAATCGAGTTGTTCGTTCGTAGCTCCGAGTTCAGAGAAAAGGTCAAACACTTGATCGTGTGTGCGGTCAATATTTGCCGCAGGTTTATCTATTTTATTGATGACCACAATAGGTCGATGCCCCAGTTCCAGAGATTTTTTGAGTACAAACCGGGTTTGAGGCATTGGACCCTCCTGCGCATCTACGACAAGGAGTACAGAGTCAATAGAGCGAAGGACTCGTTCCACTTCAGAACCGAAGTCGGCGTGACCAGGTGTGTCAACAATGTTTATTTTTGTATCTTTGTATATACACGCTGCGTTTTTGGAGTAGATAGTAATACCACGCTCTTTTTCCAGTGTGTTGCTATCCATCGAGACACCTTCGCCCACGGCATTCGTTTGTCGTAGAAGTGCATCAGTAAGTGTTGTTTTTCCGTGGTCAACGTGGGCAATAATTGCCACGTTTCTAATATTTTTTGCGGTTGGTTCCATAGTGAAATAGGTACTCTTTGAGCACGAAAAATGATTATGCCACATCCTATCAAAAAAAGCTAGTACGGCTTTGTGCTACGAGGTATGCGTGTAACTAATGTACGTCTGGTCCTAGTATCAAAATGTTCTCATGCTACTATGTATTTAATGAAGAAACATGGTAGAAGTTTGACTGCATTCATAATACTTATTGGGATACCAGTGTATGTCCTCTGTGTCTTTGTCTCCGAAGTGTTTGCGCCAGAAATGGAAGTGGTTCAAGATGACCATACAGTTGCACGTGTCACCTTTGTTGGAGACATGATGTTTGACAGGTATATACGAGAGAGCGGTCATGCCCGTGGTTACGATAGTATTTTTACAGATGTGCTTCCTATGCTTGGCAAAAGTGATGTACTTGTCGGAAACCTTGAAGGTCCGATAACTTCACTTACTCCGGTGTCAGACTGGCGTGACGGTGGTCCTGACCACTACCGTTTTACTTTTGCAACGACCGTCGCAGACACTATTGCACATACAGGTTTTGATGCCGTTTCCCTTGGAAACAACCATATTTTTAATTTTGGCGAGGAAGGAGTAGCTCAAACAAAAACATGGCTAGCACAAAACAACCTAGGATACTTTGGAGCACCCGATGAAGTGTATGTTCCATGGAGATATGCCTCCAGTTCCCCGACAATGGTTATCTATGCATTTGACACTTGGCATTCTCGGGATGTTGTGCGCTTAACCGAACGTATTGCGGGAGAGTCGGAAGATGTTTTTGTCGTTGTGTATGCCCACTGGGGTAACGAATATGAAATAACTCCCACTAGTGGACAACGAGAGCTTGCACACCGTTTTATTGACGCAGGGGCTGATTTTGTTGTAGGGTCTCACCCTCACGTGATTCAAACCAAGGAAATGTTTCAAGGAAAATGGATATATTATTCTCTGGGAAATTTTGTATTTGATCAATATTTCAGTCCTAAAGTGCAGTGTGGTGCCATTGTGAACTTAACAATACAAGAGGATTTGACGTATACGGTTGAGGAAGGGTTTGTTGAGTTAGCACGAGACGGTACTACAAAAATGGGTGACTGTACTGTCTCTGTTCCGCTTGATGAGTAAGGGTGCGTTTAGGCTATTACTTGCACTGTGGTACAGTGTGTGATATTTGTAGCCGATACAATATATATTATGCAAACACTTGTAATTGTTGAGTCCCCTGCAAAAGCAAAGACTATAGAGAAATATCTCGGTAAGGGATATGTAGTCAAAGCATCTGTTGGTCACATACGTGATTTACCAAAATCGAACAAAAACGCCATCGATATACAGGCGGGTTTTGTGCCGAACTATGAAGTTGTTCAAAAGAAGCAGGATATTATCAAAGAATTATCCGCCTATGCAAAAAAGTCTGACAAAGTTCTTCTTGCTACTGACCGCGACCGAGAAGGTGAAGCTATCGCTTGGCACCTCGTAGAGGCATTGAAGCTGCCCAAAGAAAAAACAAAACGCATCGCTTTCAATGAAATTACCAAAGAGGCCGTGCAGGAAGCTATTAAGCATCCACGAGATATTGATCAAAACCTACGTAAGGCGCAAGAAGCAAGACGAGTACTCGATCGTTTGGTCGGGTATGATCTCTCAGGACTTATCTGGAAGAAAGTGCGTTATGGTCTTTCAGCGGGACGTGTTCAGTCACCGGCACTTCGCATACTTATGGAGCGAGAGAGAGAAATTCGAGCGTTCATACCGGAGGCGTATTGGGTGCTCACTGCGAATGTCGTGTCTCACGATTACACCTTTTCTCTCACCTGTACCGAAGAACCCAAGGAAGAGGCAGAGGCAAATCGCATCGTTGCTGTGGCAAAAGAAGGTTTATGGTCTGTAAAAGAAGTAAAAGAATCTGAACAAAAGCGTGCTCCTCGACCGCCGTTTACTACCTCAACATTGCAACAGACCGCTTCAACCCGTCTTGGTTTTTCTCCATCAAAAACCATGGCTGTAGCACAGAAACTCTATGAAGCAGGACACATTACCTACATGCGTACGGACAGTTTGACTCTCTCTGAAGCCGCACTTGGTATGTTGTCTTCCGTTATTGAAAAGAATTTTGGAAAAGCATTTATAGAAATCAAAAAGTATAAGACAAAATCAAAAAATGCTCAGGAAGCTCACGAAGCGATTCGCCCCACAAACCCTGTCAAAATTCGTGCTGGTAGTACAGATGAACAGAAGCGTTTGTACAACCTGATTTGGATGAGGACAGTCGCTTCGCAAATGAAGAGTGCTCAACTTGCAAAGACAAAAATTCTTGCAAACATTGCAGGTGGTACTATTCCTGACTTTGCGGTGCGAGGTTCACGTGTGGTATACGATGGATGGCTTAAAGCCGATCCTGCGGCACGGGGTGAAGATATTGAACTGCCTCAAGTACATAAGGGTGACTCGCTTACACTGACTTCAATAGAGAGTGAAGGAAAGTACACCACCCCACCCAACAGGTTTACCGAGGCGGG
>Ga0209211_10003105_pt1 | contig 27558 bp, 13 predicted proteins | sample RifGroA2_FD_183992 | JGI IMG/M metagenome (GOLD analysis project Ga0209211, IMG submission 183992) | Groundwater microbial communities from Rifle, Colorado, USA - Groundwater A2 (SPAdes) (version 2) | ecosystem: Environmental > Aquatic > Deep subsurface > Groundwater | place: Rifle, Colorado...
TGGCCAATTGCGTGACATATATTTCCTGCTGATTGGAAACCATGCCCGGCTGCTCTATGCCGAGTGCGGCAAAGTCGGGTTTTTTCCCTTCCGTAAACGCCTTCAATCGCGCCTCTCGCAGAAGTAGCGAATCGAGGCGCGCTTTCATTTGCCCATAATCGGCATGTGCCTGCGTGCCATCGATACGCAGCAGCACCGCACCCTGCTCGACCAGTTTGCGCTCTTCAGCCGCGATTTCAGCCACCACGCCACCATCCAGATGCTGCACCACCTTGACGCTGCCGGAAGGAATAACTTCGCCAGGGGCGCGCGCCACCTCCTTCATGCGGGTTAACGCCGCCCATACCAGAAAGATCAAGACCGGACAAAAGCGGGAACCAGCTCCTCTTCGATATGAATGCTCTCCGAAAGGAGGCTGCGTTCCCTGTTACCCAGCGGCATTTGGGTCGGGGATTCCGGTTCCTGATGCGCCTCCTTCTTCTTTTTGAAGAACAATCTTTTTTTGAAAAACATTTAGGGACACCTCTATAAACATAAGCCGGACAAGCCGGGATCAAAAATGTAGGTCGGGCTCTGCCCGACATGGTGGGCAGAGCCCACCCTACGGTTTCGTTGAAAAATTCTTGTCATGAATTAACTTAACTCCGACATGACTTTATCTTTGATCTTTTCAAAAGGCCCCATGGCGACCATGGAGCCGCGATGCATCAGGATTACGCTATCCGCGAGGCGCATGTGCGCCGGGCGGTGAGAAACGATAATCACAGTGGAGCGCCCGCGCAACCATTCGATACAACGCACCAGCGCTTCTTCCCCGCACTGATCCATGCCTGTGCCCGGCTCATCTAGCAACACGATGTCGGCCGGTTTGAGCATGGCACGTGCGAGAGAAAGGCGCTGGCGGAAACCGTGCGGCTGTTGTGACGAGCGGCTGTTGGAAATGCGCGTATTGAATCCCTGCGGAAGCGCCGCGACATCCTCGGCAAGCCCGGCCATTCCCACTGCCCAATTCATCTCCGCATCGGATGCGGTCGGATACACCAGGCGCAGGTTTTGCGCCACCGTGCCATAAAACAACTCGCATTGCTGCGGCATATAACTGATTTCGGCGCGTAGGTCGGCGGCGGTAAGCTGGCGTATATCGACGTTATTGATGCGGATGGTTCCGGCTTGCGGAATATAAATACGCTCGATCAGTTTGAGCAAGGTGGACTTGCCCGAGCCATTACCCCCCGCGATCACAATAACCTGCCCCGACGCCACAGAAAATGATACGCCCAGCAGAACCGGATCTGCATTATTGGCGTAACGGAAGGAAACTCGCGCAAAGCTGAGCGTTCCACCCGCAACGGAGCCGATGGTTTGAAGCACCCCGGTTTCCGATTCGCCGCGGATGCGCATCAGGTTCTCAACCTGGCGGATACTGGAGCGAATATGCACCACCGAAGCTGCCGCCAGAAATATATTCTGCATCGGACCGGTGACGCGCCACAGAATCATCATGGTCGCCACCATGGTGCCGCCGCTGATGTCGCCGCGTATCGTGAGGTAAGCGGACAGCGCCAATGCCATCAGGCCGGTAGCTGACCCCAGTATCTGCGCCATACTGTTGATGCGGGCATGTAATTGGTTATTTTTGAAATTGGCCATGACCGATTTGCCGCTCAATTCGCGGAACCGGCTTACCCAGGAGTTATCCGCACCCACGGCACGGATGGAGTGCATATCGGTCAAAGCCTCGCTCAAAAATTCCCAGCGGGCTGTGGCCAGCATTCCAGATTTTGCCACCGATATTTCGCCGGATTTTCGCGTAAAAAACCACAGCAAGAAAAAAAATAGCGCCGACGCCAACATCACCAGCAATACCCATGGATTGATAACCGCAATGGCCAGCAACAACACTAGGGTCGAGGGCACTTCAAAGATCAACAATGCAGCCGGACCCAGAAAGAAATCGCGCAAACTCTCCAGGTTTTTAAAGCGCCCCACCTGATTGCTGACCGTCACTCCGTCGGTGGAAGAAGTCGGCAGGTTGATAATGCGTTGGAACAGCGTGTTGCCCAGAATGTATTCAAAACGGCCACCGATAAAAGCCATGATCTGGCTCTTGAGATTGCGCAACAAACCATCGACGGTAATTGCGACAACCACCCCGACCATCAAAAAAGCGCCCATCACAATATCGCCGGACGGCAACACCAGATCATAGATAGATCTCACAAACAGGGGGGGCGCTAGGGCAAGCAATGCCCCCGCTATCGTAAGAACAAACGCCAGAAAAATGTGGCTGCGGAAGCGCAACAACAACGTGCCGATCCAGCTTGATTCGGAGCGGCGCGACTTGGCCGAAACGTCCGCTTTCTGGAACAGATAGATTTCCCCCATCTCGGTGCTGGGCACCATTTCAGTTTCGGCGCGCAACATGCTGTCGAACACCCATAGATTCCCGTTGGGCAACCGTTTCAGCACCACCATCGCCGCCTTGCCGGGTGGCACAAAAAGACAGGGCATCAGGCGACAATCCAAACGCGCCAGATGGCCGTCAAGGTGTTTGGGGAAAAGCTCCAGGCTGGCCATGATCGAGCACAGCACGGTAATGCCCAGGCGTTTCACCAAATGCGGCATGGCATCGGCCAGTTCCCGGGGTTGCCCCTGCCATCCAACCGCGTGCAACAGCGGCAGCAAACATATCGAAAGATCGGATTCCTCATCGAATTGGCGGCGGACGACAGCGGAAAGATCATCGGCAGATGCGGGGCGTTGCGGCAAATTGAGCATGTCTGCCTGAGCCGATACTGCGACCGCCGCATCGGAACGGGTTTCGACAATACCTTCATACAGGCAGCCATCAACCAGAGAATAGGTTTTATCGGCTAGATTGATCAGCGAAGGACGGTGGGTCACCAGCACCATGCTGCACTTCCCTTTCTGCTCCGCCAAATAGTCGCGCAGCAACTGGTCCAAGCGCATATCCAGGGAAATATTGGCTTCGTCGAACAGCACAACACTGGGCTTGCGCACCAGCGCCCTGATAATGGTGATAACCTGGCGCACCCCTGCCGGCAGGGTTTCCGCCACACCTTCACCGACATTGGTTTCATACCCCAACTTCATGCCTGCCACGATTTGGTCCAACCCCAGCTTGCTTGAGATTCTCAGCGCTTCCTCATTGAGGCTGGCATCGAACATGGTCATGTTTTCGAGAATATTGCCGGACACAATCGTGCCGGTTTGCGGCAACAGAGCTATTTCCTTATGAACACTGCCTGTGGTAAAACTGTCCAACGGCTGGCCGTCCGCCAGAATCTCGCCGGAAACAGGCCGCACCATACCGTTCATCAGCGACAACAGGCTGGTTTTACCGCTGCCGCTTACCCCCAGAATAGCGATGCACTGCCCCACCTCCAGCGTCAGGGAAAGATTGGAAAACAACTCATCGCCGCGCTCATTGCTATCGCGCGAACCGCCATAAAGGGCGCTCCTGGCCAAAGATTGCGTGGAAATAAAATCGGCGCCTTTGAACTTCAACGTGACATTGCGCAGCTCCAGCGTTTTTGTAACCGGCGGCATCACCGGTTTTCCCTCGTCGTTATCGTAGGGCATATCGAACACTTGGTTCAGCCTGTCATGTGCCGCAACAAAAGACTGGTAGCGCATCCACACCGACAGGCCGCGGCGCAACGGTTGCAGCGCGCGCACCGATAACATCATGCATGCGGCCAGGCCACCGGGGGTCATTTTCCCGCTCATCACGAGCCACGAGCTGGCAAAAACCACCGCTACGATCATGACTTGCGAAAACAGCATGCCCATATTCGAAGCCAGCGCATTGCCACGTATCAGCGCCTCGCCCAACCCGGAATTAGTCTCCTGCAACCGCTCGTAGCGGCGCAGCATCAACGACTCCATCGTCAGTGTTTTCACCGAATAGATGCCGGACAATACTTCGGTCAAAAAACCCAGACGGCGGTCATCCTGAATAATGCGTTGCCGGACCTGCTCGCGCATCCAGTTACCGAAGTAATAAATCAGATAAGAAAACAGCAGCAGCAGGAAGATCGGCACGGCGACCAGCCAGCCGCCGATGATGTAAATCAATACTGCAAAAATTACCACGAAAGGAAGATCGAATAACACCAGCAGCGCCTGACCAGAATAAAATTCGGCCACCTTGGTGGTAGCCAGTATCCTCTCCTCATGCATGCCCGGCTCATCCTGCTGATAACGCTGCAACGGGACATGCATCAGCCGTTCGAGTGCGGCAACGCTAGTATTGTGCTCGAAGCGCGCGCCCAGCCAACTGGTAACCTGCCCGTTGATCGAGCGCAAAACTTCTTCCAGAATTAACGCGATGACTACCCCGATAACCAGAAAAGCCAGCGTCTCCAGAGACTGGTTTGCCACCACGCGGTCAAGTATTTGGAGTATCGCGAGAGGCAGCGCCAGCGCCAGAACATTGGACAATAAAGTAGAAATACCCAGTCCCGGCAGCACTCGGCGCAAATCGGACGAGCGGAACAATTGGCGCAAAGCACTATCCCCTGGTTCTCGCCCGGCATGCGTATTTCGATCAAGCTTCGAATGCGTTTTTTCCATGCTATTTCGTAATTCTGTTAACCCAAAGCCAGACGAACCGGAACCAAAAAGGTGAAGCTGTCTTACCGTAGGTTGGGCAAAGCGTAGCGTGCCCAACGAACGAAGATGCCATTTTAATGTTGGGCACGCTACGCTTTGCCCAACCTACGCACTATGCCCGACATGGTGGGCACAGCCCACCCTACGGCTGTCCGTTTTTAAAAATGCTAGAGCCATTTTTCGTCAAGCTGATCTTGCATGATGACCAGCGTTTGACCGGTGTCCACTTCCTGCAACTCCTGTTCCAGTGCCTTGCTGTGGCTCTTCACTTCCTCGTGCAGCAACCGCACCTCCAGCATATTGTGTACGCGTGCCAGCACCTCGCCCCGGTCAAATGGCTTGCTGATAAAGTCCTTCGCACCGATGTGCAGTGCGCGCAGCTTGTAATCCGGGTGGCTGGTAATCACGATTACCGGAAGATAATCATCCGGCTCTATTTTCTTGAGGCCCTCCAATACCAGAAACCCATTCATGCCGGGCATCTCGATATCGAGCAGGATCAAGTTGTAGCAATTTTTTTGGTACAGATCGCAGACCTCAAGCGGGTTTGTCGTTGTCGTAATGGAGGTATAACCAGCGTTCCTCAACATGCGATCAAGTATCTGAACATTAAATTCCAGATCGTCGACAATCAGGATGCTGGCGTTAAAAATATCGGTTTCTTTTATCATAGTACCCGCTCCAAAATATACCTAGGCCGGATGAGCCGGAACCAAAAATGGAAAGTTGCCTTCTCGTAGGTTGGGCAAAGCGTAGCGTGCCCAACATTAACAATGCAATATTCATTTGTTGGGCACGCTACGCTTTGCCCAACCTACGCACTGCGCCTGATAAAACAATTAGTCATTCGACTAGGCTGGCAAAAAACGCCAACCAAGTCGCTGGTTATAACCCAACACACGTCTTAACCAACATCATTCCATAACCACATTGTCTATTGCCTGGCGCAGCAGCGGGTGGCTAAACGAAAGCCATCCATCCGCATTGCATGACAACACTCCTGCCGCTACCGCACGCTCCGCCTGCTGGCGCAAAATCTCGACATTCTCGCCCAGAGCCACCGCCACCTCTTGCAGGCTTGCGCCAACAACATTTTTGGCCACTTCACGCAATAAATTGCGATCCAGACGCAAGTTATCAAGGCGGGCAGTGATCGCAGCCCGTAACGGCAATGCCAGTTGCTCCGTTTCATGATGCCGCGCCAGCTCGACTGCAAACAGCGGCACGCCGGATGCTGCACTAGTAATCCGCTGCACCTTGCCCGCCCGCCCCTTTATCGCGCCTTTACCCAATGCGTTGCGCACCAGCACCTGAATGGCTTGCGCGGACAGCCGCCGCAGGCTGATCGTCTCGGTTGGATGCCCGGCGTTTTCGCGCATCCCCCTGCGCCCCGCAAAAATAACCAGCTTGCCTTTTTTGACCGCGTCCGCCCCGGCAGCAGACAACAGAACCTGCTGCTCTTTTGCCAACAAATGAAAGTCGTCGACCACAACGAGTTCGGGAAGGTGTGCAGGCTTGGTGCGCAGCGATACCGCAACCTGTTCCGCAGAGCATTCTGTTCCACTCACGGTATCGTAAAGACACTTGCCCAGCACTGACGGCAAGCTGCGGCAGAACGCCACCCGTCCCTCATGCTTGAGACAAAGCTTTGCAATTGCGTCGCACAGGCGGGATTTACCCATACCCATCTCGCCTTCCACGAGAATCAACTTGCCCGTACCTTTTGCTGCCCCATTCAAGGCCGCATAAAGTTTGGTCAATTCGGCGACCCGGCCAACCATGTGATAAACCCTGCGCGATCCGGTCCAATGCAGGTTTTTTAGTTCCCGCAACAGCATTGTCGGCGACAATTCCTGCGCGCCTCCTATACCGAATAATTCGATCAAATCCAGAGCTGTCGAATCGAACAAGAACCTGCCCGGAGGAACGTCGTTCAACAACTCGCGAGCAGATGCGATAGCGACACTGGCAATCGCCTCGCCAGTCCAGCCACCGAACCGTTTCATGCTCGCAAAGGCTAACCCTGCCGTCATGCAGCCGCGCAATTTCTCCGCTACCCCGGTTTCCGCTGCCCCTGTTTTGGCAATCTGGGCATCCATCGCCAGCAAATCGTCATACACCGCGCGTGCGGCTTGCAGGGCAATCGCCAGATCATATTCGGTGACCCGCTGAATGCCGAAGATAACGTCCCCGGCATTACCGTTACGCGCCAGAAAAACGGCGTCGTTGGCGGATGCCATAGCCGCCAGACTGCCATACATGAGTTTCACTGTCGCATGGCTCGCATCTTGCGGCAGTGCAATACTGAGCACCACGCAGGGGCGGCACTCCAGCAAGCCTGTCATTGGCAGGGTGGTGCCGCGATTTTCCTGCTCATGAAAAATCTCCATACCATGTGACACCGCCATGGCACGGTTGCTGACATTCAATTTCTTGAAAATTGCAACGAGATGTTGCTTGACCGTGCCGAGGCCGATACCCAGTTCCTGAGCGACCTCCTTGTTTACTTTGCCCGCCTGCAACAGCTTGAGTATCTGGTGCTGGCGCTGGCTTAACTCGGGCTGTTGTGTATTTCGCGCATTCCCATTCATGGTTGACTCCCTTTGGTATCTTGACCGGGTGTATCTTGATCTAAACTGCCTTTGCCGGTTACTAAAGGCGTATTCAAACCATCTTTCTCCGTAAACGACTGTGACGATACGACACCACAACGCTGCTGCCCGGCACGCAACATTGCGCAGAACTCTTCAGCCAATTGTTTTTCAGGGAATCTGGCAATAAATAATTGATACCGGGAAACATGGTCATCGCCTGCATCGCCCACCCGGCTCTGGCGGCGCGGATGAATCGTCCGGCTTTTCATCTGCTCTGGGAAACGGGCGCGCAAATCGCGCCATGCCGCAGCGACGGCGTTACGATCATGCACATCGGACATTTCCACCAGCCAAAACTGCTGCTCAGACCAATCTACCCCGTCGAATTTCACCCTGTTTTGTTGAGTCGCTGCAAGTGCGGTATTGGCCTTTTGCTCGGCTTTCGCGCGTGAATCCTCGTCTCTGGCTTCCTGTTTGGTTTTCTCAGCCGCCAGTTTTTCCGCTTTGGCCTTGGCCAATTGCTCCGCCTTCAACCGCGCTTTTTCTGCCTCCGCTTCACGTTTGGCTTTCAGTGCCGCAGCTTTGGCTTCCGCCGCTGCTTTGGCATCAGCTTCGGTCTTGGCTTTTTTCTCCGCTGCCACGCGTGCCGCTTCGGCCTGCGCTTCTTCTCTGGCCTTGATCTTTGCAACCTTGACCTCCGCATCCAGTCTTGCTTTCTCTTCCGCTGCCGCCTGTTTTTCTGCCTTGGCTTGAGCCTGCTGCTCCGCCTTCAACCGCGCAGCTTCGGTTGCTGCTTCACGCTCAGCTTTCAGCTTCGCGGCTTTAGCTTCTGCCGCCGCTAGCGCATCAGCTTCTGCCTTGGCTTTTTTCTCCGCCGCCATGCGCACCGCTTCGGCCTGCGCTTCCTCTCTGGCCTTGATCTTTGCAGCCTTGGCCTCCTCATCCAGCCTTACTTTTTCTGCCGCTGCCGCCTGTTTTTCTGCCTTGGCTTGAGCCTGCTGTTCCGCCTTCAACCGTGCGGCTTCGGTTTCTGCTTCACGTTTTGCTTTCAGTTTCGCTGCTTGGGATTCTGCTGCCGCTCGCGCATCAGCCTCGGCTTGGGCCTGTGTTTTAGCTTCCTCCTTTTCTTCCCATATCGTCCATTCACCATCCTGGCTCCTGCGAGCCAACAACAATTGCTTCCGTGATGTTTTTTTATAGTCGCCAACTTCAATTATTTCTACAAAACGTGCTGTTGCTATCAGTTCGTTATGCCGTTCAATTTTCAAATTATCGGCTCGCACCTTGATGGAGGCCGCTTCACCAATCCGGCGGCGGCGTTTGGCTTCCCATGCCTCACGATCTCTCCCGTCATCCGGTTGAAACGCAATGTCATAGCAAGACAGGTAACCTTCCACGTTCTTTGCTGACCAATCCTTCAGCCAGCGCCCAATCAGCGCTTCCGGTGAGTTTGCCAACATTTCCGCCGCTTCGACTTCAGCCGGTTGCCTGGTCGTTGACTGCATGGCTTCTGGCGCTGCTTGTTTTTCTGCTTGTGCTTGGGATTCGGTTTCCTGCACTGCCTTCACCGCTGCTGTATCGGCTTCGGTTACCTGCACGGCAGGCGCCGCTACAGGTTGCTTTGCCTGTGCCTGAATTTGTTGCTTATCCTTATCCCGCGCCATATCCGGGCGATCATTCAATGAATGCCCATTCTTATCACTATTGTCCGATGGCGCAACAAAATCCCCCTTCCCCGCAAGCGATTGCGACGATACGGCACCGCAACGGTGTTGCCCGGCGCGCAATATTGCGCAAAATTCTTCGGCCATTTTTTTACTGTGGAATGTGCCGACAAACAACCGGTACCAGGAAGCGCGCTCTTTTCCTGCCGTATCCACTTGCCCTTGCCGCTGCGGAAGCAGAATCCGGCTCTCGATCTGCTTGGGGAACCGGGCACGCAAGTCTCGCCATGCAGGCAACACGGCACCACGGTCATATACTCCTGAAAGCTCCACCAACCAATCATTTGTGCCGCTTCGCAACGAATTTCCGGCCCAGTCCACTCGCTCGCCCGCTTTATTGACCTGCGCCCTGGCTACCACATCGGCCATGGTGACGACACCTCCCGCTTGATCTTGCGCCGCATTGTTTTCAGGCTTCGGCATCGCGCCTGCCGGCGGCGCAGGCCGGACACCTTCTCCGGGCATGACATCATCACTGGGTACGCCCCCGCCCAACGCACTGAACAGGTTGACCATGCCCCGGTAGCGATCCAAGCGAACGTTGTACCAATCATCCAGATTGCGCTGATAAGTACGTTGCGTATCCAGCACGACCAGATAATCCACCGCTCCGGCCATAAAGGCTTCCTGGCTGAAGTTCCAGGCGCGCAATGACGAATCTGCGGCCACGCTCTGCGCTTCCAGGCGTTTACCCATAAAACTGATCGCACTCAGCGAGTCATCTACTTCGCGCACCGCGTCGTAAATCACGCGCACATAAGTTTCCACCAGCTCCTCATGCACAGCTTGGGAAAATTCCACTTCTTTGGAGCGCTTGCCGCTATCGAATATGGTCGCCGAAAGGTTGGCAATAACGCTCCAAAACAGTGACTGCGGCGTGAATAACCCCGACATATATATGCTGCCGTAACCCGCCTGGGCTGTCAGATCCAGCGGCGGCAACACCCGCGCCCGCGCCACATCGATGTCCGCATCTGCCGCCAACAGCCGCGCCTCCACCGCGCGCACATCTGGCCTGTGCAACAATAATGCCGACGGCACACCGGGAAGCACCGGCGGGAATTTTGCCGAGTCCAGCCCGCTATCGGAAAGCTTCAGCGCCACGGGTGCCGAGCCTGCCAGCGAAGCAAGACGGTTAAGCACTACCTCGCGCTGCTGTTCGAGCACCGGGATAGTGGCCTTGACAGAATAAACCGCCGCCTTCTGCTGCTCCATTTCCGTAATGGTGGTATCGCCCACTTCCAGGCGCGCATTCACCGACGCAAGCATTTCGCCCAACGATTTTTCGGTTTCGCGCGCGACCCTCAAACGGTCGTTGAGCGAAAGGTATTCCATGTAATTGGCGGTCACATCTGCAACCACATTTCTCTGCATGTCGTCGCGCTGGTAAGTTGCGCGCAACAACTGCAACTCGGCGGATTCGTACAGCGAATAGGCCTCTCCCCAAATATCCGGACGCCAATCGCCCCTGAGGCTGATTTGATGGGTGGTGCGCGACTTGTTTTTACCGCTTGCATTGCCCCTGCCGATACCGGACTCCGGATACTCATTTTTAACCTGCACCGGCATGGTGATCGTCGGCGCCTTATCGGCTCCCGCCTGGTCGAGCCGCGCCTTGCTTTGCGCAATACGCAACGCCGCGATCCGCAAATCGGGATTATTGGCCAGCGCGCGATCCATCAAACCATTCAGCTCCTGGCTCCCCAGTAGGCGCCACCACTCGGCCAGCGCGGCATTCAACGGGAACGAAGGTGCTGGTGCAGACGAAAATACAGGTGCCGACGAAGGTGCGGGCGAATGGGTTGAAGTATTTCCGGAATTGGCAATATTGGCGACTATTGGCGCTTTTGCATATTGCTTGGGAAGGTCTAGCGCGGGCACGTTGTAGCTATCACGTTTTACAGCGCAACCCGCCAACAGCAAAAAACACACTGCCGGGAACGCGATGTTCCGCAAATATAAAAACCGGCGATATTCTTGGTGCGCCATTACATATCCGTCGGCGATCCTGAGCTTGTAATCGACCGATATGCAGGCGAACTCACGCTCCCTGGGTTAAAACTCCGTGTTTGTGAGTGAACAAGCAATTTTCGGCAGTTGCTCAAAATTATGGATAAAGTCTCGTTCCGCTGCATTGACATGATGTGTGAAACCTAAACAATCCGCATGATTATTATTCGAAATGAATACTACCAATACGCAGCAACCGACAACCACATCAACACCCCTAATAAAGCAATTCTATTCGAGGCTTAACAAATACCGCACGTAAGCCGATGAACACCAGCGAACCCAGCTTGGATGGAGTGTAGCGAGATACTGGATGGTGAGCCCATTGAAGCTACTCATTACATTCCTCCGGTAAGTTGCATAGCACTGCTGAGCGGCTCCTTATTTGCTATCCGTTCAGTGTGGTTTATTTTTATTTTGCGTTAACCATACTCATGACAAGGCCATAAATCCGACCTCAAAATAGCGAGCTATTTACCGTAGGCTTAACCAAAGAAGAATCTAGTTCGACAGGAATCGGCCCGAACGAATTTCAACTCTTTAAAATGGCCAACACCATGAGTGAAATACATGGATAACAGCGTATGGAAGGCTACCAAAATTCAGTAGCAGAAAGCTGACAAATACTGACAATTCACCACGCAATTTTCCCCGTCCAGCTTGCAGGAAGAGCGCGGCAGTAAGGTTTTTTTGCTACCCAAGGCAACTTGACAAGTTACCAACTCTTTGGGTTGCATTCATAAAAACGAACCAGATTGCGCCCACACCCTTTCGCCTGATACATCGCTATATCCGCCCACTTGACGATGTCTTCCGCGCCGGCTTCATGACCGATGAATAGCGCCACGCCGATGCTCGCCGCGCAACGGTGTTCGACGATCTTCTCCGCTTCGTCTTCGTGTTTGAATGTCAGCAAATAGGGTTCGGCCAAAGCGTTGCGGATTTTTTCCGCGACGATGCCTGCCTGCGCGGCGGATTCGTCTTTACCCTCGTCCAGCTCGCCGAGCATCACCACGAATTCATCGCCGCCGAAACGCGCGACGGTGTCTGTCTCGCGCACGCAGCCGGTGAGACGGTGTGCCACTTCAATCAGCAGCAAATCGCCCACACCGTGTCCGTAGGTATCGTTGAGCGGCTTGAAGTTATCCAGATCGAGGAACATCAGCGCGCCATACAGGCCGCTACGCTTGCTGGCAGCCATTGCATGCCCGAGCCGGTCGTTTAACATGCGCCGGTTAGGCAGTTGCGTCAAGGTATCGCAGAAAGCCAAATTGTTGATTTTCTCTTCCGCCGCCTTGCGTTCGGTGATGTCGTGCAGCGTCGCGACATAGTGGGTGATTTCTCCGGCATTCCCCTTCACTGCGGTGATAGTGAACTGCGCCGGATATGTTTCACCGTTCTTGTGCCGGTTCCAGATTTCACCCTTCCATACCCCGGCTTGCCAGAGATTTTTCCACATCGTGGCATAAAAATCCGCATCGTGGCGACCCGAGCTGAGCAGGCCCGGGGTCTGGCCGATGGCCTCCTGTGCCGTGTAGCCGGTGATTTCGGTGAAGGCGCGGTTGACCCGCAGGATAACCCTATCGGCATCGGTGACCATCATGCCATCGTCAGACTCGAATGCGATGGCGGCGATGCGGAGCTCTGCCTCTGCATGCTTGCGTTCTGAAATGCCCCGCACCACGGCCAGAATCCGCTGGCTGCTACCGATAAGCGCAAATCGGAGGCTTACTTCGACCCAAAAGAGATGCCCGTCGCGGGCGCGCGCCAGCCAGTCGAAGGTCTGCGGGCCATCGGTGTGCGCCAAGCGGATTTTCTCAACGGCTTCGGCGGTCGAATAGGGCGGCGCACCGGAGCTCAGATCGTTGACATCGCAAGCGAGCGCCTCCTCATGGGTAAGGCCGTACATCTCGCACATGCGGCGATTGACGTCGACAATGCGCCCTGTTTCCGCATCATGGATGAAAATCGCATCGCTGACGGTGTTGAATATTTCGCGAAAGCGGCTCTCGCTCTCGGTCAAAGCATTCTCTGCCTGCTTGCGTTCGGTGATGTCATAAAGCGACACCAGATGAACCCCTGCAAACGATGCGCCAATGGGGGCGGCGCCTGCCAGCACCGTCTTGATGCCGCCATCCTTGCAGCGGATGCCCAGCTCCAACTGCTCAAACGGCTTATTCTCCCGTTTGGATTTTCCCAAATGTGCTTGCCAGGTTGCCGCCACCCACTGCCGATAAACCGGATCGGGGTAGGCCTTGGGCCACCATTCAGCCAAAGTGGGCATGTCCTCCAGCGTGTAACCGAAAGTGCGGATGAATGAAGAATTCAGGTAGGTAATGTTTTGCTGTTCATCGTTCAAGGCAAACGGTATGGGGGAAGCTTCGATGATGGCGCGGAAACGTGTCCCGCTCTCGCGCAATTGCCGCTCCGCCTGCTTGCGCTCGGTAATGTCGCGGATAAAAACAAAAAACTGCTGCGATTCAGACATGAAGGTAGAAGATATTTCCACGTCAATTTCATGTCCGTCTTTATGGCGATGGCGTGTTTCAAATCGTGCATAGCCTTGCGCAATAACCTTCTCGATGTGCGCCCCGACTTCATCCACAGATTGCTCTATCGCCTCCAATTGACTGATATGCATGTTCACCAGCTCATCGATCGGGTAGCCCGACATTTCCGCATAAATCGCGTTGGCTTCCAGCAGATTGCCAAGCGCATCCACCATCCAGAAGCCATCGTTTACGGTATCAATTACCAGCTTGTACTGCCTGAGCGCCAACCCGGCTTTTACGCGATCAGTAATATCCTGCTTCACCGCAACAAAATGCGTAATCTCGCCTTGCTCGTTAGCCACTGGGGTAATCGTCATTTCCTCGTGGTACAGCGAGCCATCTTTGCGGCGATTGATGATCTCGCCGTGCCATATTTCGCCGGAAATTATGGTTTCCCATAATTCCTCGTAATAGGCTTGGCTGTGCTCACCCGACTTGAGCAGTTCTCCCGGGTAATGGCCTATCGCCTCTGCCACGCTATACCCGGTGAGTTTGCTGAATGCCTGGTTCGCCCACTCGATTTTTGAACTCTTGCCGGTAATCACAATCGCATTGGCGGCAGCATTCAATGCGAGATTTTTCAGGCACAGATCATCCCGGCTGCGGGCGCGCCCAATTACCTGCGCAACCAGGTCGGCATGGCGTTCGATCAAGGCAATTTCCGCATCCGAAGGCTGCGCAGGCTTGTGGCAATAGATGGCAAGCGTGCCAAGCACGCGTTCATCACTGCCCCTGATGGCCTGGCTGTAAAAATCCGGCAAGCCGGGCGCAATATCGTGGCGCAGGAGCTTGCCATCCTCATCCGGCAGCAAAATTGAGCACCGCATATCCGGATTCTGATTTTCAATCTGGCGCGCCAGATCTTCCAGTATTTCGCATAGCGGTACGCCCAGGCTAACCTGCTTGAAAATATGGTTATGCAATGCCAATTCGCCGGTGCGTTTGCGTAGCGCCGTCTCCGCCCGCTTGAATTCGGTGATGTAGGCGGCCAGCGCCATACTGGCCGCAGACAGAATAAACATATAAAACCAGTAATTGACCAGATGAGTGTTGACAATATCATTGGCGAAGAAGCCAGTGCCCTGAATTGCCCCCAACAACGCCTGGATCGCCACCACGAGCAAAGCGATCGCTGTTCCACGGTTTCCGAGGCGCACGGCCACCCAGAAGAGGATCATAAACATCCAGTAGCCCTTGGCCATCTGGCCGACACTATCGTGCAGCCAGCCGAGAAAAACTATCTGACCAACCAGCACTGTCAGGCCAAGCAGCAAGATTACCTCCAACTTTTGCCCCGCTTCGTGCCAATCATTTTTTGCCCGCCACCAAACCAGTATCAAGGGTGTAACCAGGATGATCCCGAGCGTATCGCTCATCCACCATTGAACCAGGCTGTGAAAATAGTTTTCGGGGGTAAGCAGCCTGGAAAACAGCAATACCGAATTCACCGCCAAAGCGCCGATGGCGGTGCTGACGCAACCGCCCAACAGGATCAGCCGAAAGTAGGCGCGCAACGATTGGAGGCGCAAATCAAACCCGCCTTCGCGGGTGAGCAGCCAGGCACCGCAAAACGCCTGCAACACGTCGCATGAAGTGATGGTGACCGCCGCCCAGAAAGAGTTGGTAGATAGTGAGTTAATCAGGATGGCACCGAAAAGCACACCCCATGCATATCGTTTTCCGCCAATCAGCAGCGCGGCCAACGCCAGCCCGCTCGCCGGTTCGAAATAGCCGACAATAGTCTCGCTCTCGAAATAGAGATCGCCAACATAGAGCAACGACGCGTAGAGCGCAGCCACGCCGAGCTGTTTCAGTATATTTGTAGCACGTTGTTGGGCGTTTAACATGTAGCTATGTCGCAATTGATTGTTGAACCGGGCGAGCGCCGGAACCAAAAACGGGAAGCTGTCTTCTCGCAGGTTGGGCAAAGCCTGTCCTGAGCATAGTCGAAGGGCGTAGCGTGCCCAACATTAACAATAGCATCTGCGTTCGTTGGGCACGCTACGCTTTGCCCAACCTACGCACTCTGGTAGGTGCGAATTCATTCGCACGCAGCCTGCTGTTCGGGCGAATGAATTCGCCCCTACAGCACCGCCAACTGCGGTTTCCAGGTTCAGTAAGTTTTTTCATCCGTCCACAAATCCTGTGTGAATCTCACCACGCGATTGCGCCCGGTTTCCTTGGCATGATAGAGCGCAACATCGGCATATTTGACGGTTTGCCAGAAGGTTTCGCTATCTTTGGGAAACTCCGCGATGCCAATCGAGATGGTCTTTTGCAAAACCGTTCCGGTCAACTGCACTTTGAGGTTTTCCACCGCTGCACGTATTTTCTCGGCAGCCAGATCAGCCATATCACCGCCGGCATCCTGCATGATGATCAGGAATTCTTCGCCGCCATAACGGATCACCATATCCGAAGTGCGCACAGACTGCGTCAATACCTTGGACAATGCCTTGAGTACGGTATCTCCGGCATCATGCCCGTAGGTGTCGTTGACCATCTTGAAGTAGTCGAGGTCGAGCATCAGGATCGTCATCTGGCTCTTGCGCCGCTGCGCGGAGGCCACCAGTGTTTCGGCATATTCTTCAAGGAAGCGCCGGTTATGCAATCCGGTCATGGCATCGCGCAGATTGGATTCGCGCAGGGTGTCCATCAGGCGTTTGGCCTCGATCACCGGCGCTGCTTCGCGCAAATAAACATTGATGTAGGGAATAATCTCCTTGATGCGTTCCGCATCCTCTTGCCCGATCACCAGTTGCAGCACGCTGCCGACCATACCGGACTGAATGACAGGAAAGCAGGCATGACAATACTTCTGCTCGCCTTCGGGAGGTTGGAAAGCGTAGCAAATCCCCGGCGATTCCGCTGAATCGATCAAATGCCCGGTGCGCCGCGCGCGGCAGGTTTCAGAACGCACCAGAATTTGCGGATCACACCAGCGGCAGGCAGCGCCGAATTCCCCATCCACCGTGATGGGAATCATCTGGTTTTTACTGGTCTGCACTTCATAGATCGAAAAATTTGGAATACCGAAGCGTTCGCGCACCACAACAGAAAGCCGTTGATAAATTTCTATCTTGGACTCGTCTTCCTCAATCGCCTGCTTGAATTGTGACGCGTTTATCAACCCCTGCACCATGCCTATGGTTGAATTCAACAGATTGCCCTGTTCTTCGAGCGGCTTGTGTTTGAGCAGTTGCGCCACATCCTCGCGGATAGTGGAGAGTCCCTTGTGCAGAAACTGCATCAGCTTGTTGATGTCCAGAGCGACCTGCCCGATCTCGTCCTTGGTGCGCTGCTGGATGTTGGCATGAAAATCTCCGTCGATTGCGTGACTCACCGCACCCTGCACGTCGTTCGCCGTGGTAATCATCGGCTTGACCAGACGACGGAAGAAATACAGCATCAACACCATGAAGAGTGCGACCGATGCCACCATAATGGCCGAAACGAACACGGCATTATCCTTGAGATGCCCAATATACATGGTGACCGTCACCGCTCCCAACACCGAGCCTTCGGCCACATTGTGGCACTGCATACAGACCGGATTTCCCTTGCGCGTGGCAATAAACGGGATAGTGCCGCGAAATATCGGCCCGGTTAATTCACTCACTACCTCAAAATGAGGTTGGCCGGTTTGCAGCACTCTGGTTTCAATGTCATCTACCGTATTTTCCTCGTCCGATCCCTTGCCGAACTGGCGCACGACATTCTCGCCGCGCGCCACATGCACGGTTTTCAGCCCCTCCACTTCGCCGAGACGGCGCAACAGCCCATCGCGCTTGGCAATTACGCCATTGACCATATCCTCGGTCAGGCTGACGCGAATGATTTCTGCCACAGAGCGAATATGCGCCTGCGCAGACATGATGGAAAACTGGCGGTATGACAACAGGCTGACCACAGTTAGCACGGCAATCATGACCGTGGACAGTCCCACTGAAAACAAGGTAATTTTTTTATTGAGATTCATCGCTCCTCCAGAGCCGGTATTTTCATGTGCTATCGGTAGCATCCGGTCATTTCTGGTCTGCAATATTTTTGAAATCGCAGGGACGGCTTAGCAGCGCCGGTTTCATTTGCATGTCCAATTTGACGATATGCCCGTCAATCATCCAATTCCTCAATGACCTGGTGAAATGATCCACTGTGCCATCGCCCCATACACAATTTTTGGCCAACAACTCATCGCGCATATGCCGAAGTTCCTTCAGCGAATATAGTTGCGCCTGTTTGTGTTTGGAGTAATCGAATTCGGTCGCCAGCGCAATTTTTTCTTCGTTCACAAAATGGACATGCAGCCGGTCTTCAAGCATCTCAAACGCTTGCGCCAAGGCGGCACAGTCCCTTTTCAGGATTGCATGCACTACGTCGTTAGTCAAGCCGATCAAATTCATGTGTTCTGAATCGATAACTTCGTTCCCGACACTCAACTCTTTTGTCCATTTGATGGCCATCATGCCTCCTTGCGGAAAATCTATGCCGCCCCACAGGCGAATTTCAATAGAGAGCCGTAGGGTGGGTACACCATGTCGGGCATAGCCCGACCTACTTCATCATCTACACCTTGAACACTTCCACCGCACCTCTCACCTGCGCGGCCCTGCTTTCCAGCGCATTCGCCAGCTCCAGCAAGCTCTGCGCCGCACCGGCATTTTCTTCAGACATGGCCGCAACGCGCTCGGTGCTCTTCGCCAAATCATTGGCGGCAACATTCTGCTCGGCCAGCGACGCGGAAATATCGTCTATCACTTTCGCCACTTCGCCAAAACTTCTCTGGATACCGGTAATTGAACCTTGCGCGGTCTCGGCATCCGCCACCCCTTCACGGGTAGTTTCCACCACCTTGCCCATACTGCCCAGCGCGTGATTGGCCACCTCGCCGATCTTGGCCGACATCTGGTTAATTTCATTAGTGGCATTGGCGGTGCGCTCGGCGAGCTTGCGCACTTCATCCGCCACCACAGCAAAGCCACGCCCCTGCTCGCCTGCGCGCGCCGCTTCAATCGCGGCATTCAACGCCAGCAGATTGGTCTGGTCGGCAATTTCCTTGATGACTTTCACTATATCGCTGATACGCGAGGCATCTTCACCCAGGCGCGACACTTCGCCAGAGGCGGTCTCGATTTCCTGCGCGGTCGCCAACAGGCCGGTTACGGTCTTGTTCACTACCTGTGCACCTTGCTCGGCATTGCTGCGCGAATCGTTGGCGATGCGCTTGGCGTTGCCGCCCTGATCGCTGATGTGCGTGGTGGATACGCTCAGCTCTTCGATGGCCGCAGCCATACTGCTCACCGCATCCGATTCGTGATTGACGTTTACGGCGATTTGCTTGGCGGATACGGCGAGGTTGCGCGCCATGTCGCCCACCTGATGGGCTTGCTCTTTCACCGCCGTTATCATGCCGCGCAACTGCGATTGCATCGCATAGGTATTCGCCAACAGGCTGCCAGACACCGGCAATGTGCTTGGCTGCAACGAGAAATTGCCCGATGCCATGATGTTCACCACCTGCGCGACGTCTTTCGGGTCGCCGCCCAATTGGCGCAGCACCGAGCGGATAATGGCAAACCCCATCAAACTGCCCAATACCGCACCGAGCAGCAGCAGCGCGATGGAAACCATGCGCATGGTTTTGAAGGTGGCCTCCGATTCATCGTGTAATTTTTTGGCATCTCTCGCTTCCATTTCGACCAGCGCATTCAGTGTTTCGTCCAACGAAGCTTCCAACGGGGCAATATGCTCCACTATTATCCGTTTGACTTCCGCCACATTATTGGCGCGCATCGCGGCCATGGCAGGCTTGATGCCCTCTTCGACAAAACGGGTCCGCACGTCGGTAAATTTTGCCGCCAGAACTCTATCTTCCTCGTCGGTCAATGAAGCCAGGAAAACTGGCCACGCCTTGTCAATTTCTGCCTTGTTATCCGCTATCTTCTGAAGATGTTTCGCCATATCCTCGGGCTGGACAACCGCCTTGGCGATAGCAAGCCGGTTGCTCAGGTTGGTTCTGGTGATGCTGTTCAATGACACGATGGGGGTCACCTTATATTCGAACACCTCTTCCAGCGCGTTATTGGTCTTGCCGGAAACAAACAGCCCCACCCCGCCGATCACCGCCGATAACGCCAGTAACGCTGCTACCAGGAACACCAACCGGGTACTAAGTTTCATATTATTCATCATCGCCCCCCATTTATTTATAGTTATATTTATCTGCGCTCACACATTGTTAATCCGTCAATAAATCCTATAGCTTCCCTCAGCTACCATATGGTGGGTGCGCTTTTGTGCCCACCATACCAGGCTTAAAATCTACATCTCCCCACAGGCGAATTTCAACAGAAGTTTCCCATTGGTGTTAGGCGGGACTCCTCTCCATTCTCCATTTTTTGAACTGCTATAAACCACATTTCCTTTAGCCATTTTTTCAGAGTGCTTGGAGAAAGAAAGTGAACGATATTTCTCTTCCTTGCAGTCGAATTCATATTGCTTCCTTGATGACAGATATATTTCGTCATCGTTTGTTTGAACCGTCTTGAAGTCGATCACCCACCACAGCTTTACCCTGTTGTCAGCTTCACGAATAATTTTCGGGTCGGCATAGACAGTTAGATTTGCATCTTCGCTAACCTTAACCCACACCGCCACCGCACTATTGCTTGCGACCATCATCAGCAGCAGAAAAATAACTCTACGCATTGCAATCTCCCTATTTCAGCACGACCGGTTTATTGGCTGTCTTGGTACGTTCATTCAACGGCATAGACTGCACAGCTTGGTGGGCACAAAAATGTGCTCGCCCTACTTGACTCGGAGAACCATCCTGGCTTACTAGACACCATATCGATGCAGTACAAGGCGCTGGCTGTGCCGTGTAGCAACAGTAGCCCGTATGAAGCGTAGCGAAATGCGGGAGGCGTGCCACCAATCTACGCTCGCTTGGCTGAGAATGGCTCAGAGGCATACTATTCTCCGGTGGTTTTTGGGCAAAGCTTTCCTTATCCAAAACATTTCTGTTTCAACATCAACAAATATTCGGTTGTGATTTTGACTGCGGCGAGTGCGGTAAAATTGTTCCGACTGGGAGGTAAAGCTGTGTGAGTAATCGGGGGTTTTATCCACCTTTTTTATTGCGTATCCCTTTTTGACTGCGCATAGAAAGAGCCGAGTTAAATTTTCCCGGACTTGCATTACCCCCCCCGCACTATTCATGCCACTTTTGATGTCTATTTCAACCATTTTATTTTCTTTATTGTGCTGCACAGGCTTACCTCAAGCGATAAGCACAGATGCGCAACTCGCATAAGATTATCGAAAATAAAGGGTTAAAGGCTGACAAATACCGACAACAAGCTGACAAATGCTGACAGTTTACCGCGCGCTCATGTCCTCTCGGAGAGCTTCAGGATGTCTGAAACAAGTCATGTAGGTTGGGTTAGGCGCGGTTTTTGGCCGTAACCCAACAAGCACAATCATTACGCCAGCCGAAGAGCTTTTGACCTGGCATCCAAATGCCGATGTTGAAAACTGGGTTTGTTGGGTTACGCGATGCCCCTCACCTCAATCCTCTCCCGCCTGCGGGAGAGGAGGCAAACGTGAAAAGCACTTGTTGTTTCCTGCCGCTAACCCAACCTAAACATCTGCAAGAACGTTACCGCACTACAACCAGCGGGCGGATAAATTTGTAACCTACGCCGCGCACTGTTTGCAGGGGGTTGCTGCCGTTATCCAAACCCGGCAGTTTGCGCCGCAACCGGCTCATGCAGGTTTCGAGGGCACGCGGATCATAGTGGGACGGGTTCTTGCCCAGAGCCTTAATCAATGTATCGCGATCTGCCTGCTGGTTATCCGCGACAGCCATTGTCCGCAGCAACGATAACTCCCAACTGGTCAGCGGAATGGCGGGCGATCTGGGCGGCATCAACTCGGAGCGCGCCAGCAACAATTGCCACGACTGCTCCGCTTGCGGCGATGAATCGAGGCGCATGGACATATTGTCGATAAGCGCCAGCAACTCGGCAAAATTGATCGGCTTGACGAGATAATTATCTGCTCCCGCGAGGCGGCACTCGATACGGTCAGTTCCTCGGTTAAGCGCCGTAACCATGACGATACCGATCGATGTGCCGAGCCTCTCGCGCAACCGCCTTGCCAGCGTGGCACCGGTCTCTCCCGGCAGGCAATAGTCCAGCAGCACAATTTCCGGGTTGAATTGTGACAAACAGGTTTCGAGTTCGTCGCCGTTCATCGCGCCGCACACCTCATGGCCGGAATGTTCGAGAAAAGAGACCAGCTCTTCAAGTTGCCCTATATCATCTTCTACCACGATAATGCGTGTCATAAGTCCACCCCGGCTCAGGATTTGAATTCTATGTTCAATTTACGCAAACGTCTGCATGGCACGCAACTATTTTTATCCCGGTTAAGCTTGCAAGCCCGTTTTCTGCTGATCTTTGGCGCATCGTCGCTATTTTTTGCACTGGCGATCTGGTTTGTATTCAACAGCGTCGCAGAACGGATGGTGGAGCGCATCGGTGCGCGTTTCGCCGAAGAGCAGGCACTCTACGACAGAACGCATACCTTGCAACCACTCATCCGCGAAGTGGCGCTGGCGCGCCAGATGGCCGATAACGCCATTATCAAACGGTGGGCCGCGAACGAACGGAACCCGCAACTATACCGGCAAGCGCAGGCCGAGCTGGAGAAGTACCGCCAGCGCTTTCAGGGCGGCAGCTATTTTTTGGCTATTGCCGGGTCGGGGCATTATTATTATAACGATGCGGGTGGGCAATCCCCCGATAATACGCAACCGCGCTTTACTCTCGACCCGGCAAAACCGGCGGATGCTTGGTTCTACGCCACCGTCGGAAGTGCAGGAGACTACAATATCAATGTGGACGCCAACCCGAATCTCGGTGTAACCAAGGCTTGGGTCAATGTGCTGCTGCGCGATGGCGATAAGGTGCTGGGTGTACTGGGAACAGGTCTGGATATGGGTGTCTTTGCCAGCAAAGCCGACGCACCCCGATCCGGTATAACAAATCTTCTCATCGACCGCAGCGCGTCCATCCAGATTTACCGCAATGCCGGCAACATCGATTTTTCCAGTATCGCCAAGCCTGCCGACCACAAACATTCGACCGACCAGTTGCTGGACAACTCTGAAGACCGCATGTGGGTAAGGCAGGCCATCAGTCAATTTGAAAATGGCAACTCGCCCGCAACGAAAAAACCGGTATATATCAAGGGCCAGCGCTATTTGGCCGACTCGCCTGTGGCGACAAGATTCGTGCATATCCGGGGAAAACCCTATCTCGCCGGCATGGTGGCGTTGCCGGAAACAGAGTGGTACGGCGTTACCCTGCTAGACCTGTCTGTCCTGTTGCCACAACATGATTTTCTGGAAGTCGTGCTGGCGATTGGAGGTGTCTCGCTCGCCCTTATGATGATCCTGTTATTTTCCCTGCGCAGGCTGGTGTTGCGACCCGTTGCGGTGCTGACCGCTGCCTCTGACCGCATTCGCCAGGGCGATTACGCGAGTGCTCCGGCAGAGAAAGGCAGCGGCGAAATCGGGCAACTGACCGTGCAATTTCAGGCCATGCGCCATGCTGTCCACAAGACACATAGCTGGATGGAAGAAGAAATCAATAAACGCACCCGACAACTCAGCGATGCCAAGGAAATGCTGGAAGTTTCGCTCCAGCAGGAAAAAAACAGCCGTGAAAACCAGGCTAACCTGTTATCCCTGATGGCGCACGAAATCCGCAGCCCGATTGCGGTGATCGGCAATACCGCCCAAATGTTGAACGCGCTGGCGCAGACCAAGCAACCCGATTGGCAACCGCGCATCGAGAAAATCATGGGGGCGGTGCTGCAACTTGCATTGCTGATGAACAAATTTCTCGACGAAGACCGCATCAACATGAAAGACAATGAGCTGAACTTGAAGGTGGGTGACCTCAATATTTTCTGCGGGGAGCTTGCGGATACGCTTGCGGCAAATCATGACCGCCCCATCCGCTATATGCCATATGACGGAGATGCCATGATTCCGGCGGACTGGCATCTGATCAGCATTGCCATCGGCAATCTCATCGACAACGCCATCAAATACTCACCGCCGGACAGCGATATCGACCTGCGCATCGTGCAAAATAATGCAAATATGCTATGCGTCGAAGTAACCGACCAAGGGGCTGGCATTGCACCGGAGCTTCAGCAACGAATTTTTAACGAAAAGTTTATCCGGGGAGAACATGGGAGCAAGATACGGGGAACCGGCCTTGGCCTTTACCTGATTAACTGGATTGCCACATCTCACGGGGGATATGCCGAAGTTTTTTCAACGCCGGGCAATGGCAGCACTTTCCGTTTATGCCTACCACAGCGGAAGCTGGTCTGAAGTAATTCCAATTAGAGATAAAAGCAAGAATAACGTAAGGTGCGTTTTACGCACCAGTTTGTAATGGTGCGTGGAGCTCACCCTACGAAATTATTATTATTTTTAACGCAAATTAGAATTAACTATTTGTGTTTAATCATGTTTATCAAGTTGTTCGGACATTTTCAAATCGCCCAGAGCCAGATGCGATTCCGGTTTAGCTTGCTCATTCGCCGATTCGACCTGTGCTGCTACAACCGCATTTTTGCCTGCCTGATTCATGGCGGAATGAATGGGCTGATTAGCCCCGGCAGGCTGCACAGAAACTGTTTCCTGCGTATGAAATACCGACAGTGAAAGCCCGATAAGTGCCGCCACTGCAGAAACCAGCCCGGTGCCTTTTGCCAGCCTGACGATTTTCTCTTTTCTGCGTTGGCGCGCCATCAACTGGAGCGAATCCATCGCGTTGCGCGAATGCTCGATTTGTGCGCGAAGCCGCGCATTTTCCAGTTCCTCCAGCCCGGCATGCTGCTGCTCGACCAGCACTTTTTCTGTTATCAATGCAGCCTTATTTTGTGCCGCTTCTCGGGCGCGCCGCTCTATGGATTCCCTTTCAATCAGTGCCGCATTGGCTTGTTCATCGGATTTCACCCTCAATTCAATTTCATCCAGCACTTTCTGTTCGATTTCCAGTCTTGCCCGCTGTTGTGCCAGCAACACTTTTTCTTCTTCATGCTGGCGCAAGGCAACCTGCTCGGCCCGCTCTGCAAGGCAAGCCCTTTCACGGGCTGATTCGTATGCAGCCTGCTCGGCTTGCAATCGCGCCTGTTCCGTCTGGGCAGCCCGCTGTTCTTCTGCAACACGCTGCTCGGTCGCCTCGGCAACAGTCAGCACAATTTCTTCGCACTGCCGTTTTGCCGTTTCAATGATTTCCTTGGCGCGGTCCAGAGCAGCCTGTTCAGCAGCAACTTTCTCCTGTTCTGCCCGCACCGCCAGCCGCTCTTCTTCAACACGCTCCAACATGATCTGCTCCGCGTCAGTCGCCAGCGAATGGTGCTGTGCAATTTGCGCCAGCAATTCGTTCACATGATCGAGATGGCGTTGCTCATGTTCAAGCAACTGCGCTTCGATATGTTCGCGCTGTTTGGCGGCCAAGGCTGCCTTTTCCTCTGTTTCGCTGCGTTTGCGCGCGACAACAGCCGCCAGAGCTTCGCAACGAAGCCGTTCCTGCTCCGCTTCGGCAGCCTTGCGCTCTTCCTCGACACGACGCTTCGCCATGTTTTCCGCGCGCACCATCGCCGAATCGCGCATCTGCTCAGCTTCGGCAATCTGCTTGCTGAAAGCGACGGTAGCGAGCGCCTCGGCACGAATTTTCTCCTCCTCGATCTTGAGGGCTTTGCTTTCCGTCTCCGCGCGAACCTTGGCCATATTCATGGCGCGCCTGGCCGCCTGCACCATGTCGCGCGCGTCCCGAAGAGCCTGCTCATTCAATTTTTCCGTGACTTCGGCCATTTCCTTGGCCTGCCTTTCGAGTTCAATGCGCTCATTGCCCGCATCAATGGCGCGCTGTTCGGTGGCCATGCGCTCCTCAAGCATAGCAAGGGAGCGCTGCTCGGTCTCGATATTTTGTTCGGCAATGCGGCGCGCCTCTTGTAATGCCGCAGCACGTTCATTTGCCGCAACGATCTCACGGGTTTCCGCCTGCAACTTCAGATCCAGCTCATGCGCGGCATTCAATTCCGCTTCGGCACGCTGTTGCGCGAGCACAACCAGATCCATCTCCGCCTGCAGCTTGTGCGCGGCGGCCTGATTGGCCATGGTTTCGGCAACCAGCCGATCCTTCGCCTCTTGCTCGAACTGGCGCAACGAGGCATTGGTTTCTTCTTGCTGGCGCAGTATTTTCTTGTCCACATCGGCCTGTGCCAGCAACAATGCGGCAGCTTCCTGCTCTGCCTTGAGTTTGCGTTCAGCCGCCGCCAGCGCTACGGTCTCCGCTTCGGCGTGCCTCTTTGCCGCCTCGAAAGCCAGGCGTTCATTGTGTTCCCTCGCTTCGGCATCGGTTCTCGCCTTATCCTCGGTAAGTTTGCGTTGCACGGCAGCCTCAGCGGCAGCTTGATCCGCAGCCGCACGCGCCTGGGCGGCCTGCTCGGCATCGCGATAGGCGGCAAGCCGCGCCTCGATCTCATTCAGCGCAAGCGACTCGGCGCGCGATCTTGCATCTGCGGCCTCGGCAGCAGCCTGCTCGGCTTTAAGCTTGGAAGCCGCCAGCGCGACAACCAGTTGCTCTTTGCCGATCTTATCTTCAACAGCTTGCGAGATAGCCTTGTCTGTCGATTCCTTTTCGAGAACAAGCTTGGCAAATTCCTGCTCCATCCTGGCGCGAGTATCCGCTGCCTGAGCGGCACGCTGCTCGGCTTCGATACGCCTGTGCCTCTGCTCCATTTCGCGTTGCTCTATTTCCGCTCGACTTTTTATCGCGCGCACTTCCTCGGCTTCACTTTCCGTCCGCAGTATGGCCATGTCCCGCAACTGGAATTCGAGCCTCTGTTTTTCTTCCGCGTGATTCTTTTGCGCTTGCTCGGCTGCCAGGCGCTCCGCCCTAGCCCGCTCTGCGCGCGCCATGGTTTCGGAGATAGCAATCTGCATGTGATGGATTTCTGCTTCGGCGCGCAACTGGGCATCTTGTTCCGCTTTGCGTTGCTGCTCAATCAACGCCGCCAATTCGCGTTCCATTTTGGTTTTGTTCTCGGCGGCAGCGCGCACTACTTGCTCATGCTGAAAACGCTGGTTCAGCTCTTCTTGCGCCTGCTGTTCGGCACGCAACCTTGCCTGATTCTCTTCCTGAAGCCGCAGCTCGCAAGCCAATTTTTCCTGCAACTCACGGGCCAGTTTTTTCTCTGCCTCCAGCTTGGCCCGCACCATCTCGGCGTGCCTCGCCACATCCTGGCAGTTGGACTCAATCTGCGCAGCCAGATCCATTTCTGTCCGCGCGCGCGCTTCGGCAACCGCGCGCGCATGCGCTTCGGCACGGGCACGCGCCTGTGCGGAAAGGCTCGCTTCTGTTTCAGCCTCAAGGCGCGCCCTGGCTTCCTGAATGGCTTGCGTCTCGGCGATATATTCCTCGTTGCCGTTGCTGACTAACCGGATATTGGCTGGTTTTGACATGGTGTCACCCCTGTAGTGATCGATGCACGCATCGCATCAATTTTTGACTCGTTGCATATAATGCCAAGATAACAGCTTGGATGGCAAGCAAAACTCTGAACAGCACGGGAAAACCGGGGTATTTCGGTGAACCTGTTGGGCTTTTCCGATTATCTATCAAAACGATGCCATGTAGGGGCGTGATTCATCGCGCCCTGATTTGTTCATGTATTATCCGTTTCTAAATTGAAAGTGCTATTTCGTAGATACTGTTATCCCTGTCAACATCCATGCAACGCGGGGTCGAAGTTTTTTTCCCGACTTGAGCACCCCGAACGCCACATGAATAAGTTTGCGCATCATCGCCCCAATAATGAGCTTGGCCACGCTGACCGTCATTTCCTCGTTCGCCAGATACTCGGCCACGGCTTCCCAATACACGCCGGTAGCTTCCATGCAGACGTGCGCTGCCGTCGCGCCATGTTTCTCGACCCACTCGGTCAACGTTT
>Ga0209211_10003111_pt1 | contig 27515 bp, 28 predicted proteins | sample RifGroA2_FD_183992 | JGI IMG/M metagenome (GOLD analysis project Ga0209211, IMG submission 183992) | Groundwater microbial communities from Rifle, Colorado, USA - Groundwater A2 (SPAdes) (version 2) | ecosystem: Environmental > Aquatic > Deep subsurface > Groundwater | place: Rifle, Colorado...
GTTGCATCTTCAAATGATTCTTTTTCTTGCGCGAGGAGTTTGATAATATCCTTTACCATCCGATCAATGTTGACAAGCCGATAGCGAAGCAAGATTACTTTTCCACGTCCCCACAATGCTCCAAATTCAACAAGTCCTCCAAAATCCTTATCGCCGGAAAGCAGTATCAAGCCATGCTTTTTTTGCGTAGTCCAAAATTGTCTGATCATCGCATCCCGCAAATCCGATATCAGGAACAAAAACAATATCATAACCTGCCTTGCGCACCCCGCGTATAATGCCAGTGTGAACATTTTCATCTGCAAGGAGTTTCATGGCTATCTCTGGACAGCAAAGACCCTGACCTCTTCTCCTTGAAATTGTCTGGCCGCAAAATCCAACGCCGCCTTCAAACCCTCTTTCGTCAATGTGGGATAACCGCTGAGTATTTCCTCCTGCGTCATTCCTGAAGCTATATTCTGGAGTATTAAGGCAACGGATATCCTTGTACCGCTGACAATAGGTTTACCGCCGAGGATTTTCGGATTACATACAATCAAACCCTTCTTACGCGCAGCCATATAAGCACCCTCCTTCACATTTGCCGATATTTTTAGGCTGACACTTGCTTTTTTCTATCTTGCTCCTGCTGCCTCCTTTTTCTTATCATGCGCATTCTTTGCCTCTTCGCCCGGCTGGTATGTGCAGAAGGGCTCTTCTTGCATATAATCTCCGGTAAAGGCATAAGCCCTTGCCCGGCATCCGCCGCAGACCTTTCTGAATTCGCAGTATCCGCATCTCCCCTTATAATCATCCCATGCCCGCATCTCTTTGAAGACCTTTGATGTCTCCCATATCTTGCTGAAAGGCTCTTTTCTTATATCGCCGCACTCTACATCTAAAAATCCGCATATCTGAACCTTGCCTGTATGGGATACAAATGCAAAGGACTGGCCGCCCATGCAACCTTTGGTCATAGCATCAAGGCCGTGGGTTTCCGGCTTGACCGTAATCCCCTTTTCCCTTTCATGCTGTCTGAATATACGGTAATAATGCGGCGCACAGGTTGGCTTGAACTGGATAGGCACCTTGTCCCTCATATTGTAAAACCATGTCAGTGTCTTTTCATATTCTTCAGGTGGAATCTCCAGATGCTTTAACTCAGCGCCCCTGCCTGTTGGAACCAGCAGAAAAGGATGGTGCGCCTTTGCGCCGAGCTTAATCACCATGTCCAATATCTGCGGAAGCTCATGGAGGTTGTGCTTTGTTATTGTGGTGTTGACCTGAAAATCAAGGCCTACCTTTTTTGAATTTTCAATGGCCTTCATCACGCTGTCGAATGCGCCTTTGACGCGGCGGAAATTGTCGTGGCTTTCAGCAGTCAAACCATCTATGGAGTAGCTCACCCGCTGGATGCCGACCTCTTTCATTTTTCTGGCGGTTTCCTCTGTGACAAGAAAACCGCACGGCGCCATGACCATTCTTAAACCAAGTTTTGTGCCATGCGCTGCAATCTCCCAAATATCATCCCTCATCATGGGCTCACCACCGGTAAGGATGATGATAAAACTCGGAAATGCCTTTGCCACATCATCAAGAAACGCAAGACACTCTTCGGTCTTTAATTCATTGGGGTACGGGCCGAACCTTGCCGCTGCCCGACAGTGGATGCAATCCAGATTGCACGACCGCGTTACTTCCCATGCAATGAGCTTGGGAAGCCATTTCTTTTCTGCGGCTGGTTTTCCCTCTATTCCCGGCACTTCATGGGGATGGCCTTTTGGCATTGTATGCATAATAATTACCTACCTTCCTATCTACAGCATCATAAACAACCGCATACAGAGCGTCAGAACAAAGCAGACCAAGGCGCGGTTGCGAGGCGAAGCCGCGGCAAACTGTCGAAGCCATTGCATGGGTAATATCAGCTTCATCTCGCATGGGATTCCTCGCTCTGCTCGGAACAAGCTCCAGCGAGGAGTGAGGCGTCCTCCCCCTTTATCCCCCTCTGGAGGGGGACAGGGGGAGGACGCCGCAACGACGAGCCAAGGAGCAACGCAGGTATGCGAAGTTATGACGCTCTGTATAGTATCTTTGCCGCCTCTTTGGCAAAATAAGTCAATATCAAATCCGCCCCTGCCCTTTTAATGGAAACAAGGCTCTCCATCATAGCCCTCTCGCCATCCATCCAGCCGAGCTGGTTAGCAGCCTTGAGCATTGAAAACTCTCCACTCACATTATACGCAGCAACAGGATATTTAAATTCATCTTTTATCCTCCGTATAATGTCAAGATACGGGAGCGCCGGTTTTACCATAACAATATCCGCGCCCTCTTCAATATCAAGCCTTACCTCCCGCAATGCCTCATTGCTGTTTGCAGGGTCCATCTGATAACTTCTTCTATCTCCAAACTGCGGTGTTGATTCTGCTGCATCCCTGAATGGCCCATAAAATGCACTTGCATATTTTGCGGCATAACTCATAATCGGGGTATGGCTAAAATTATTTTCATCTAAAATCTTTCTTATCGCCCCTACCCTTCCATCCATCATATCCGATGGAGCCACCATATCAGCCCCTGCTTTAACATGAGACAATGCCTCTTTTGCAAGAAGCTCCAGAGTTGCGTCGTTATCAACATCTTCGTGCTTTATAACGCCACAGTGACCATGTGATGTATATTCACACATACAAACATCTGTTATTACATATAATTCAGGCGCTTTATCTTTTATTGCCTTGATTGCCTGCTGCACAACCCCTTTAGGATTATATGCCTCGCTGCCAACCTCGTCTTTATGTTCAGGTATACCGAATAAAATCACGGAAGGGATACCGAGGGTTTTTATCTCCTTAATCTCTTTGGCAAGGTTGTCTACAGACAGCTGAAAATGTCCGGGCATGCTCTTAATTGCAATTTTCTTTCCCTTACCAAAGGTTACAAAAAGAGGAAGTATCAGGTCATCAACAGAAAGGGTCGTCTCCCTGACCATCTTTCTTATTATTTCATTTTTTCTTAACCGTCGTGGACGGTGTTTCGGAAATGACATGATATTAGATTCCATCCTTTATTAAACTGCTGCTTTTGAAACGCTGTATTTAACAGGCAAAAGCCTTTCCAAATTCACATGTTTTGAGGCATCAAGAATCTCAATGCCAACAACTTTTTCCCCTTCTCCTATATCCAGCACAATATCTTCCGAAACTCGCCTGTTTATAACATCCTGTTTTTTTTCATCCAGCCGAATATAGAGGACATCAGTTTTATCATTATATACAATATTCATATTTGAGCCTCCCATTTTCCATAAAACACATAAACTGTTACAGTTACTACCTTACCCTCTTCAAGCGTATAAAATACTTCTACCCTCTTCTGCTCATAATATTTGCCATGTCGTTTCTGCTCAAAATTATAAACTTTCGCTTTACCTATTCGTCCATATTTGGCATGAATATCAAAACCGGTTTTAATTACTTCTTTGATTTCTTTTTCAGTTGTCCCTCGTTCTTCTGCCCGTTCTAAAGTATGCGGGTCAATTTGGATTTCCATGAGTTCTTCGTCTTATTTCGTTCCTACTGCCGCCTTTTTTCCAGCGATCCCAATCTCCTCATCCGTCAAATAACATGCCGGGTCGTGCATCCACGGGTCATTATAAACCTTCACTGCCCGGTATCTGAATGAGCCGCCGCAGAGTTTTATCCACTTGCAATCGGCACAGCGGCCTTTCAAAAGCGGCACCCTGTTTTTAAGCCCTTTCATGAGAGGGTCGGAGGTATCCATCCATATTTCGGGAAACGGCCTCTTTTTTACATTGCCGAATGTATGGTCCTGCCAAAACTGGTCTGCATGGACATTTCCGTTAAAGTCAATATTACCGATGCCCACGCCTGATGAGAATGCGCCGCCTCCGTTCCACTCCATGAGTTTGTAAATCTCTTCTGCGCGCTTTGGGTCAATCTGTTTCAGCTTCATGTAGAGATAAGGGCCGTCCACATGATTATCCACTGTGAGGATATCTTTTTTTAGCCCCCTCTTATGAAAGTCCATTGTCCTTTCAAGGATTATATCAATCGCCTTTCTGCTCTCCTCGTGGGAAAGGTCATCTTTTCTCAAATCGCTCCCCCTCCCTGCATACACAAGATGATAGAAACATGCCCTCTGGATGCCTTCCTTTTCAATAAAGTCAAAGATGTTGTTTAAGTCTTCATAGTTTCTTCGAGTGAGTGTCAGCCGCAAACCTACCTTTTGCTCAACCTCCATGCAGTTTTTGACGCCGCGCAGGGCAAGGTCAAAAGCCCCTTCCATGCCCCTGAATTTATCATTCACCTCGCCGATGCCGTCAAAGGATATTCCCACATAGCTGAACCCAGTCTCTTTTATCCTCTTTGCCATTTTCTGGTCTATCAATGTCCCGTTGGTTGAAAGGGTGAGCCTCATGTTCATGCCTCTGGCATAATCCGCAAGCTCAAATAAATCCTTTCTCATAAGCGGCTCACCGCCGGACAAAAGGAGCGCAGGTATCTTGAAGTCAGCTAAACTCTTAATCATGGTTTTTGCTTCGCTGTGAGTCAATTCACCGGGATAATCCTCATTGTGCGAGTCCGTATAGCAATGGATGCAGTTTAAGTTGCACCGCCTTGAAACGCTCCAGACCACAACCGGTCGCCTCTCGCTGGCTGATTTCGGCACCTCATGCTCTATCTTCTCCGTAGCGTGCGGTGTGCCGTGTCCAACGCCCCTTTTATGTCCGTATCTGAGCGGATCTCCTGTCGTATCTGCTCCGCAAAAAAGTTTTGTTATGTCTATCATGATGATTTATCCTCCTATTTCTTGAAATATTGAACTATCGCCTCAGTCAAAGCCGGTATCGTATATTTCTCCGGCATGATATTCGTCTTTATACCCAATGTGGAAGCAGTATCCCTTGTTATCGGCCCTATGGAAGCGACAGCAACATCCTGCAGAAGGCCGGCTGCCTCACCTTTTTTAAACATGCTTACAAAATTTTCAACCGTTGAAGATGAAGTAAATGTCACAACATCAAACTTCTTCTCCTGAAACATCTTTCTAATATCATCAGTTTTTTCTTTTGGCTTTATTGTCCTGTAGGCGGATACAACATCAACTTTACCACCAAGCCTTTTAATCTCCTCTGGCAAAACCTCTCTTGCCTTTAATGCCCTTGGAAGCAAAAATCTTCTCCCTTTTATCTTGTTCTTTCCAAGCCCTTCTATGATTGCCTCTGCCCTGTACTCCTTTGGCACAAGGTCAACCCTGATGCCGAGGTCTTCAATTGCTTTGGCAGTAGCAGGACCAATGGCGCAGATATTAATGCCTTTTAGCTCTCTTATATCTTTTCCGTGTTTCTTAAGCCTCTCTACAAAATATTTTACACCATTTACGCTGGTAAAAATAGCCCAATCATACTTCGGGAGGTTCTTAATTGCCCTATCTATCTCTTTCCAGTCTTTCGGAGCTACGGTTTCTATGGTAGGAAATTCTATCGGCTCTGCGCCGTATTTTTCAAGCAGGGCTGAAAAATCACTTGCCTGCTCCCTTGAACGTGTGACAATAACCCTCTTGCCGAAAAGCGGCCTCTTATCGAACCACCGGAGTTTATCGCGGAGAGAGACGACGCCGCCCACAACAGTAATTGCAGGCGCCTTGAGGTTTGCCGCTCTTGCCTTTTCCGCAATATCGGCGATAGTTCCGACAACAGTTTCCTGCGCGGATGTTGTTCCCCAGCGAATCAAGGCAACCGGCGTATCAGGGCTTCTGCCATTCTCAATAAGTTTTTTCATATTCGGCTCAAGATTGCCGATGCCCATATAAAAAACAAGCGTCCCGATGCCAGTGGAAATTTTATCCCAGATCGGAAGGGATTCATCCTTTGTCGGGTCTTCATGGCCGGTGATGAATGCCACGGTTGTGGTGAAATCCCTGTGCGTAAGCGGTATGCCTGCATACGCGGCAGCGGCTACACCTGCTGTAACACCAGGGATAACTTCAAAATCAATTCCTTCTGCTACAATCTCCTCTGCTTCTTCGCCGCCCCTTCCAAATATAAACGGATCACCGCCTTTGAGCCTTGCAATAATCTTCCCTTTTTTTGCCTTTTCAATAATAAGTTCATTTATCTTATCCTGCGGTAAGGTATGGGCGCCGCCCACCTTGCCAACATAGATAATTTCTGCCTTCTCCCTGGCGTAATCTAAAAACTTCTTATTTGCCAGATAGTCATAGACGACAACATCTGCCTCTTTAATACATTCTACTGCCTTAACCGTTATAAGCCCAGGATCCCCAGGGCCTGCGCCAATAAGATAAACCTTACCTTTAGACATGTGGGCTATTATATCCTCTCATGGGTTAAAATATTGTTGATGCGATGTTAAATAATTTTAACTTCTAAAACTATTAGCGCAAACGTAAGATTTGAGCCAAAGTTTGCGTTTGTATTAACTTGCCCCGCCCTGCATCGGCGGCTCGGTTTTATACACCTCTTTTAATATATCCCATGCGCCCATTTTAAGGAGCTTTTCAGCCAGTTCTATGCCCAAGGCTTCTGCTTTATCAGTTGGGCCGCTGACAGAATCTTTTATAACTTTCTTTCCGTCAGTTGAGGCAACAAGGCCGATGAGATGTAGTTGCTCATTTATGGGCGTATTTAAAGACGCCGATGAATCGGCAACTACAGTTCCGTGAGCAGCAATAGGCACCTGACATCCGCCTTCCAGTCTTTTCAGAAGCGCCCTTTCAGCCCTTACAGCTATAGAGGTAGCCGGATGGTCAAAAAATAAAACCAGTTTATTTATCTCTTTGTCATCAATCCTTGTCTCTATTCCAAGCGCGCCCTGTCCTATGGCGGGAAGACTCGTCTCCGGCGGAAGATATTCTGTTATCCTGTCAGCCCAGCCAAGCCTTTTAACGCCTGCAGCAGCAAGGATTATGGCGTCAAACTGCCCCTCATCCAGTTTTTTCAGCCTTGTATTGAGATTACCGCGCAACTGCACAATCTTTAAATCATACCTAATATTGAGCAATTGGGATGAGCGTCTAAGGCTGCTTGTACCGATAGTCGCGCCCTTTGGCAAATCATTAAATCTTTTTATTATCTTTTGACTCCTGACTCCTGACTCCTGACTCCTGACTGCTGTTATTAACGCATCCCTCGGATCTTCCCTCTCGGTAATTGCAGCAAGGTGAAGCCCCTTTGGAAAATCCGTAGGCACATCTTTCATGGAATGGACAGCAAGGTCAATCCTTTTATCCAGCAGGGCCTCTTCTATCTCCTTAACAAAAAGCCCCTTGCCTCCGACTTTTGCAAGCGGCACGTCCAGAATCTTGTCGCCTGTTGTCTTTATCTTTACTATTTCTACCTCAAGGCCAGGGTTCCTTTTTTCAATCTCTGACTTTACCCAGTTTGCCTGCCATAGGGCAAGCTGACTGCCGCGAGTGCCTAATTTGATTGTCTTCAAGTTTCTACTCCCTGAAAAATTAGCTCATGGCTTGCAGTTCATAGCCGAAACCATGAACTATCAACGATGAGCTACTTTTTCTCTACCAGTTTCTCTTCACCCTTTAAACTTTCTTCGTTCAAGTCAAACAACCGCCGCGCTGCCTCTATATAAAAATCTCCCTCTACCTTATTTGCCTCTTTTTTCAGGTGGGTAACCGGGTCGTGAATAATCTTATTAATGATAGCCCTGGTCATGGCATCAATCGCCTGAATATCTTTTTCCTGCAAGCCGTTAACCATTGACAAAGCCTTTTCCATCTCGCCTTTTCTTATATCTTCAAGCTTTTTCTTCAATGCTACAATGGTTGGCACAACATCTAAGGATTTTACCCATCTGTAAAAATTATCTATCTCTTCATTGATTATATTCTCTGCCTCTTTTGCCTCTTTTGCCCTTTCCTTTAGATTCGCCGCCACAACCCCTTGCAAATCATCTACATTGTAAAGGTAGATGTTGTCTATATTGTTTATGAGCGGATCGACATTTCTCGGAACAGAGATGTCAATAAAGAACATAGACCTGTTTTTCCTCTCCTTAATTACCTCTTCTATCTGTTCAGGGTGTATTATATATTTAGGCGCAGCGGTTGATACGATTATAATATCCACCTTCTTCAGATAGTGGGTGAACTCCCTGAACATGATGGGAGTTCCCTTAAAACACCTGGCCATCTCAACGGCCTTCTCATAAGTCCTGTTTGCGACAATTATCTCCTGGACGCCGCTGGAAAGGAGGTGTTTTGCTGCAAGCTCTGCCATCTCGCCTGCGCCTATAAGCATGACACTCTTATCTGTCAGGCTGTTAAATATCTTTTTTGCCAGCTCTACTGCTGCATAGCTTATGGAAACGGCATTTGAGCCGATTTTTGTCTCTGTGCGGATTCTCTTTGCAACGGAAAAAGACTTATGAAAGAGCTTGTTCATGATAACGCCGGCAGTTTTATGCTGGAGCGCATAGCCGTAAGCATCCTTTGCCTGCCCGAGTATCTGCGGCTCGCCTAAAACCATTGAATCAAGTCCGGCGCAAACCCTGAACAGGTGTTTTACCGCATCTTCTGAGGTGTGGCTATAGAGATGCTCATCTAACTGCTCCAAAGGAATATTATGATAATCCGATAAAAACTTCTTAACATGCCACAGACCTTTTTCAGCATCTCTTGTAACAGCAAATATCTCAACCCTGTTGCAGGTAGATACAATAACCCCTTCATTTATTTCGTATGATGTGCAGAGCCTGTTTAATGGCTCACCTATAGTCTGGGATGGGAAGGAAAGCTTTTCCCTTATCTCTACAGGCGCTGTTTTATGGCTGAGGCCAACCACAACTATATGCATAGTAAACTCCGCCAAACTGCAGACCGCATGATGCAAAGTCTTATTTTACTATATCTACTTAAAAACCGCATGAGCGCCCCATGAAAAAAGTTTTATGATCACAAAAGAGCTGATAAGAATCAGAAAACTGATTATGGCATACATAGCAGCCTTTCTGCCGCGCCATCCAATGGTAAGTCTGCCGTGGAGAAGGGCCGCATATAAAAACCAGGTAATAAGAGACCATGTCTGCCTCGGCTCCCAGCTCCAATAACTGCCCCACACATATTCAGCCCATATCGCCCCGGTGAATATGGCCATTGTAAGGAGCGGAAAGCCGAAGGTAAGGCATTTATAGCTAAGATCGTCAAGAATATCCAGAGAGGGCAGCAAAAAATACAACCCCCCTACCTTCTTACTTTTGAGGTAATGCTCCTGGATTAGATACATTATACCAAATAGGAAGGTCATGGCAAAGAAGGCATTGCCGAGAAATGCAAGCCCCACGTGTATTGTCAGCCAATAGCTCATAAGCGACGGCGCCAGGGGAATTATCTCTTTGGGAAGAAATGATGCGGTAATCAGGAGCAGTAGAGCAAATGGCGCAACAAAAGCACAGAGGACAGCCAACCTATACCTAAGGCGGATGAGAAGGTATATTGCCACAACCATCCAGGAAAAGAGGGATAAAACCTCATGGAGGTTTGCAAAAGGGGCCCTGCTTGCCTCAAACCACCTGCTGCCAATCGTAAGGGTATGAAAGATAAAACCTGTGAGAATAGTGTGATTGGCAACCCTTATAACCTTTTCATTATGCGATATAAGATAGGCTATGGATATAAGCGTGGCAAGCAGATATGCGATTACGGTTATATAAAATAATAGTATATTCACTGGATACAAGAATTCGGAATTCAGAATTCAGAATAAAAACTTCTGACTCCTGGCTCCTGACTTCTAACTCCTTATGGCAAGTAAGTTCTTCTCTATATCTTCACGTCAGGCAAAGAAAACTTGCTTCTCAAAACCTGTTTAAGAAATCTATTTATCTCTTTCTTCTTCCCTTCTTTTATCCATTCTATCAGGGGAGAGTTTACAAGCCTCTCAAATAGCCTTTTATTTTTATCAGATTCTTTGCTCCTGGTCAACACTTTATCCCTAATCTTCCCCATAATATCAAGAAATACCGCATATTCTTTGCCAAATCCCTTTTCCAACTGCTGCCGTATCTTCTTTGCCATAGCAGGGCTTTTGCCGGATGTAGAAATGGCTATCAGGAGGTCTCCTCTTTCTACAACCGAAGGAACAATAAAGTTGCACAACTCAGGCACATCTACGACATTGAGAAGAACCCCCTGCCTTTTGGCCTCGTTAAACACATCTCTATTTACCTTTTGGTCATTTGTGGCGCTATAGGCAAGAAAGAATCCCTTTAAATTCCCTTTCTCATAGGCTTTGGGACAATAGCCAATCTTTTTCTTATTGGCAAGTTTCTTCAAGGCAGGGGTAAGTTTGGGACTTATAACTAAAACCTTTGCGCCAGCGTCAAGAAGTGATAAGACCTTTCTCTCCGCAACATTTCCCCCTCCAATCACAACGCAAGACTTGCCCTTTATATCAAGGAATATGGGATAGTAGCGCATTATTGAGGGGTCTCAAGCATCTTGATAATGGTCTGGCTATCCACATACCCGGGGAGGAGCCGGCCGTCGGGGAAGATAATAGCCGGGGTGCCGTTTATCCCAAGGCTTTTTCCCAGATTTATATTGTCGTCCACTTCCTTCGTATTGCAATCCGGTTTTGGAAGCTCTTTTCCGGCAAAGGCATCATCCAGAAGCTTTACAGAATTCTTGCAGAGAATGGCCTTGCTTTTTTCATAAGACTTTGGGTGTATGTCCAATGGGAAAAGTTTGATATAAAATGCGATATCCTTTCTTGCTTCCAAAATCTTCTTTATCTCTTCGTGAAGTTTTTTACAATAAGGACACTCGGGGTCATCAAAGACTATTACCTTTGTCTTTGCCAGTGGATTTCCCATAACAACAGCGCCGGTCAGAGGAATCTTTGAGACATCAAGCTTTCTCATTTCAGGAGGCTTCCCAAGCTGCTCAAGGGGGGTGAAGTTGCCCTCCACCAAATATTTTTTACCGAAATCTACATAGATAACAAATCTCTTCCCTTCCTTTGTTGTGCCCTGTATTTCCCATAACCCTTTTACAGGCGCTATCTTTACATCATTTATCTCTGCCTTAAACATATCTGCCTTTATAAGCTTTCTTGCTTCATCCTTTGATAAGGCATGACAGCTTGCGCAATCTTGACCGCAGCCTGCCCCTTGAAAAGCAAAGGCATGTTCAACAGCCCAGGTTGAACCTGCTGAGATAAAAAATGTGAAACTTAGGGTCAAGAAAATCTTTTTCATTACATTTCTCCTTTTTTTGTTTGTTGATTATTTTGGCGAAACCGTTTTACTTTAGTCCAAGCACATCCTGCATATCATACAACCCCTTCGGCTGTTTCACAATCCACATTGCAGCCCTTACAGCGCCCCTTGCAAATGTCTCTCTTGACTGAGCCCGATGGGTTACCTCAATCCTCTCACCAAGGCCGCCAAAGATTATGGTGTGGTCTCCCACGATATCACCTGCCCTTATAGTCTGTATTCCTATCTCTTCCGGCTTTCTTTCCCCTATAATGCCGTGTCTTTCGTAAACAGCCACCTTGTCTAAATCCCTTTTCAGGCTCTGGCTCAGCACTTCTGCAAATCGCATTGCAGTGCCGGAAGGCGCATCCTTCTTCAACCGGTGATGCGCCTCAACTATCTCAACATCATACTCATTTCCCAAAACCCTTGCCATATCAGAGACAGCCTTCAGCAGCAGATTTACCCCTACGCTCATATTCGGCGCTGCAACTATCTTTATCTTGCTTCCCACCTCTTTCAGCCTCTCTCTCTGATGATGGGAAAAACCAGTTGTGCCGATTACCATGGCAGCATCATTGTTGAGCGCAATATCAAGGTGGTGCATGGTTGCCTCAGGAAAGGTAAAATCAATAACACAGTCAGCTTTTTTAATCACCTTTTCAAAATTATCTGCTAACTTAATGCCGAGCTTTCCTGCCCCCGCAGCCTCCCCAATATCCTTGCCAATATCAGCATGGCCAGGCTTCTCCACTGCGCCAACAAGCTCAGTCTGATTCGTATCCCTGATGACATTTATTATGCTCCTGCCCATCCTGCCTGCAGCGCCTGTAACAACTATCTTGACCATAATCTATTCCTTCTTTTCCTTTGTTTTCATATAAAAAACAAGCGCAAAGATAACAGTGCCTATTGCAATAGCAAACATCAAGGTGCCCTGCGGATCGTTCCATTCTGCCAGATGTTCCAGAAATGTCACGGCAAGCATCAGCGCAATAACGCTTGAGAGCTTTTTCTTCAAATCATCCAGATCTTTGATTACAAGCCACTCTGGAAGTTTCAGTTCTCCGATAAACAGCTCATACAGGGCTATTGAAAATATATAAAGTATGACCGCCAGTATGAATGAATCAAGGATTGCCACAGCATGCGTGGTTGTTCCTGTTGCCTCAGTTGAAAGCAAATCAGTGAACATATGATATACAACTGCAAGCATCTTAACCGATGCCCATATAAATATGGATACAGATGCAATAAGCGAAGACAACACCGCGAGGATAACCGCATATTTTGCATTTTCAAGAATAGCCTTCATAGTCACTTTGCTCCATTGAAAAATCAGAAGTTGAGAAGTTTAGAGATTGAGAAGATGAGAAAAAAGTCTTGGTTTCTCAACTTCTATCATCGTATCTTCTCAGGTTCTCATCTTTTGGATTATATAACTCCGTAGTCGCTGAGCGCTTTCTGTAATTTTTTCCTGTTTGCATCTCCCATTTTCACAAGCGGCAGTCTGAACTCCTCTTCAACCTTGCCCATTATTGCAAGGGCTGTCTTTACAGGTATTGGGTTTGTCTCTACAAACATGGCCCTATGGAGTGGCTGGAGTTTGTAATGAAGCCTCTTTGCCTCTACAATATCACCTGCAAAAAATGCGTCGCACATCTGGCTTACATCTTTGGGCGCTACATTTGATGTTACAGATATTACACCATGGCCGCCAACAGACAAAAGAGGGAGGGTTGTGAAATCATCTCCTGAAAGGATTATAAAATCCTTTCTTGCCATCTCAATTGTATCGCTTACCTGCTGAAGGCTCCCTGTTGCCTCTTTTATGCCAACTATATTTTTTATCTCAGACAACCTGGCAACCGTCTCTGGGAGCATATTTACACCGGTTCTTCCAGGGACATTATAGAGTATCATAGGAATATCCACTGCTTCCGCCACAGCTTTATAATGCTGATACAATCCCTCCTGGGTTGGCTTATTATAATAAGGCGTGATTAAAAGAACAGCGTCTGCCCCTGCCTTCTTTGCATGTTCTGTAAGCATAATAGTTTCTTTGGTTGAATTCGAGCCAGTGCCTGCAATAACAGGTATTTTCTTGCCGGCGAACTCAATAGCAAGCTCAACAACCCTTTCATGTTCCTCATAAGAAAGCGTTGCCGATTCCCCGGTTGTGCCGCACGGTACAATGGCATCTATGCCGCTTTTTATCTGAAACTCAATCAGACCCTTAAGCGCCTTTTCATCTACTTTACCATTTTTAAAGGGCGTAACCAACGCTGTGATAGAGCCGTGAAGCATTATTCATTCCTCCGTTTTCAGAATGTCTATTAAGTTATCCTACTTTAAAGATTATTTCAAATACTTTATTTTATTGAACTGCTCGTAAAATTCTGATAAAGCCCAGAAAACTGCTCAATATATTGTTATGCGCATATAGCGGAGGTAGCTATGATAAAGACTGACGAACTTTTTGCCGAAGCTGTTTCATTGTCTGCGGATGTCAGAACACAACTTATAGATACGCTTCTACGAAGTCTGAATCCAATGCAAAAAAGAAATTGATAAGATGTGGGCAGATGAAACGGAAAAGAGAGTTGAAGAAATAAGAAACGGCAAAGTAAAGACAATACCTGGCGAAGACCCAAAAATAGAGATTGATTTTTGGGGAAGAGGTATTTAATAAGATTCGCATCAGGTTAAGCTCTTGAATGACTCTTTCCACCCCGATGCCGAAAGAGAGTGTTGCGCTTAAGAAGGGCTGGTGCAACAAGGACGAAATGTTGCTCCATGCTATATAAACTTCTGACTTCTAAAATAACACATCCATCATCTCCTTAACCGATGTTACGCCAACAAGCTGTAGGGGCGAACTGCCGTTCGCCCCTACATTCTTTATCTTGGACAGATTGTCCTTGGGAAGGATACATCGGTCAAAGCCCAGTTTCTCCGCCTCGTTGATGCGCGGCTCTGCCTGGCTTATCCCCCGCACCTCGCCTGTCAAACCAACCTCTCCAAATACAATAGTCTTTGGCGGTACAGGTTTATCAAGAAAATTTGAGGCAAGGGATGCTATAATGCCGAGGTCTATGGCAGGCTCTTCAAGCCTTATGCCGCCTGTTACCTTGAGGAATATATCGTGATTCTGAATATTGAGCCCCCCTTTTTTTTCAAGTACTGCGGTAAGCAGAGCGACCCTGTTGTAGTCAATTCCAACTACCGTTCTTTTGGGAATGCCGAATATGGTGGGGCAAACCAATGATTGAATCTCAACAAGAATCGGCCGCGTGCCTTCAAGGCTTGACACAACAACAGAACCGGATGCATTTTGAGGCCTTTCTGCAAGAAAAAGCTCAGATGGATTTATAACCTCAGCCAGCCCTTTATCGCGCATTTCAAACACCCCTATTTCCATGATAGAGCCGTAGCGGTTTTTCACAGCCCTCAAGATTCTAAAGTGATGCCCCCTTTCGCCTTCAAAATAGAGGACAGTATCAACCATATGCTCAAGAACCCGTGGCCCTGCAATAGAGCCGTCCTTTGTCACATGACCTACAAGAAATATCGGCATATCAATAGCCTTTGCATTAAATATCAACTGTGAGGATGTCTCCCTCACCTGACTTACGCTGCCTGGCGAAGACTCAAGGGTTTGGGTATACATAGTCTGAATAGAATCTATTACAAGGACATTAGGCTTAAGCCTCTTTACGCTGTCCAATATCCTTTCCATGGTATTCTCCGCATATATGAAAAGATTTTCTGATGTTACGCCAAGCCTTTCACCCCTTATCTTTGTCTGTTTTGGAGATTCTTCACCTGACACATATAAGACCTTTATTCCATTATTTGCAAGCCTTGCCACGGCCTGAAGGAGTAAGGTTGACTTGCCTATGCCGGGGTCTCCTCCTATGAGTGTTGCAGAACCAAGGACAATGCCGCCGCCAAGAACCCTATCCAGTTCTTGTATGCCTGTCTTAAGTCTATCATCTTCCCTTGCCTCAAGGGTTGTAATAGGCTGCGGGGAATAATCTCCTTCAAATACCTGCAAACCCCTCCTTTCCTCAAAGGCAATTTCCTCAACAAGAGAATTCCACTGATTGCAATCAGGACACTTTCCCAGCCACTTAGGAGACTTAAAACCACAAGATTGGCAGGTATATACAGACTTTGTTTTAGCCATAATGATAGAAGGTTTGGAAGGGGTTTTATTCAGTTTTATAATTGACAACTAATGCTATTCTGCTATTATGATTTAAGAATACTCTACAAGTCTTTTAGTCTGTACTTGCCAAGATATGTCCACCCAATTGACAACCGAGACCATACTAATAGAATTTGCCAAGACTGTCAAGGCTGCTCATTTTTATCCAGAGGGTCACCCAAACATGGAGGCAGTCATTGAAAGGACATATAACCTTTTGAAAGAAGCTGTAAAAGAAAAAGGAAACATAACATGGGTAGTAGAGCGCACAGGATTTCTTGAAGGGAAACTCCCGATAGGCAGAAGCCATAAACCCCTTGAAGGATTGGCAAAGGATATGTTCTTAAAAAAGATACGAGAGATTACTTTTACGCCTGATGCAACTTTAAAAGAATGGAAGGACTTACTTATTATCTTTACGATGAATAGCGACAGCTTAAAAAAAGGCGGCGGATTTGAGAAGCTCGTTGTAGCTAAAGAAATAAAAGGCATCCAGCTGAATGAAATGAGGTATGAGGATATACGCAAATCAATAGTTGAAAGAGAAGAGGAGAAAAAGAAAAAAGAATCAGAAATAGGAAAAGAGGAAGAGCATCCGGCAGAAAAGCCTTCCGAAGATACAACAGAAGATGCCGCGCAAAAAGAAGAAAATATCCGTAGCTTGGAAGAGCAACTTAAGGCCGTTGAAGAGAAAGAAGAAACTATAGAGATATTGTTGGCCAAATTAGAAAAAGAACAAAATACCATTACCTACCAAACCATTGTAAATAAAATAATGGAAAAAATAGAATTTTTCCGCGAAGAAAAAAACTGGGATGGCCTTTTCCCTGCATTAGCAGTATTCACTGCCCATTCCAACCCAAGAAGCCGCTACAATAAGGAACAACAGAATATCGCCTCCGAAAAACTAAAAGAGCTTTTAACCCCTGACATTATAGACTACCTTGTTACAAGGCTCTGTAATCGTAAAGAGGATAGGCGCGATGAGATTCAGTGCATGTTGCACTTATTAGGCGAAGAGGCAATGAAACATTTGCTTGATGCACTTATTGTTACAGAAGATACCCATGCCAGACGTCAAATATTCAATATGCTTGCCCTGTTTGGTGAAGCCGTAAGATTAGAAGCAGAAAATAGTCTTGAGGACGAAAGATGGTTTGTGGTAAGACAAATGGTATCTCTTTTGGGTGAGATAGGCAGCCTTCAATCTTTGAATGCTATTAAAACAGCTTTTAGCAAAAAAGATATTCGTGTAAAAAAAGAGGTTTTGAAGGCCCTTGGCAGAATGCCGGCAAAGGAAAGCTCAACATTCCTTTTGGAAAGATTGGGCGAAAGCAATCCATCGCTTAAAATGCAAGCCATTATATCTCTTGGGGTGTTGAAGGAACAGGCTGCGATAGAGCCATTGGGAGAGTTGGCAGTAAAAAGAGATTTCTTTAACGAAATGATAGATATCAGGAAAGAGGCAATTAAATCCCTTGGCCTGATTGGCGGTGAAAAAGCAATAGCCATCCTTAAAAATCTCCTGAAAAAACAGGTCTTTTGGGGGAAGAAACACAATGATGAAATAAGGTCCCTTGCAGCCATCTCTCTCGGAAGAATTGGGGGAAGCGATGTTAGAGAGATATTGGAGGAGGTGTCTAAGACCTCAAGAGGGCTTGTTCATATCGCATGCAAGAAAGCAATGGAAGGAGTCAAATAAATGTCTGATATTGAATTTGAAACAATAGATACTATACTTAAAAGCATCAACGGCGCAATAAAGGCTAAAAAGCTTTACCCTGCCGGCCATCCTGCCATTGCAACTCCAATGACAAAGGCATATCAAATATTATCAGAACTTTTGAAAATGAATAATAAGATATTCATCGGAATGGTGAAGGGTGTTATTGTATTTGAGGAAGTTCCCCTCATGGATGCAGAAAAGAATCTTATGGAGCTCGTACACCAGATAAAACAAAGGGAGATTGAAGGCATAATCTTTGAAAAAGGCCTTATCCAAAAAGAGTTTTTGAACTTCATTGACATCCTGTCAGGGGAGGAAGGGATAAAGGGCAAAGACCTTCAGAATGTATTGGCATCCAAAGATATACTACATATCAGTATTAAATTTATCTCTCAGGGAAAACGCAATATATTAGAGGCCTACAATGACGCAGTCAATGTTGTCAAAGACACCATGAACCAGATACGTATGGGCAAAATACCTCAAAGCGGAGAGATAATAAAGGTAGTGGGTGAAATTACAGACTTGGTCTTGACAGAAAGAAGCGCTATGATTGGACTAACCATGATAAAGAACTACGACAACTATCTGTTCAATCATTCTGTCAATGTGAGCATACTCTCTATTGCCCTTGGGCAAAGTATGAACTATAAAAAAGAAGAACTCCATATCATTGGCATTGCCGGCCTCCTGCATGATGTAGGAAAAACAGGGGTTGCAGAAGATATTATTAGAAAACCTGGCGGCCTCAGCAGTACAGAATGGGAAACTATCAAACAACACCCTGTGCTTGGCTCTAAGATTATAGAAAGAATGACAGACATGGCAGGACTTGTCGGCCGCCTCATATATGAGCACCATATACGATATGACCACACAGGTTATCCTAATACTCAATCCCCACTCCATCCTCTCAGTATGATTATAACAACCGCAGATGCATATGACGCCTTAACAACACTGCGCGTGTATCAGCGGCCATACCACCCTGTAGATGCAATAAAAGTTATGAGCAGTATGTCAGGAAAACACTTTGACCCAAATACATTAAAGGCATTTATAGCTATGGTTGGGGCATATCCTATAGGAACAGCTGTACGTCTTTCTACAAATGAGGTTGGTATTATAACAAAGGTGAACCCTGCCACCAGCTTGCCCACTACTGTTAAGGTTTTATTTGGTGGCGACGGAAATCAACTGGCCAAACCTTATGAGATAGGTTTATCCGATGGGGATGCCGGCAAACCTGCCATTATAGCTCCCATTGATCCATTAACAAAAGGGCTGGATATGGGGGCGTTCTTTGAAGAAGAATCCAAAACTATAGTTACTCAAGGCGTAACAAACGATTAGCCCGAAAAATGCATTTAGTTTTTATTTTTCTGGACAACCGCAAGATTTTGCTCAAAGACAAGGAAAAGCAGGCTGGACAAAACGGCTACAACTCCCCCCTCCCCCTCTTTAGTAAAGAGGGGGAGGGGGGAGTTGTATGTGTGAGTATTTGGACAGCCTGCTTTGACGCAATATTTGACAAAATATTGCGGTTGCCAAAAAATGGACTGCATTTTTTTGGATTAGCGGTTGGATTTAAAATAATCTACAGTTTTTCCAAGCCCTTCTTCAAGAGATACCTGTGGCGACCATCCGAGCACTTTTTGCGCATGCTTAAAATCAATTACACTTCTTCTTTGCTCGCCGTTTTTAGGCGGCCCGTATTTTTCCTGGAATTTAACAACAGCAATATCAGCAAGCTCTTTGAATAGTTGTTTTATTGTCGTCTCTCTGCTGCTGCCTATATTAAAAACCCCTCCACCATTGCAGGATAAAGCTAATACATTTGCCCTTACTACATCCCCGACATATATAAAATCTCTGCTCTGCATCCCATCGCCGTTTATCACAGGCTGCTCTCCTCTCAGAAGCTTCTGAGCAAAAATAGCCACAACCCCTGCCTCGCCGTGGGGGTCTTGCCTTGGCCCATAAACATTGGCGTATCTTAAAATAATAGAGCTCATATTATATGTCATTTTATAAAAGAAGAGGTAATGTTCCCCTGCCAGTTTTGATACACCATAGGGACTTAATGGCTTGGTTGGATGTGATTCTGGGGCAGGGAATTTCTCTTGCTCTCCGTATATAGCCCCCCCTGTAGAGGCAAATATAAATTTCTTTACTTTATATTTAACACAGTTCTGGAGCAGCTTCAGTGAACCCAGTATATTAACCCTTGCATCAAAAATTGGATCTGCTACCGATTTTCTGACATCCATTTGAGCCGCATGATGGTTTACGACATCGAATCTGCCCTGCTTAAATATATCCTCTACTTCTGTCGCCCCTACATCAATCTTGAAAAACTTGGCCTGCGGATTAATATTTTCCTGTTTACCAGAGGACAGATCATCAATGATGCTCACCTCATGGCCTTCTTGCAAATATGCATCTACAATATGCGAGCCGATAAAACCGGCTCCGCCTGTTACCAAGATACGCATTTTCTATAACCTCGTAAAAAAGGATTGAGGCGTGAGGTTTGAGGCAGAAACCTCTAACCTCTAACCTCTAACCTCCTTCTAAAATATCCAACCGTCTCAGCCAACCCCTTCTCTAAAGAAACCCTCGGCTCCCATTTTAGCTTTTTCCTGGCAAGTGTTATATCAGGCCGTCTTTGCATTGGATCATCCTGCGGAAGGGGTTTAAATACAACCCCCCCTGCCCCCCCTTTCTTAAAGGGGGGGATTGGGGGGGTTGCGCCGATAAACTTTTTTATTTTCTTTGCAAATTCAAGTATTGTATACTCATCTGGGTTCCCAAGATTTACAGGACCGATAAACTTATCCTGATTCATCATCCGCACCATCCCTTCTACTAAATCTGAAACATAGCAAAATGAACGGGTCTGACTGCCATTACCATAAATGGTAATCGGCTGCCCTTTTAATGCCTGAACTATAAAATTGCTTACAACCCTGCCGTCATTGAGCGCCATCCTTGGCCCGTATGTATTGAATATTCTCACAATTCTTATGTCTACCTTATTTTGCCTGTAATAGTCCATCATAAGGGTCTCAGCAACCCTCTTCCCCTCGTCATAACAACTTCTTATTCCAATACAATTTACATTGCCCCAATAATCCTCTTTTTGAGGGCTGACTTTAGGATCACCATAAACCTCGGATGTGGATGCCTGCAGAATCCTTGCCCTCACCCTCTTAGCAAGGCCGAGCATATTTATTGTCCCCACTACACTTGTTTTTGTAGTCTTCACAGGATTGTATTGATAGTGGACTGGCGAGGCCGGGCAGGCAAGATTATAAATCTGGTCAACCTCCAAGAGCATAGGCTGCGTTATGTCATGCCTTATAAGCTCAAACCTGTGATTATCCATGAGATGGATGATATTGTCTTTTGAACCTGTAAAAAAATTGTCAAGGCAAAGAACATCATGGCCTTCGTTTAAAAGCCTTTCGCAGAGGTGCGAGCCGATAAAACCGGCGCCTCCTGTCACAAGTATGCGCATTAAAGCCTCCCTATGCCGTAATATGTAAAACCCATACTCCGCATCTCATGCGGGTCATATATATTTCTGCCGTCAAATATTACAGGGGTTTTCATTAAGCTCTTTACCTTTTCAAAGTTAGGTCTTCTGAACTCATTCCACTCGGTAATAACAACAAGGGCATCAACGCCGTTCACAACCTCGTAGTTGTCTTTAACATACTCAATTCTCTTACCAAAAACTTTCTCAGCCTCAGCCATTGCCTCAGGGTCATGCGCCTTTATCCTTGCGCCTGCATCAAGCAATTTATTTATGATTGTTATAGATGAGGCCTCTCTCATATCATCTGTTTTTGGCTTAAACGAAAGCCCCCATATACCTATAATATTTCCTTCTAATGGTTTGCCCTTTGCCCTTTGCCCTCCCTGCTTACTGCTTGCAGAGCCTGCCCCGTACTCGATATGGGGGACAGGCTTACCCCTTGCCCCAAAGTATTTTAGTATCTTATCAACCAATACACCCTTCTGCCTGTAATTTACTTCTTCCACAGATTTAAGTATCTTCATATCATAACCATACTCTCCGGCAGTTCTTATAATAGCCTGAACATCTTTGGGAAAACAGGAGCCGCCGTATCCCACACCGGGGAAAAGAAATTCAAACCCTATCCGCCTGTCATGCCCTATGCCTTTTCTGACATTATTTATATCAGCTCCTACCAGTTCGCAAAGATTTGCTACCTCATTGATAAAAGATATCTTGGTAGCAAGCATTGCATTAGCGGCATACTTTGTCATCTCTGCGCTCTTTATATCCATGATAAGTATTGGCTTGCCTGTCCGCACAAACGGGCTGTACAACTCACGCATTATCTCAGCGGCCTTTTCATTGCTTGCGCCAACAACTACTCTGTCCGGCTTCATGAAGTCATCAACAGCAGCCCCTTCTTTCAGGAATTCAGGATTTGAAACCACATCGAATTCATACTTTTTACCGCATTTAGCAAGTTCATCCTGTACTGCTGTTTTTACCTTATCAGCAGTCCCTACGGGAACGGTGCTTTTATTAACAATTACCCTGTATCCGTCCATTGCCCGAGATATTCCTCTTGCCGCATCCAGCACATACTTTAAATCTGCAGAGCCATCCTCGCCAGGCGGCGTCCCTACTGCGATAAAACAGATAAGTGACTCTTTCACTCCATAGGAAAGGTCTGTGGTAAACTTAAGCCTTCCGTCCTTTCTATTCCTCTTCACCAGTTCTTCAAGGCCAGGCTCGTAAATAGGTATAACCCCGCTATTAAGTTTCTCTATCTTCTTAGCATCAATATCCACACAAATCACATCATTACCGCTGTCGGCAAAACAGGTTCCTGCCACAAGGCCGACATAGCCTGTTCCGATCACACAGATATCCAAAATAACCTCCTTAAATTTATAGTGGACGACAAAAATAAGTAGATGTAGTTTGCCCATTTATGGGCGTATTTTAAAATCGCCGATAAATCGGCAGACTACAAATTTATGTCTCTGACTATGATAGATTTATTAGATTTAGAAAATACCAAAGTAAGGGTGGTATTGCAAGGAAATTTGAGGAATATTTTTAGTACGCATTTTTATTGATAAGCCCTTTCCAAATTGTCAGCCATATAATTTTCAGATCCAATAGCAGAGACCAGTTTTCTATATAATAGAGGTCGTATTCAATCCTTTTCTTAAGGTCAGTATCGCCCCTCCACCCGTTAACCTGCGCCCATCCTGTAATGCCGGCCTTCATCTTATGTTTCAGTATATATCCCGGTATATCTCTTTTCACCTGCTCCACAACCCATGTCCTTTCAGGCCGTGGACCTACTATGCTCATATCGCCCTTAAATACATTAAAAAACTGAGGCAGTTCATCTACGCTTGTTTTTCTCAAAATTGAGCCTATCTTGGTTATCCTTGTGTCTCCTTTTTTGGTTAAAATATCCTTCTCAGGCCCCTCGGCAACATTCATTGACCTGAATTTCAGCATCATAAATTTCTTGCCGTTAAGACTCATCCGTTCCTGTCTGTAAAGGACAGGCCCATGCGAAGTCAATTTTATTGCAATAGCTGCAATGAGCATTACAGGGGCTGTTATAGCAATGGCAATAACAGAAAAAATTATATCAAAAGCCCTTTTTATAACCATATTCCAGCCATATAATGGGGAATCCTGAAGGCTTATTATGGGAAGACCGTCAAACTCTTCAATGCCGCCTCTTATTGTTGCTAATTCATAAATGTCAGGCACAACCTTTATATCGACCATTTCTTCGCCGATATTCTTCAGCACATCAATTACCTTGCCGTGATCTTCCCATGCCAAAGCAATAATCACATGGTCAATGCCTTTTTCTTTGATAAATCTGCCAACCTCGTTATACATGCCTAAAACCTTTATCCCGTGCGTATTAGCCCCAATCTCATCTTTGTTCGTCGACAGAAGGCCTATAACTTTCAATCCAATCTCCGGATGCGCCTCTATACGTGTTAATATTTCCTTGCTCATCTCACCGGTTCCGATAATGAGCGCATACCGGAGATTATGCCCCTTCTTCCTCAAATACCGGAGAGCCTCTCTGAAAATCCATCTCTCAATGCTTAATGCAGCAACATTCATTATTCCAAAAAACAGAAATACCAATCTGGAAAATTCATACTGGCGGTAAACAAAGGTTACTGCAATGAGGACGAGGATAGAAACTAAACATGCCTTTGTTATATCAAACAGTTCCGACAAATGAGACGCTATCCTTCTAGGTCTGTAAAGACCGAAAGATTTGAATATAAAACCCCATATAAGGACTATGGGGATTACAAGGAGGATATATATTCTTAACGGAGGCGTGCCTTTATCAATAGGCACAAAAGCGGTATGAAACCTCAGGTAATAGGAGAACAGCCATGAGGTTACTATTATGATGATATCCGTAATAAATAACAGGCTTTCAAAAAACTGGCTGTGCTTTTTTAGCAATTCCTATTTCCCCTTATAAGGTAGTTGCCGATTTATCGGCGTTTTTAAAAGAGCCCATAAATGGGCGACTACTTAATATTTCATGCGCCTTCTGGAGCACAACTTCAACCTTTATCGCATCCATGCACCCGCCATTCCTGCATTTATACTCAGAACCAAGATTCAAACACGGGGCGCATGTAAAATCGCTTTCTATGTTATAGGCATTTGACGAGCCCACAGGCCCCCACCGCAAAACACCCGCAGGGCCGTGAAGGGCGAGCATTGGGTGATTAAGCGCTGCTCCAAGGTGCATGATGCCGGTATTGACGGTAATAAGAAGGCGGCTCTTTTTTATTAGATACGCTGTCTGTCCGAGCGTAAATTTGCCGCAAAAAGAAAGGACATTGTCAGGGCAGGCATTGACAATATTTTCTGCTGCAAGTTGATTATCTTTCGTGCCTGTAATACCTATCCGATAACCGTCCTTTGATAGAACTCCAGCCAGTTTTGTAAAATTCTCTATGCCCCACTCTTTCAGATGTCCCTTATACCCTGAACTCCACGGATGAAAGAGTATAAGATTATCACACGGAACCTTCTCTCTCTTTAATAAATCTTCAACAAATGCCTTTTCTGTGTCAGATATTGGAAATTCCATTTTAAAACTGGCGACAGATTTCAAACTTGTCCCCGAAATCTTCAATTGGGTATCTGTCCCTAAACCAATCACATTGGATAGAGATATATAATTATCCATTTCATGACGCAAGGGATCATGCGGCACTACAGCGTCAAATACCATATGCTTGAATTGCCCTTTGGTCCTAAAACCTATTTTGCGCCCTGTCCCGACAAAAAATGCCACTATAGCACTAAGCCTGGGCCATGATTCAAAATCCATCACAACATCATAAGCCCTGCTGTTTACATCCTTCATAAATCTGAAAAAATAAGAAGGCTCTTTAATAACTTTAGAGACCTCTAATACTTTCAGGCTGTCTATAAAAGAATAGCGGCTCAAAACCTCATAATTATTTTTGCTGCCGATTACCGTTAACGAAGCCTTTGGATGCGCATCTTTTATGGCCTTTAAAACCGGCGCCAACAATAAAGTATCGCCGATGGTGCCAATCTTGACAACAAGGATACTGTTCACCCCGTTAGAGACAGCGCCTCTAACGGGGTTCATGCCGCCCTTTGCCTTATTTGCCTGTTTCACCAGAGACAAAAACCAGACAACCGGTATGCCTGCATAACGGTCAAAAAATCTCATCCAAAAATTGCCGCGCTCTTTCACTAATCAGCGCCCCCTCGCGCTAATAATATCTTTCACCTTCTCATAAACCTGCTCAACAGTCACAGCCTTCATACAGATTGGGTCATTGCAGTCCGGAAATCTCCCATCTTCATAGCACGGCGCACATTCAATATTCTCTACATTCCAGAAATAATGGCTGTCGCTGCTCAATGGGTAATATTCCTTTGGGTCGGTAGGACCGAATATGGAGACTACCGGCCTACCAACAGCGCTTGCCAGGTGCATTGGGCCGCTGTCATGCGTAACAATCACATTACACCTTTTCATAACAGCGGCCGTTTCTTCTAATGTAGCTTTTCCGGTCAGGTCAATAATATCAACTGTACTCTTTTTTAAAATTGCCTCGGCATTAGGCTTATCGCCCTCAGCGCCCAAAAGTATAATCTTATAACCGTCAGCAATCATCTTGTTTGACAATTCAATATAATTTTCCAAAGGCCATCTCTTTATGGGCATCTCAGTTTTTATATTGCTGGCGCCGCCTGCCAATATTCCTATTACAATATCACCTTTGCCGACACCACCTGTCCGCAATATTTTATCCGCAAGGCTTTCCGCATCTTTGCTTATTGCAAAGTCCATAGCTCTGCCGTCATCGTGTATGCCGAAACTCTTAACAATCTCCAGATAATGGTCTATCTGATGCCGGACGCCGTTGATCTCAATCCTCCTGGTAAGAAATCTCCCCTCGCCATTTCTGTCAAAACCAATCCGCTCTGGTATGCCACACAAAAAAACAAAAAAGTTAAACTGCCAGTCTCTATGAAAAACAATTACCGTATCGAATTTCTTTTTTCTCAGCAGATAGAGCAAAGAGAGCGCATACCTTGCCTTTTGCAGAAATCCTGCTTTGTAAATTATATAATCATCACATTCTATGAGCTCATCTATATGCGGATTGCCGCTTACTGCCATTTTTGAAGACTTGCCTACCAGAAGAGAAATATGCGTCGCAGGATATGCTTTTTTGAGCGCCCTGATTGCAGGGGTTGTCATAAGCAAATCTCCGATAGCTCCGAGTTTTATGATTAAGACATTATTGAATCCCATCTAATCTCTTTTCAAGTTTATCTTCCTCGACACCAAATCAAAGACCTCGTCAACAGTAATCAGGTTCATGCACTCCATAGTATCGCAAACAGCCTTCTCGCAGCCCTTGCACTTAACATTTTTATATATCACGTCAACATCATTGCCGTAAGGCCGCCATCTCTGCCAGTCGTTGGCTGCGCTGAACAGAACAACTACAGGGACTTCAACTGCGGCAGCAATATGCACTGGAACGGAATCATTGCCGACAAACAGTGAACACCTTTTTATCACTGCGGCGGTCTGCTCAAAGGTAGTCTTGCCGGCCATAACAATCGGCTTGAAACCTAAAAGCCCTTCCAATCTTTTAATCAATCCAATATCTTCAGAACCGCCGACAACCACAATCTGCGCCTTAAGTTTGCCATAAATCCGTTCCATCAAATCAGCAAATCGCTCAACAGGCCACAACTTTGAAGGACAGCCGCTGCCGATGTGAAATCCTATTGTCAACTTTGAGTCGTCCCACCCTTCTTCCCTCATCATTGCCCGAACGTGCCTGTCTTCATATACCGGAACAGTTATGCTGAGTTCTGGAATATCAGGTGTTGTTGGGGCTACAATCCTTACAGCGTCCATAAGAATTTCAACCTGATGCTTTTTTATAGTAGCCTCAACCTCATCCGTTAAAAGGAAACCGCCTCCGCTCCACGCATAACCGATCCGTTTTGGAATTCTGCTGAAGAAACCGATAATGATTGCAAACAGGTCTCCTTTGAGGTCAAAAAATATGTCGTATCTGCGGCGCCGCAATATTCGTATTAACTCAATGCCTTCTCTGATATTTAAAGTCCTGTCCTGACTCCTGTTATGCCAGAATGCGCTATAGCTGATTATATCATTGATGTATGACTCTCCTTCAACAATGTCCTTTGCCCATGGGCCGGCCACAAGCGTTATATGAGCTGAAGGGAATTGTTTTCGTATAGCCTTTATGGCAGGGGTAGCCAGCAAAACGTCTCCGGCATGATCCAGTTTAAAGATTAAAATCCGCTCTATCTGTCTTGCAGTTTTCTTTTTAAAAAAAAGGGATAGCGCCCATTTAAGAAGATAACCAACAGCGTCAATAATGAAAATTATGCCCTTTAACAGCCTGCTCTTATATATATATGTTTTGCTCCGAAAATGCTTCATATTCACATTACCGTAGCGTTGCCCTTTATGGGCAACGGTTTTTCGTTGGGGATAAACCCCAACACTACAAAAATCCAATTTTCATGCACCTTTGCCTGCCTGTGCCGTCAGCACGGCAGACAGGTTGCACACAGGCAGGTGAACTATAGTGAAGGTAATAAATAACTTGTCATTTTTTCTGTCATCTATGAAAAAGCATGTCAAGAAGCAAAAACTATCCCTATCGGCAAAAACAGTAAAAAACGATTTCTGCCATGCGTCCTTCCAGACTCAAGCAAATCAAGCAATAAGGTCTTGATGCACGATTGGTA
>Ga0209211_10003113_pt1 | contig 27503 bp, 22 predicted proteins | sample RifGroA2_FD_183992 | JGI IMG/M metagenome (GOLD analysis project Ga0209211, IMG submission 183992) | Groundwater microbial communities from Rifle, Colorado, USA - Groundwater A2 (SPAdes) (version 2) | ecosystem: Environmental > Aquatic > Deep subsurface > Groundwater | place: Rifle, Colorado...
GGACGCACCCGCCGCGCTCGCCGGTGCTGGCCCTGTATGGCGACGGCTTTGCCGAGTTCATCGAGGCCTTCCCGGCGGCGGCGGGGCTGCCCTATCTGGCCGATGTGGCGCGGCTGGAACTGCTGCGCGTGCAAGCCTGGCACGCCGCCGACGCGGAGCCCCTCGCTGCCGAAACAATCGGACGTTTGCTGGGCGATGCCGAAGCACTGCCGGAAGCCCGCTTCACCTTGCATCCGTCGCTTCGGACACTGCGTTCCCGGCATGCCGTGGTATCGCTGTGGACCGCGCACCAATCCGAATCGGCCGCACTGGCGCTGGCGCAGATCGACCCGGCGATCGCCGAGACAGCCCTGGTCAGGCGCGAAGGGCTGGAGGTGGAAATTTCAACCATTACGGAAGGCGCTGCCGTGTTCATCGAACTGCTGCAACAAGGCGTGGCCTTCGGTCGGGCGGCGGCACAGGCCGTTAGCGCCGATACCCGGTTCGAGCTGGCGACCACGCTCGGCATGCTGATTCGGGGTGGTGTACTTGCCAGCGTGACTACCCCAAGGAGTGCACCATCATGAACTCAAGTACCTCCGCATCCGCGGCACGCCGCGCCGGCGCTTCTCTGCCGGAGCAGTTGATCCGCCGGGGGATCGGACTGGCGCAACGCATCCCGGATTCATTGATTGCCTTGCTCGGCCGCTTTTCCATTGCCGCCGTGTTCTGGAAATCGGGGCAGACCAAGGTGCAGGGCTTTGCCATCGACATCGTCAGCGGCGAGTTTCAATTCGGTGTGCCACGGCTTTCGGATTCGGTCATCGCGCTGTTTCGCGACGAATACCGCCTGCCGCTGGTGCCGCCGGAACTGGCAGCGCCGCTGGCGGCGTTTGCCGAGCACTTGTTTCCGCTGCTGATCCTGATTGGCCTCGCGACGCGATTCTCGGCGGCGGCCCTGCTGGTGATGACGGCGACCATCCAGTTGCTGGTCTATCCCGACGCCTATCCGACGCATGGCGTCTGGGCCGCGGTGCTGCTGTTCCTGATCGCCAAAGGACCGGGCGCCGTTTCGATCGACCGCCTGATCGCGCGGCGCTTTGGCGGCCTTGATCGTTAGCGGTCGCGAGGGACGGTCCGGGTGATGCACGGCGCCAGATCCATTCGCTCCCGCCTGGTCCTGGGTTTTGCGGTCCTGCTCGGACTGTTGTTCGCCGTCGCCGCGGTGCCGCTGCAGCGACTGGAGGACTTGACCGCCCGAACCAAGGCCATCGTCGATCACGAGGCGCGGCTGGTGATCCTCTCGCAGCGCGCCAACCAGCATGCCCAGGCTGCGGCCATCGACCTCCTCAATCTGATGCAGACCGCGCAGCGCGATGCCCGCGTGCCGCTCTATGCCGCGATGGACGCCGAACTGGCGGCTGCCGACATGGCCGTCGCGGATCTCGAAATGGCGTCGCTGACGCCGGCGATACGCGCCGATCTCGTGCGGGTCGCCGATCTGCGTCGGCGCTACGGCGAGATGTTCCAGCAGACCGTGGAGCTGATCGAAATCGAGGGCAGCGCCGCCGCACGCCTGCATTTCGAGGACCGGACGCAAAAAGTGCTGAATACCCTGCTGTTCGAAACCCGTGCGCTGGAAGCCCGATTGCGGGACGCGATGGAGGCGGAGCTGGAACAACTCAGGGTGGCGGCGGTGAATGCACGGCGGCTGGTGATCTTCCTCGCCGTCGGCGCCCTCGTTACCGGCATCGCCATGGCCTGGGCGCTGGCGCGCAGCATCGTGGTGCCGGTGCGCAAGGCGGTTGCTGTCGCCGAAAGGATTGCCGGCGGCGACTACAAGACGGCGGTGCCAAACGGCAGACGCGACGAGATTGGCGCCTTGCTCGGCTCGCTCGCCACCATGCGCGACAGCATCGCCAGTCGCGAGGAAAGAATCTCGCGCCTGGCCTATGTCGATCTGCTCACCGGCCTGCCCAACCGCACGCGTTTCCTCGAAATCCTCGGCGCGTTGCCGGCCTACGCCACGGGCGCGCTGGTGATGCTGGACATCGAGCGCTTCGCGCCGATCAACGATGCGCTTGGGCATGCAGTCGGCGATCGGCTGTTGTGCGAGATTGCCGCGCGACTTTGCCAGGTCCAGGGAGAGCGCTGCACCCTCGCCCGCCTCTGGGGCGACGAGTTCGCCCTGCTGCTGGAGGATGCCGACCGGAGCGCGGCGGCCCACCATGCCGAACAGATACTGGCGGCGCTGCGCGCGCCGATGCTGGTCGATGGCCAGCGTCTCGATATCGACGCCAGCCTCGGCATCGTCATGTACCCGCGCGCCGGCGAAGACGGCACCGCGCTGATGCGGCGCGCGGATCGGGCGATGGCCGTGGCCAAGCGACGGCACGAGGGCTATGTGTTCAGCGACGGCGATCAAGCCGAACCCATCCACCAGGAGCTGTCCCTGGTCGGCGAAATGCGCGAAGCGCTGGCGCGCGGCGAATTCCTGCTGCACTACCAGCCCAAGCTGCATCTGGCGCAACGACGCATCGCCAGTGCCGAAGCCCTGCTGCGCTGGCGGCATCCGCAGAAGGGCATGATTGCGCCGGGTCGCTTCATTCCCTTTGCCGAACAGACCGGCTTCATCCGCGAAATCACGCCCTGGGTGCTGGCGCAGGTGATCGCGGACGCCGCGCGGTGGCAGCAGGACGGCGTCGAAGTGATTGCCTCGGCCAACCTCTCCGCGCTCGACTTGCTGAATCGCAATCTTGTCGGCCTGGTGCGACGCCTGCTCGACGAATCCTCGTTGCCGGCCGACCGGCTCTGCCTGGAAATCACCGAGAGCGCGCTGATGAACGAACCGGAACTGGCCCTGCAGCACCTCAACGAGCTGGCGGCGCTGGGTGTCAAGCTGTCGATCGACGACTATGGATCGGGTCAGGCGTCGCTGGCCTACGTCAAGACCCTGCCGGTGCATGAACTGAAAATCGACCGCGCTTTCGTCGATGGCGTGGATACTGATACGAAGAACGCCGCCATCGTGCGCTCGACCCTTCTGCTGTGCCGCGAGCTTGGCCTGTCGGTCGTCGCCGAGGGTGCGGAAACGCCGGCGGAACTGGCCTGGCTGGGGCGCAACGGGTGCGACCTGGTGCAGGGCTACGTCGTGGCGAAGCCGATGCCGCTGGACGACTTCCTGGCCTGGGTGCGGAACTTCAAACCTGCCTGATCAGAGGCTGAAACTGCCGCGCCAGGCGCCGCGCACTTTCAGCTGACGCGCAACGAGGGCACGGTGCTCGGCCAAACTCTGCTCGACCTGGGCCTGCTGCGCCACGTCGCCGATGGGCATCCCTTCGCCGATGCCAATCTGTTTTATGACCTGCTGGAGCCGCTACCCGCAATCGTCGATTGGGCCGACGCTAACTTTCACTGAAACTTTGTTTCAGCGCCGCCAGATAGGGCACGGCCTCGGGCGAATTTTCCGGCGGCGCCCACGGTGCGCGTTCGGCTTCGGTAAACGGCAGATAAGGTCCGGCCTTGGCTTCGAGAAATACGGTATCGGGCTCCAGCGCAATCGCTGTGTGCCAGGTGCCATGGGGAATATCGACACCGATCGCCGTACCGCCAGCGCCGACTCTTGCGTTGCTCACCACGCCGCCCGCGTCATCGAAGGTAACCAGCCCCAGCAGGCCGCGCAGGACGACGAAGGTTTCATCCTTGTCCGGATCGAGATGGCGATGCGGCGGGATATAGGAATCCGGCTGCATGGCATTGAGCAGGCGATGCGCCGGATGATCGTCGTAGGGATGGAAGTTGCGGTTCTTGCGCCGGCGCGGACTGGCCGCCGCCTCCGCGCAGAGTTCATCCAGCAGCGCCTGGTCGATCAGCGTGATCATGGATAAACGATCTTCACGTTCTCCGGCTGCAACCAGTCGACGAGTCCCTTGATCAGGGCATCGTCGAGCCTGACGCGCCAGCTTTCCGGCAGCGGCAGTTCCGCCACGGCGTCGCCGTTATGGTAGGCGAGTCGCACCGGGCAGGGCCCGTTGCGAAACGGTGCAAGCAGCGCCTGCAGGTGTTTGGCATCGGAACCGCCGTTCATGGTCAGGCGCAGGCTGCGGGCAAAGCGGCCGCGCGCTTCGGCCAGCGTGTAGAGCTTGTCGGCGGTGATGCGCAGGCCGCCGCTGTAGTCGTCCTTCTGCACCTTGCCTTCGACCAGCAGCAGTTCGTCTTCCTTGATCTTGGCCCGCTCGGCATCCCACAGTTCGTTGAACACCGTCACCTCGACCTGGGTGGTGCCGTCGTCGAGCACCACCACGGCCATCTTGCCGCGCCGCGTCATCTGGGTACGGGTCGACATTACCACGCCGGCCAGCAGCAGCGGCTCGCGTTGCGGCTCCAACTGACCCAGCCGGCGCTTGACGAAAGACGCAAGCTCGACCGCGTAGGCGTGGTAGGGATGGCCGGAAAAGAAGAAGCCCAGTGCCGGCTTTTCGTTCATCAGGCGGTCGCGTTCCGACCAGCGCGGACCGTCGACGTAATGCACCGTGTCGGCCGCTGCGCCCATGTCGAACAGACCGCCCTGCATGGCATTGCGCTCGGCCTGTTCCGCCGCCTCCAGCGCCACGCCGGTGGAGGCCAGCAGCTTGGCGCGGTGGTCGTCGATGGCATCGAAAGCACCGGCGCGGATCAGCGCCTCGACCACGCGCCGATTCACCACGCGCTTGTCGATGCGGCGACAGAAATCGAACAGATCGCAAAAGGGTGCCCCCTCGTTGCGCACCTTGAGAATGACCGAGAGCGCCGCCTCGCCGGTGCCCTTGATGGCGCCCAGTCCGTAGCGGATGGTCTTGCCATCCACCGGCCGGAAACGGATGCCGCTCTGGTTGATGTCGGGCGGCAGGAAGACGAGGCCGTTGTCGATGGCGTCCTTGTAGAAGAACTGCACCTTGTCGGTATTGGCCATTTCCGACGACAGCGTCGCCGCCGCAAACGCCGCCGGATGATGGCACTTCAACCAGGCAGTCTGGTAGGCGACCAGGGCATAGGCGGCAGCGTGCGACTTGTTGAAGCCGTAGCCGGCGAATTTCTCCATGACGTCGAAGATTTCGTTGGCCTGCCCGGCGCCGATGTTGTTCCTGCCCGCGCCTTCGACAAACACGGCGCGCTGCTGGTCCATCTCTTCCTTCTTCTTCTTGCCCATGGCGCGGCGCAAGAGGTCGGCGCCGCCCAGGCTGTAGCCGGCCACTACCTGCGCCGTCTGCATCACCTGTTCCTGATAGATCATGATGCCGTAGGTATTGCCCAGCACACGTTCCAGGCTCGGGTGCGGATAGACCACTCTTTCGCGGCCGTGCTTGCGATTGATGAAATTGGGAATGAAGTCCATCGGCCCCGGCCGGTACAGCGCATTCAGCGCGATCAGGTCGTCGAGGCGGTCGGGACGCGCCTGCACCAGGGCATCTTTCATGCCGCCGGATTCGAACTGGAACACGGCCGTGGTGTTGGCGGTCTTGAACACCGCGTCGTAGGTTTCGCGGTCGTCGAGCGGCAAGGCGGCGAGGTCGATGTCGACACCCTCGACTTCCTTCGCCAGGCGTACCGCCTCGTCGAGTATGGTCAGCGTGCGCAGGCCGAGGAAGTCGAACTTGACCAGCCCGGCCTTCTCCACATCGTCCTTGTCGAACTGCGAGACCACCGATTCGGCGCCGGCCGCCGCGTACAGCGGACAGAAATCCGTGAGCTTGCCCGGCGCGATCAATACGCCACCGGCATGCATGCCGACGTTGCGCGCGAGGCCTTCCAGCTTCAGCGCCAGCGCCCACAGTTCGGCGACCTCCTCCTCGCCGTCGATGCGCTGCCGGATCAAGGGCTCCTTGGCCAGCGCATCGGCGAGCGTGATGCCGAGTTCATTGGGAATCAGCTTGGCGAACTGGTCGACGAAGTTGTAGCCGAGATCGAGCACGCGGCCGACATCGCGGATCACCGCCTTGGCCGCCATGGTGCCGAAGGTGACAATCTGCGACACGGCGTGGGCGCCGTACTTTTTCTTGACGTAGTCGATGACGCGATCGCGGCCTTCCTGGCAAAAGTCGATGTCGAAGTCCGGCATCGACACGCGCTCCGGATTGAGGAAACGCTCGAACAGCAGGTCATAGCGCAGCGGATCGAGGTCGGTGATGCCGAGGCTGTAGGCCACCAGCGAACCCGCGCCCGAACCGCGCCCCGGCCCCACCGGCACGCCGTTGTGCTTGGCCCAGTTGATGAAGTCGGCGACGATCAGAAAGTAGCCGGGAAAGCCCATCGCGATGATGGTCGCAATTTCGAAATCCAGCCGCTCGACGTAGGTCTGTCGTTGCTTTTCGCGCTCGGCCGCTTCGGGATACAGCCGTTCCAGGCGGCGCGTGAGGCCGGCATGCGACTCGCTCGCGAGGAAGGCCTCCAGCGGTTCGCCGGCCGGGGTCGGAAAGTCCGGCAAGCGGCTCTTTCCCAGTTCCAGAGTCAGATTGCAGCGGCGGGCGATCTCCACCGAGTTTTGCAAGGCCTCGGGCAGGTCGGCGAACAGTTCGCCCATCTCGGCCTGCGTCTTGAAGTACTGCTCCGCGCTGTAGCGTTTCGGCCGCCGCGTGTCGCCCAGCACATAGCCATCCGCGATGCAGACCCGCGCCTCGTGCGCCTTGTAGTCGTCGGGCTGGAGAAACTGCACCGGATGCGTGGCTACCAGCGGCAAGCCCAGACGCGCCGCCAGATCGACGCTGGCCGCGACCAGCACTTCGCATGCCGCCGCGCCATCCTTGCCGAACGGCCGCTGTACTTCGATGTAATAGGCGCCGGGAAACAGTTGCGCCCAGACCTGGGCCCGCACGTCGGCCTGGTCCGGCTTGCCGACCGCGAGCATCTGCCCGATGTCGCCCAGCGGCCCGCCCGACAGCGCGATCAGGCCGCTGTTGTCGCCCTGGCCAAGCTGCGAGCGGGTGATCTCGGCGCGACCGTGGCGGCGCGGCGCGAGGTAGGCGGCGGTAAGCAGTTCGCACAAACGCAGGTAGCCGGCGCGATTCTTCACCAGCAGCAGCATGCGCGCCGGGCTTTCCTGCCTGTCGGCGGCATCGTCGTCGCCGATCCAGACATCGCAGCCGATGATGGGCTTGAGTCCCTTGCCGCGCGCCGCGGTATAGAACTTGACCATGCCGAACAGGTTGGCCAGGTCGGTGATCGCCAGCGCCGGCTGTCCATCCGCCGCCGCTTGCGCAATGGCCTCATCGATGCGCGTCAGGCCATCGGTGATCGAGTATTCGCTGTGAAGACGGAGGTGGACGAATTGTGGCGCAAATGGGAAGGCTGACATGGCTGTGCGATTTTACTCCCCCCGACTTGGGCGGAGCCCGCGGCTTTCTCCTGCTCAAACGCTGTATTGCCAGCGCCGACTTTTGAGGCCGTGTTCCTAGCGCACATGCCGGGGCGAATCCCGGCGGGCGAGAGGTTACGACAACATCAACGAACTCCCATTTGCGGCAAAGCATCAACGACCGCAAGAGACTGATTGCTCTCACACATCCCCACCTCGTCCGACCGCATTCCAGCGACCTCGCAGGCGGCCAACAGTCGCTCGCGATGTGCTGCCACCCGAAACGGCAGCTCATCGCGAACGAAGGACAGGCTTATCCGACGGTTGAGGCCGCACGCCGTCGCAACGGCGTTGCGGGCCGAGCGCACGTCGCCCAGTTCGTAATGAACCGCCGCCAAGCCGTTGTGCGGCCATGGGTAAGCCGGGTTGCGCGTGATCGCGCTGGTGAACGCCACCTGGGCGCCGCGGTGCTCGCCGACCATCCATAAGGCGTATCCGCGGATCGTGAGAAACATTCCGTGATCGTTCGGATCCAGCGCCAGCGCAATATTGACGTGCGCTAGCGCCTCATCGCACCGGCCGCACCACATCGCGGCATCGGCCAGATGGAAGTGCGCATACGCCGCCCCTGGCGCGAGTGCCACGGCCCTCTGTAGCTGCTCGAGCGCGGCCTCGTGCTCCTTGCGCCACAGCAGCACCTTGCCCATCAGCGCATGGGGCAGCATGTGGTTCGGATCGCAGGCGATCGCACGCGTCGCGCACTGAAATGCCTTTTCGAAACTGGCCGATGGATCCGGAACCCAACCGCTGATCGAGTCCATCCAATGTGTCCATCCGAGCTTGGCGACGGCCTCGGCGCTGCCGGGTGCGAGGTCCACAGCGGCTGCGTAGGCCTCGCGGGCCCTGGCCATGCTTTCCGGCGTCATGAGGGTGAAGTACTGCCAGCCGCGCAACAGCAAGTCCACCACGGCCGCATCTTCTGCCCGGCGCGCCGGTGCCACAAACGAGGCGGGTGCGCCGGCCGGGGCAGCGCTGGGCGCCGGCTCCGCGCACAGCCTGAGCTCGTCCACCAGGGCCAGTGTCTGCGCGCTTGGTTCCACGCCGAGCTCGCGCCCGAGCACCCGCCGGCACTCGACCCAGGTTTGCGCCGCCTTGGCTCGCAAGCCGGAGCGCGCGTACAAACGCATCAAGGCGCGGTAGCAGCCCTCGTGCAACGGGTCGTTGGCGAGCAGGCGGTACGCGAACCGGACCACCGCCTCGGACGCAGTCACCGTATCGGCGCAGTCACTCATCCGAGCCAGCAGGCCCTGGGCGATGTCCCGCAGCCGTTGCCGCTCGGCCTCGGCCCAGGGCGCGAATTCGACGCCAGGGTCCAGCGCGTCGAGGAAGTCTCCGCGATAAAGCTCGGCAGCCGACTGCATCGACGCGAGGTCGGGGCGGCCGGCCAGTGCCTCGAAACGGCGAACGTCCACATCGAAGGCCGTCTCGCGCAGCACGATGTGGTCGCCCTCGCAGTCCAATCCGTCGGCCGCGGGGCCCAGCACGCGTCTCAGGAGGTGCAGGCACTGGCGCAAGGCGCTGCGTGCGTCCTCGTCGCTGTGGTCGGGCCACAGCAGCGCGACGAGGCGGCTGCGGCTGGCACCGGCAGTTCCGTGCATCGCCGCCACGGCCAAGAGGGCCTGCGCCTTGCGCCCGATGCGAACCGGCCCGTCCGAGAACGGTGTCTCGAGGGAGAAGTCGCCAAGCAGTCGCAGAGCGGAAGCCTGCATGCCAATGTTTTCCATTCTTTTTTGGTCAGCCATGGATGGGCTTCATGAAGCATGACTCTATTTGGCGCGGCAGGCAAGCCTGGTGACGCTTTTCTCACGCCCGAATCACGACGCCTGCATGCCCTGGCGGCAGACTCCAATCGCATGGGACAACAACCAGGAGATGATGATGAAAAACACGAAGAAAAGTGCGCTTTCCGCGCTCGTGCTGCTGGCCGCTGCCAGCGCTTTTGCACAAACGGCGAACCCCGCCGCCATGGCCCGGGAGGGCAGCTATGAGCAGACTCTGTGCTTCGGCGGCCCGGCCCACGTGATCAGCGCGTCGGACAGCGACCGCTACGGCACCTACCAGCTTACCGGTGCGACGCAATCGGCGACCAAGGCGTTCGACTCGATGAGCATGGAATGCATAGGAGCATTCGAGATGCGGTCCGGCATATACCGACACAAGGGCTACTGTGTCTTCCAGGACGCCAGCGGCGACAAGTTCTACGGCACCGATACCGCCGCGCCCCAAGTCTATACGGTGGAAATGCTCGGCGGCACCGGCAAGTTCAAGGGCATCACGGGTAGCGCGACCGTCGAGCGGCTGGGCACGATAACTCCGGTGCGACAGGGCACCCTTCAGGGCTGCCGCCGGGTCACCGGCAGCTATAAATTGCCCTGACAGCAGGAATGCGATGGGCGTGACCTGAACTTCCGGGTCCCGCCCGGGACCAGAATGGACGGGGAGACCAGACCACGCGGCAGGGTGTCACTGTCACATTGCCAGAAGTCCGCCATGTGTCCGTCCATCCTGTCCTTGCTATGCGCCTGCCTCGCGACAACTCCATCGGCAGCACATCCTTCCAGGGCATGGCCATCTCCTCCTGAAGACTTCAATGCAGGATAAGAACTGCTACCCATGTCCTTGAACTCTTGTGTTACCGATGAGTGTGAACCATACAGACCTACTGCCGGATAAGCGTCCGGCGCATCCGCTCAAACCGGCTGCTGCGCCCAGTCCAGCAACGGGCGCCATTGCTCGATGTCCTTTTCGGCACGACTGGTCGGCAGTTCGAAGATGCTGAGGCCGTGCGCGGCGGCCTGCACGTAGTTCTGCGTGTCGCGCAGATGGGCCACCACCGGCAGGCCGGTGCCCTCGAGGAAGCGTTCCAGTTCCGCCGCCGCGCGGGTGCGGGCATCGACGCGCATGGCAACGATGGCGACAAAGGCTTCGTGTTTGCGGATCTCCCTCTCCTCGAACAGGCGGTCAAGAAAATGCCGCGTGGCGAGGATGTCGAAAATCGACGGTTGCAGCGGCACGATCACGCGCTTGACCAGTTTCAGCACCTGGGCCAACTTCTTGCCATGCAATCCGGCCGGCGTATCGAGCACGACGTGGCTGGTGTCTTTCGGCGGCCGCGCCGGACGATCCGGCTCGATCTCCCAACTCGCGATGTGCGGCAGCGCCGGCGAGCGCAGCTTGAGCCACTCGCGCGAGGACTGCTGGCGGTCGATGTCGCCGAGCATGACGCGCTGGCCCTGCAACGCAAAAAAACCCGCCAGATTGGTCGCCAGCGTCGTCTTGCCGACGCCTCCTTTCGGATTGGCGATCAGAAACGATTCCATCGGCCTATGGTAGCAGCACCGTCGAACCCGTGGTCTTGCGCGCCACCAGATCGATCTGCGCCTGTGCGGCGTCCTTTAGCGCAAAGGTCTGGTTGACCTCGATCTTCACCTTACCCGAGGTGACCATGCTGAACAGATCGCCGGAAATCGCCAACAGGTCGCTGCGCTGCGCGATGTAGGTGAACAGCGTCGGCCGGGTCAGGAACAGGGAGCCACGCTTGGCCAGTTCGCCGGTATCGAACAGCGGCGCCGGACCCGAAGCGGCGCCGAACAGCACCATCATGCCCAGCGGTCGCAGGCAGTCGAGCGAGCCGCTAAACGTATCCTTGCCGATCGAGTCATAGACCACGCGCACGCCACGGCCAGAGGTAATCTCCTTGACCCGGTCGACGAAGTTCTCGCGCGTGTAGATGATCGCGTGGTCGCAGCCGTGCGCCTTGGCCAGCGCGGCCTTCTCGTCGGAACTGACGGTGCCGATCACGGTGACGCCCAGTGCCCTCGCCCATTGGCAGACGATGAGGCCGACGCCGCCGGCGGCGGCATGGATCAGGATGGTATCGCCGGCCTGCACGGGGCAGGTGCGGCGCAGCAGGTATTGCGCGGTCATGCCCTGCAGCATCATCGCCGCGCCGGTCTTGAAGTCGATGGCGTCGGGCAACTTGACCAGGCGGTCGGCGGGAATGTTGCGCACTTCCGCGTAAGCGCCGACCGGGCCGCCGGCATAGGCGACGCGGTCGCCCGGCTTAAGATCGGTCACCGCGCTGCCGACTGCCTCGACCACGCCTGCACCTTCGAGGCCGATGCCCGAGGGCAGCGGCACCGGGTAGGCGCCGGTGCGGTGATAGATGTCGATGTAATTGAGGCCGACGGCATGATGCCGCACGCGCGCCTCGCCAGGCGCCGTATCGCCAACGCCGACTTCTTCCCAGAGCAGCACTTCCGGCCCGCCGGGGGCGTGAAAACGAATTGCATGGGTCATGGCTCAGCCTTTCAGTTCTCTCAGGTGGTTGGCATCGACGACCGACAGAGCGGTCATGTTCACCAAACGACGCACTGTAGCAGTAGGCGTCAGGATGTGCACCGGTTTCGCCGCGCCGAGCAACACCGGGCCGACCGTAATGCCGTCGCCGGAGGTGGCCTTGATGAGATTGAAGGAAATGTTGGCGGCATCGACATTGGGCATGATCAGCAGGTTGGCCTCGCCGGTGAGCCGGCAATCCGGATACAGCCGCTCGCGGATGGCCTGCGACAAGGCCGCGTCGCCATGCATTTCGCCGTCGACTTCCAGCTCCGGCGCGCGCGCCTCAATCAGGCGGCGTGCGGCCGCCATCTTCAAGGCGGACGCCGAGCGCAGGCTGCCGAAGTTCGAGTGCGACAGCAGCGCCACCTTGGGTTCGAGACCGAAACGGCGCACTTCCTCGGCGGCCATCAGCGCGATCTCGGCGACCTGCTCGGCCGAAGGATCTTCATTGACGTAGGTGTCGCACAGGAACAGCGTGTGCCGGGCCAGCAGCAGCATGTTCATCGCCGCGAAGCAATGCGCGCCCTGTTCCAGGCCGATCACGTCACTGACATGCTTCAAGTGCTGCGTGTGGAGCCCAACCAGGCCGCACAGCATGGCATCGACATGGCCGCGCCGGAGCAGCATGGCGCCGATCAGCGTGGTGTCGGAACGCAGCATCTGCTTGGCGATGCCCGGCGTTACGCCCTGCCGCCCCATGAGGTCGTGATAGCCCTGCCACAACTCCTTGTAGCGCGGATCGGACTCCGGACTCACCACCTCGAAATCGCGCCCGGCCAGCATGCGCAGGCCGGCTTGCTTGACGCGCTTGTCGATGACATCGGGGCGGCCGATCACCACCGGCTGCGCCATGCCCTCGTCGAGCACCGCCTGCACCGCGCGCAGCACCCGTTCGTCCTCGCCCTCACAGTAGATGACGCGGCGCGGCGCCTTCTTCGCCGCCGAAAACACCGGCTTCATGACAAAGCCGGAGTGATAGACGAAGCTGTTCAGCTTGTCGCGATAGGCATCGAAATCGACGATGGGCCGTGTCGCCACGCCCGACTCCTCGGCGGCTTTCGCCACGGCCGGCGCAATCTTGACGATCAGCCGCGGATCGAAGGGGCGCGGGATCAAATACTCGCGGCCGAAGGACAGGTTCTCGCCGCCATAGGCCATCGCCACTACATCGGAGGCTTCGGCCCGCGCCAGTTCGGCGATGGCGCGCACGGCGGCCAGCTTCATCTGCTCGGTGATGGTGGTCGCCCCGGCATCCAGCGCGCCACGAAAAATGAAGGGAAAGCACAACACGTTGTTGACCTGGTTCGGATAGTCCGAACGGCCGGTGGCGATAATGGCGTCGCCGCGCACGCTCTTGACTTCCTCGGGCGTGATTTCCGGCGTCGGATTGGCCAGCGCCAGGATCAACGGATTCGGCGCCATCTTCGACACCATGGCCGGCTTCACCACGCCGCCGGCAGACAGGCCGAGGAAGACATCGGCATCGTCCATGACGTCGATCAGCTTGCGCGCGTCGGTCTTCTTGGCGTAGCGGTCCTTGATCGGGTCCATCAGTTTCTCGCGGCCGACATACACCACGCCTTCGATGTCGGTGACCCAGATGTTTTCCACGCGCACCCCGAGATGCACCAGCAGTTCGAGGCAGGCCAGCGCCGCCGCACCTGCGCCGGAGGTGACCAGCTTGACCTCCTCGATTTTCTTGCCAAGCAGGGTCAGGCCATTGAGGATGAAGGCGCCGACCACGATGGCCGTGCCGTGCTGGTCGTCGTGGAAGACCGGAATCTTCATCCGCTCGCGCAGTTTGGATTCGATGTAGAAGCACTCCGGCGCCTTGATGTCTTCGAGGTTGATGCCACCGAAGGTCGGCTCCATCGCCGCGATCATTTCGATCAGCTTGTCGGGGTCGTTTTCGGCAAGTTCGATGTCGAAAACATCGATGCCGGCAAACTTCTTGAACAGCACGCCCTTGCCTTCCATCACCGGCTTGCCCGCCAGCGGCCCGATGTTGCCCAGGCCCAGCACCGCCGTGCCGTTGGTCACCACGCCGACCAGGTTGGCGCGCGAGGTGAGCCGGCTGGCCATGGCCGGATCGGCGACGATGGCATTGCAGGCGGCAGCCACGCCCGGCGAATAGGCCAGCGCCAGATCGCGCTGGTTGGTGAGGCCCTTGGTCGGCACCACCGCGATCTTTCCCGGGGTGGGCCATTCGTGGTATTCAAGGGCGGCGGCGGAGAGGTTTTCTTGTTCGTTGGACATGTCGGATACCTGGCTTGCGGAAGAATCCGCAAATGATAGCCCCGTCCGGCTGGCAGCACCATTACGGAAATCCACGAGCATGGTCCGACCTTGTTAGAATTTCGCCAATTCACTCGAGAGGGAAACCATGAAACGCGTTGTATTCAACCAAAAAGGTGGCGTCGGCAAGAGCACCATCACCTGCAACCTCGCCGCCATCGCCGCCGCCCGCGGCGCCCGCACGCTGGTGATCGATCTCGATCCGCAGGCCAATTCAACGCAGTACCTGCTGGGCGCCGCGGCCAGCGATATGGAACTTACCGCCAACGAGTTCTTCGACCAGATGCTGAGCTTCAAGCTGCGCCCGCTGCCGACCGAGGAATTCATCACCGCCACCCCGTTTGAAAACCTCTCCATCCTGCCCGCCGGCCCGGCGCTGGAGGAACTGCAGGCCAAACTCGAATCGCGCTACAAAATCTACAAGCTGCGCGAAGCGCTCGACGCACTGGAAGGCTACGACGAAATCTGGATCGACACGCCGCCGGCGCTGCACTTCTACACCCGCTCGGCGCTGATCGCTGCCGACGCCTGCCTGATCCCCTTCGACTGCGACGAATTCGCCCGTCGCGCGCTCTACAGCCTGCTCGACAACGTCAATGAAATCCGCGCCGACCACAATGCCGGCCTCGAAGTCGAGGGCATCGTCATCAACCAGTTCCAGGCCCGCGCCAGCCTGCCGCAGCAGATCATCGGCGAGCTGCGCGAGGAAGGGCTGCCGGTGCTGGCTTCCTTCCTGTCGTCCTCGGTCAGGATCAAGGAATCGCACCAGCAAGCCAGGCCGATGATCCATCTCGACCGCAGCCACAAGGTGACACTGGAATTCGGCGCGCTGTTCGATGAACTGGAAAAGGCGCGGAAGGTCAGAGCCAAGGCGGTGGCGAAAAAGCGCGCCTAAGATCGGCATATCGCCAGCGCCGACTTTTGATGTTTCGTCATTCCCGCGAAGGCGGGAATCCAGTGTTCTTGGGAGATGCCGGGGCGAGTCCCGGCGCGGCCACATTACTACTGGATTCTCGCCTACGAGGGAATGACGGCAAAAGTCGGCGCTGGCGATACGGCGAACGCTTCAAGCCGCGGACAACTCATCCCAGCGGCGAATGCGGGACAGGGTTTCTTCCATCGCGTCCCGCGCCACTTCCGTATCGTAGTGGCTTTGCAGATTGATCCAGCTCTGCGCGTCGGTGCCGAAAAATGCGGCCAGACGCAGCGCCGTATCGGCGGTAATCGACCGCCGGCCGGCAACAATCTCGCCGATCCGCCGCTGCGGTACGCCGATTTCCTTGGCGAGCCGGTACTGGGTGATACCCATCGGCCCAAGGAAGTCATGAAGCAGAATTTCGCCGGGCGTGGCGAGCGGTACTTTGCGCGGCATGAGTTCTCCTCAGTGGTAGTCCACGATCTCGACGCGCCAGGCGTGCCCGTCGCGCCACTCGAAGCACACCCGAAACTGATCGTTGATCCGGATGCTCCATTGCCCCTTGCGGTCTTTCTTCAACTGCTCCAGTCGATTCTGCGGCGGCACGCGCAAGAACTCCAGCGACGCGGCAGCATTGACCTGCTGCAACTTGCGCATCGCCACGGTGGCGATATTGGCGAAACGCGCCACACGCCGGCCTGCAAACAGGTTTCCCGTATCGATACAGTTGAACGACTGAATCATGCGCCAATACTAACGCATTGTGTTAGTACCGTCAATGGATAGTAGCATCGCGCCTTGGGGGGCCATCCGGTTGCGAACAAGATTTGACTCAACAGTCGGCGCTTGCCGGCCCGCGAAGCGGAATTCCCGGCAGACAAGGTCCGGGACGGCGAATGTAGGCTGCCAAAGCGCCATTAACCCAGCCCAATATCCGCTCAAGCAGACCTGCGTAAAATCCCGCTCAGGTCAGCCATTTTCAATGCTGGCCTTCATGACGAGGAGATAGCCACGGTCGTTCGCATTGTCAGGCTCGGAACTGCCCGTAGCGCGGACGAAGGCACCCGCATCGGCACCGTGCGGCGCCCTCCGCGAGGCGTGCCGAAGACCGAGTTCGCCTCGGGAAACTGGTACGACGTCTGGTTTCCGAACCTGGCGCCGAGCGTCGAAACCATGAAGCTGGGACAGGAAGCCGCGACGCCGGCCCAGTGAGCCGCGTTCATCAGGAAGTACCGCAGTGAAATGGCTGCGCCCGACGCCAGCCGCAGCATTGACCTGCTTGCCGCGCTGTCGCAGCACAGCAACTTCTCGGTCGGCTGCTATTGCGAAAATGAATCGCACTGCCATCGCTCGGTGCTGCGCGCACTTCTGGCCGAGAAAGGCGCGAAGATTCAATAGACGGAGTCCGAGCAACGGACTGGGCCCGGCTACGACCGCGCCCGAACCCGCCGCAACGCCCAACAATTGAAACCCGCATACGCCACATAGGCCAGCGCCCAGACCACCCCGATCGCCGGCAGCGAGAGCGGCGCCGGCAGCAGTAACAGCAGCGCGGCAAACAGCGGCAGGGACAGAAATTCTCCCGCGGTTACCGCCCATCCCGCGCCGCGGGCGAACAGGCCGAACAGGAATATCCACGACAGCATGCGCAAGGCATCGCCGGCGAAGAAGGGCAAGGCATCGAGCCGCGCCACCGGCAGGCCCTCGCGGTAGAGCAGTGCCAGCGCTTGCGGCAACAGCAGCCACAACAGGCAAAGCGCCAGCAGCGCCGGCCCCGCCACGTGTCCGGCTGCGGCTCGCAGTTCCGCCGCAAAGGCAGGCGCCGCCTTTGCAGCCGCCAGCCGGGGCAGGAAATAGGCATTGAGCAGGCCGGCGGCGACGGCCGTGATCCATTCGCTGGTGCGCCACAGCGCCTGCACCGCACCCACTGTTTCCCACGATGCCGAGGCCGCGATCTCCAGCCGCGCGATGGCCAGCGCGGCCGGACTCAGGATGCCGATGGCGATGCCTGCGGCGACGAAAGGCCGCAGGCCGTGCCCCGCCGGAAGCGGCGCCTTCGCCGCTGCAGCGTCGATCACCAGCAACAACGTCGCCACGGTGCCGAACAGCGCCTGGCCGCCGAGCAGGGCCGACAGTTCTGCGCCCGGTGGCGCCAGCCACAAGGCCAGCAGCGGCACGCTCAACTGCACGGCGACGACCACGATGGCGCCGCCGGGCCGTGCGCAGCCGAGCAGCCAGGCGACGAGCAGTCCGGGTGCGACGCCGATCCAGCCGACGGCGAGCGCCGGCAGCACCAGCGACGCCAGGTGCGGCGGCAACAGCAGCGGCAGCAGGCCGGACACGGCCAGCAGCGCGAGTACGGCGAGGCACACGGCAGAGAGCATCAGGCCGAGGCGCAGGGCGTCACCCAGAAGTCGGTGCTGGTGGTACGGCGCAACGCCGGCGACGCGGCCGGTAAGCCCGATGCCGACGCCAAGCAGCGTGACGCCGGCGACCATCTCGGCCAGGCTGTTCAGCTGCGCCCAGTGGGCGACGAGTTCAGCGCCACCGCGCAGCGCCAGCAGCTTGTCGATCAGCGCGCGGCCAGCCAGCCCGGTGAAGACGAAGCCGAGCGCGGGCAGCAGTCGCGCTGCGCGCCAAGCCTCAGAAGTTCTCAGACCAGCCTGTCCAGCGCGTGCCTCAACGTCGCCACCGTGCGCTCGACATTGGCCAGCTTGTCGAGGCCGAAGAGGCCGATGCGGAAAGTGCGGAAATCGGCCGGCTCGTCGCATTGCAGGGGAACGCCGGCCGCCGTCTGGAGTCCCAGGCCGAGGAATTTTTTCGCCGACTGGATTTCGGGATCCGTCGTATGGCTGACCACCACGCCGGGCGCCTCGAAGCCTTCCGCCGCAACGCTGGCAAAGCCGCGTTCGACCAGCAGCGCGCGCACCCGCCGACCGAGCTCCCATTGCTGGGTGCGGGCGAGTTCCAGGCCGTGAGATTCGGTGTCGCGCATGGCATTGCGCACCTGCCGCAGGGCATCGGTGGGCAAGGTGGCGTGATAGGCATGACCACCTTTTTCGTAGGCTTCCATGATCTGCAGCCACTTCTTCAGGTCGCAGGCGAAGCTGCTGCTGGCGGTGTCGGCAATGCGCGCCAGCGCACGCTCGCCGAGCATCACCAGGCCGGCGCAGGAGGGGCCGCTCCAGCCTTTCTGCGGTGCGCTGATCAGGACATCGATGCCCATCGTGCGCATGTCGACCCAGAGTGCGCCGGAGGCGATGCAGTCGAGGACGAAAAGCCCATCCACCTGGCGCACCGCAGCCGCCACCGCCCGCAGGTAGTCGTCGGGCAACCAGATGCCCGAAGCCGTCTCGACATGCGGCGCAAACACCACCTCGGGACGCTGGGCGAGGATCGCGGCGACCACCTCGTCGACCGGCGCCGGCGCAAACGGGGCCGCTTTGCCGTCACCCACGCCCGCGCCGCTGCGACGCGCCTTGAGCACATCGGTGCCTGCCGCGATCCGGCCCATGTCGAGAATCTGCGACCAGCGAAAACTGAACCAGCCATTGCGCAATACCAGGCAGCGCCGGCCACCGGCAAACTGGCGCGCCACGGCCTCCATGGCAAAGGTGCCGCCGCCCGGCACCACGGCCACCGCGCTGGCGCCGTAGGCCTGCCTGAGACTTTGCGAGATGTCGCGCATCACGACCTGAAAAGCCTGCGACATGTGATTGAGTGCACGGTCGGTATAGACCACCGAATATTCCAGCAGTCCGTCGGGGTCCACGGTGTTCAGCAAGCCAGGCATCATCTACTCCAGTATGAAAATTCGTTGAACAAGAACCCTGATCCTAAAAAGTGCCGGGGTAAGCGCCACCATCGAGCAGCCAGTTCTGCCCGGTGATGAAGCCGGCCTGCGCCGAACACAGCCAGGCGCAGGCGGCGCCGAATTCGTCGGGGTTGCCGATGCGGCCCGCCGGAATCGTCGCCACGCGCTCGGCCAGTACCTGCTCGTAGGGCACGCCGCGCGCCCTGGCCTGGCCGCCGATCACCGTGCCGTTGCGGTCGGTGTCGAAGAAGCCGGGCAGCAGGTTGTTGATGGTGACGTTGTGCGCCACGGTCTTGCGCGCCAGCCCGGCGACAAAACCAGTGAGGCCCGAGCGCGCGCCGTTGGACAAACCGAGCACGTCGCTCGGCGCCTTGACGGCGCCGGAGGTGATGTTCACGATGCGACCGAACTTGCGCGCGATCATGCCGTCCACGGTGGCCTTGATCAGTTCGATCGGCGTCAGCATGTTGGCATCGAGCGCCGCCAGCCAGTCGTCGCGCGACCAGTTGCGAAAGTCCCCGGGCGGCGGGCCGCCGGCATTGTTGACCAGGATGTCCGGCGCCGGACAGGCCGCCAGCGCCGCGGCACGGCCTGCCGGCGTCACGATGTCGGCAGCCACGGATTGCACCACGACGCCGGTTGCCGCGCGAATTTCCGCCGCAGTCTTTTCCAGCGTCTCGGCGCCGCGCGCCACCAGCGTCACGCTCACCCCTTCGCGCGCCAGCGCAAGCGCGCAGCCGCGACCCAGCCCCTTGCTCGACGCGCACACCAGCGCGCTGCGTCCGCGAATGCCCAGATCCATGACTCGTTCTCCCCCGAATTGAACGCGTATCATAGCGGCTTAATTTGCCGACCAAGAGCATGTCCAGAATTCATCGCACCATTTTCAATCGACTGCTCGCGGCCTGGGTGGTGGTCTCCCTGCTGACGGGCGCGGCGGTGTCCTTGCTGGGCTTCAGCAGAATCGACAATCAGTTGGTCGAGCTGGCTACCGGGGAATTAAGCAAGGTCGCGGTCGCAAGCCTGCCGCTGCTCAACCGTGAGGAAGCGCAGCGCGGAGACCTGAACCGGCTGGCGGCCGACTTCGTCCGGCAACGCGCCATTGCCGTCGAGTTTCGCGACAGGAACCGGGCCACGGTGGCGGTGGCGATCAATCCCCTTCACGCCGCTCTCGAGCAGGAACTCCGGCGCCAGACCAACGGCTTTCCGGCCGACGACCAAAGTCACTTCAGGAAGCTCAGCGCCGACGGTCACGCCGTTCTGCGCGTTCTTGTGCCGCTCAGGGAGACGGCGGGCGCCATCGCCGGCTATGTCGAGGGCGCCTTCCTGATCGATCAGGAAACACTCGTCAGGCTGCGCCACGAAATGATCTTCACCCTGCTGGTAGTCCTGTTTGCCGTCACCCTGACGACCGTCTGCCTCTACCCGGTCATGCTGTCCTTGAACCGGGACGTGATGCGCTACTCGAACGACTTGCTCAAAGGCAACGTCGAACTCATGGAAGTGCTGGGCTCGGCCATCGCCAAGCGCGATGCCGCCACCAACATCCACAACTACCGCGTCGCCAGTTATGCCGTCAGGCTGGCCGAGGCGGTCGGCCTCGAACACAGCGAAATTCGCGACCTGATCGCCGGCGCCTTTCTTCATGACGTCGGCAAGATCGGCATCAGCGACAATATTTTGCTCAAGCCCGCCGCTCTCGACGCGCGGGAATTCGAGATCATGCGAACCCACGTCACGATGGGCGTCGAGATTCTGAGGAAGTCCGACTGGCTGCAAAGGGCGCGCGACGTGGTCGAGTACCACCACGAGAAGTTCGATGGCAGCGGCTACCTCAAGGGCCTCGCCGGCGAGGCGATTCCGGTTACCGCGCGCATTTTCGCCATCGTCGACGTGTTCGACGCCCTGACATCGAAGCGTGCCTACAAGGAAGCCTTTCCGTTTGCCGAGGCCATGACGATTCTGCAACAAGGCAGCGGCACCCATTTCGACCCGCGCCTGACGACGGCCTTTGCCGGCATCGCCGAAGCGCTTTACGGCGAGATCAGCAACACTCCGGCGGCTGTCGTCGAGTCGAGGCTGCAGGTGCTGATCACCAGGTATTTCTTTCCTGGCCGGTGAGAAATCCGGCAAGCAGCCGCCGGAATGCTTGCGGCTGCTCGAGGCAGGAAAGATGCGACGCGGATGCAATGGTTTCCAGCCGCGCGCCGGGAATTGCCGCCGCGATGACGGCCGACATTGCCGGCGGCGTACCGGGATCCTCCTCGCCGGCGATGACCAGGGTCGGCGTGCGAATGGCGGCAAGTTGCGCCGTGATATCGAGATGGCGGATGGCTGCGGCGCAACCGACGTAGCCAGCCACCGGCGTGGCCGCGATCAGGCTGCCGATGCGCTGCATCAGGTCCGGTCGCGCGGCACGGAAGCCGGCTGTAAACCAGCGTCCCAGCGTACCCTCGACCATCGCCGCACACCCCTGCTCGCGCACCAGGCGGATGCGCTCGTCCCACAAAGGCGACGCCTCCGGCGGAATCCGGCTCGTGGAGCTGGCGATCACCAGCTTGTTCAGGCGTTGCGGCGCACTAAGCGCCAGATGCTGGCCGATCATGCCACCCAGCGACAGGCCGACGAAGTGCGTGCGCTCGATGTTCAGCGCATCGAGCAGGCCGGTGATGTCGGCGGTCAGCTGTTCGAAGCTGTAGGCGCCTTCGGGTGCCGAGCTTGCCAAACCCGTGCCGCCATGGCCGCGCGTGTCATAACGCAGCACGGTGAAAGTCGGCGCCAGTGCCACGGCGAGTTCATCCCACATCGTCAGGTCGCAACTCAGCGAATGCGAAAGCGCTACCCAGGGACCGCGGCCTTCAACCTGGTAGCGAACGTCGATGTCATTGACGCGAACGGTGTTCATGCGGCCTCCAGTTTGGCAACGGCCAGCGCCAGCCACTTCATGCCGGCGGCGCCAAAATTGACCTGCACGCGGGCGTCGGTGCCGCGGCCTTCGGCATTGACGATGACACCGAGGCCGAACTTGGGATGCATCACGCTCTGGCCGATGCGAAAGCCGCTGTCGCTGCGGGATGACTCGCTGCGACGGGGTACATTTTGGAAAGTTCCCGAAGGGACGCACCGCGCTGGCTCTGGTGACACGGCGAAACCACCCGTGCCGGCACGTGGCGTCAACCACTTCACCAATTCGGCCGGCACCTCGTCGAGGAAGCGCGAGGGCAGGTTGTAGCGCGTCTGCCCGTGCAGCATGCGGGTCTGCGCGAAGCTGAGGTAAAGCCGCTGCCGGGCGCGGGTGACGGCGACATACATCAGGCGCCGCTCTTCTTCGAGACCTTTGTCCTCGGTCAGCGAGTTCTCGTGCGGAAAAAGGCCGTCCTCCAGACCGCTGATGAACACCACGTTGAACTCGAGCCCCTTGGCCGAGTGCACGGTCATCAATTGCAGCGCGTCGTCGCCTTCGCCGGCCTGATGCTCGCCGGCTTCGAGCGAGGCATGGGCCAGAAAGGCCGATAGATCGCTACCGAACTCTCCCGTGATTTCGCCATCCTGATTCGGCTCGCCTTCCTCGGCGACAAAGCTGGCGGCGGCGTTGATCAGCTCGTCGAGGTTGGCCAGCCGGTCCTGGCCTTCCTTCTCGTTCAGGTAATGAGCGCGCAGGCCGGACAGTTCAACGACGTGATCGACCAGTTCCGGCAGCGGCAGGTGCGCGGCTTCGCGCAGCTTGACGATCAGTTGGTCGAAAGCGGCGAGCTTGGCGCCGCCGGCACCGGCCACTTGCGGGATCGCCGCGTGCAGGCTGCTGTTGGCCGCCTTGGCTGCGTCCTGCAGGTTTTCGAGGCTGCGCGCGCCGATGCCGCGCGTCGGGAAATTCACCACGCGGGCGAAGGCAGTGTCGTCGTCGGCGTTGGCGATGAGGCGCAGATAGGCCAGCGCGTGCTTGACCTCGGCGCGCTCGAAGAAGCGCAGGCCGCCATACACGCGATAGGGCAGGCCGGCATTGAACAGCGCATGCTCCAGCGCGCGCGACTGGGCGTTGCTTCGGTAGAGCAGAGCGATCTCGGCGCGCACATGGCCCTCGCGCACCAGTGCCCTGATTTCGTCAACGATCCAGCGCGCTTCGTCGCCGTCGGAATAGGATTCGTAGATACGGATCGGCTCGCCGCTGCCGGCCTCGGTCCACAGGTTCTTGCCGAGGCGCGTGGGGTTGTTCTTGATGATGGCGTTGGCCGCATCGAGGATGTTGCCGTGGGAGCGGTAGTTCTGTTCGAGGCGGATCAGGTTTTCGACTTTGAACTCGCGCTCGAAGTCGCTCATGTTGCCGACGTCCGCGCCGCGAAAGGCGTAGATGCTTTGGTCATCATCGCCGACGCAGAAGAGATGGGCGCCGCCGCCGGCCAAAAGCTTCAACCAGCGATATTGAAGCTTGTTGGTGTCCTGGAATTCATCGACCAGGATGTGGCGGAAACGCTCCTGATAGTGCCGGCGCAGCGGTTCGTTGCGTTCCAGCAACTCATACGAGCGCAGCAGGAGTTCGGCGAAATCGACCACGCCTTCGCGCTGGCATTGCGCTTCGTAGGCCTCGTAAAGGCCGACGCGCTTCCTCGCCCAATCGTCCATGTACCCAAATGCGGCTTCGACGGCGGCGGCGCGCAGGCCCTGCTCCTTCTGCGCGTTGATGAAGTGGCACAGCTCGCGCGGCGGGAATTTCTCGTCATCGACATTCAGCGATTTCAGCAGGCGCTTGACCGAAGCCTGCTGGTCGGCCGAGTCGAGAATCTGGAACAGCTGCGGCAGGCCGGCGTCGCGGTAGTGGGCGCGCAGCAGGCGGTTGCACAAGCCGTGAAAGGTGCCGATCCACATGCCCCTGACATTGATCGGCAGCATGCCGGCCAGCCGCGTCTGCATTTCCTTGGCGGCCTTGTTGGTGAAGGTCACGGCGAGCACACCCGGCGGCGCAACCTGACCGGTGGAAATCAGCCAGGCAATCCGCGTCGTCAGCACCCGGGTCTTGCCCGAACCGGCGCCGGCCAGGATCAAGGCATGCGCCGGCGGCAGCGTGACGGCCGCCAGTTGCGGCGCGTTGAGGGGGGCGAGCAGGGGATTCATGGCAGCGATGTGCGGGTGAGGTGACGATTATATCGACCTGAGCGGAAGCAAACAGGCGACAGTAAGCGCTAACAAAGGACGATATCGGTGAAAATTGCTCGCCACACAGGCATGTACCGCATTGCAACAACTTAGTTGAATTTAGAGTGTCTCACCCATATAAACTCTATACAATCTGACATGCTGCAATGCAACACATTGCGTGCAAGACGGGCGGACCCGGCTCACAAGGCCGGAAAAGCCCGACCGAACAGGAGAACCTCATGAGAACCAAGCCCAGGACACCCATGCTGCTGCCGTGGCTGGCAAAAAAAGCCGGTATCAGCGAGCGTCGAGCCGAGACCCTCTGGCACGAGTCGGAACGCTGGGCCGCACGCCGCGCCGCGTCCGGATCTTCGGCCTATTACAAGCTGGCCGTGGATCGGCTGCTGGAACTGGTGGCGGCCGAATCCCTGCGTGAAGACGCGGCATCCTTCGGCTGGCGCCCCTGGGCGCGCGCCCAAGCTCGCTTGTGGGCTGTCTCGATGCAAGTGGCTCAACAAGGGGCAGCCCTGACGGCGCGCGGCTGGCGACTGCTCGGATCAGCCGCCAGGCAGCACCAGCCAGGTTAGCGGCCGACGCTTGCCTTGAGGCCGGTGGCGGCTTTCAGCCGGGCCGCAGCAACTTCGGCTTCGGCGGCGCTCGAAAAGCCTCCGAGCAGAACTTCGTAACGCCAGCCGCCGGGTTCTGTCGCACGCGGCCGGATGCGCGCGGCAAATCCGGCTTCGCGTATCTGGTCATATAGTTCCAGCGCGGCTTCTTCGCTTGCCGCCGCTGCAGCCAGCACTCGCCACTTTCCTTTGGCGCGCGCGGCGCCATCGCCCGGCAGGATTTCGGTCTGCCGCGCCAGCGTACTGAAAACTCCTGGATCGAGCGCCTTGACGGCGGCAGCCTGACCGCGCGGCGCGTCGAAATAGGTCATTGGCTGCGCCAGTACGGTGGCCTGGCCGGCGCGGATGATTTCGATGCGGCCCTCGAGCAAGGCGACCAGATCGCCGTCGCTGTTCGTCCGTCCCCACAGGTCAGTACCGCGAATGCCGATGGTGGCGGTGCCGACACGAATCGCGACTTCACGCGCACGGGTTTTCCATAACTTGCCGGTGGTAAAGCGGAAGGCTCCCGCCAGGACATCCAGCGCGCCACTAAAGCTTCTTTGCGGCTGCAGGCTGCGTGTATGAAAAGTGAATTGCGCCGCTTCGCCCAGCTTGACCCGGCTGCCCTCGGCCAGCATCACGTAGGCGCGCGCACCCTGACCGGTGCGCAGCACATCGCCGCTCTTCAACTCCATGCCGGCCGCAAGGGCTACCGTAATGCCGTCGCGATCACGCCATGCGGGCGCCTGCACGGCCTCCACGGTCGCCGGCGCGGCGGCAAACAACGGCGTCGATACCAGCAGGACAAGGGGAACAAACACAGCGAAAAACCGGTTCAGGCGTAGCATGCAAATCCTTTCGCACAGAGGTGGCAGGTATAATTCCCGCCTTTGCCAGTACTCAAAATACGCCCCCGGCCATGCAGGAAAAATATCTACCGACCGAAATCGAGCGGGCTGCACAGACCCACTGGAATACCAAGCAGACTTTCCGTGCCGTTGAGGATACGAGTTTGCCAGACCCGAGGCCGAAGTACTACTGCCTGTCGATGTTCCCCTATCCGTCTGGCAAACTGCACATGGGGCATGTGCGGAACTATACCATCGGCGACGTGCTCGCCCGCACGCACCGCATGAAGGGCTACAACGTCCTGCAGCCCATGGGCTGGGACGCTTTCGGCCTGCCCGCCGAAAACGCCGCAATGCAGAACAAGGTGCCGCCGGCGCAGTGGACCTGGGACAACATTGCCTACATGAAGAAACAGCTCCAGTCGCTGGGTTTCGCCCTCGACTGGGAGCGCGAACTGGCGACCTGCGCACCGGAATATTACAAATGGAACCAGTGGCTGTTCCTGCGCATGCTGGAAAAGGGCATCGCCTACAAGAAGACGCAAGTGGTGAATTGGGACCCGGTGGACCAGACCGTGCTGGCCAACGAACAGGTCATCGAAGGCCGCGGCTGGCGCACCGGCGCGGTGGTCGAGAAGCGCGAGATTCCCGGCTACTACCTGGCCATCACCAAGTATGCCGACGAGCTGCTGTCGGCGCTCGACACGCTGCCGGGCTGGCCGGAGCGGGTCAAGACCATGCAGGCCAACTGGATCGGCAAGAGCACCGGCGTGCGCTTCGCCTTTCCCTACGAACTCGACGGCAAGCAAGAGAAGCTCTGGGTGTTCACCACCCGCGCCGACACCATCATGGGCGTCACCTTCTGCGCCGTCGCCGCCGAACATCCGCTGGCGAGCCATGCCGCGAAAAACAATTCCGCGCTGGCCGCCTTCATCGACGAATGCAAGCACGGCTCGGTCATGGAAGCCGACATGGCGACCATGGAAAAGAAGGGCATGCCGACCGGGATATTCGTCGAGCATCCGTTGACCGGCGACAAGGTCGAGGTCTGGGTCGGCAACTACGTCCTGATGAGCTACGGCGAAGGCGCGGTGATGGCGGTACCGGCGCATGACGAACGCGATTTCGAATTCGCGAAGAAATACAATCTCGCGATCAAGCAGGTGATCGCCATCGAAGGCGAAACATTCTCGCTGGCCGGCTGGCAGGAACGGTACGCGGACAAGCAGCGCGGCCGCTGCGTGAACTCCGGCAAGTACGACGGCCTGGGGCTCGAAGCCGCCACCGCCGCAATCGCCGCCGACCTCAACGCCAGGAGTCTCGGCGATACCCAGGTGCAATACCGCCTGCGCGACTGGGGCGTGTCGCGCCAGCGCTACTGGGGCTGCCCGATTCCGCTGATCCACTGTGACGCCTGCGGCACGGTGCCGGTGCCCGACACCGAGTTGCCGGTCAAGCTGCCCGAGGATTGCGTGCCCGACGGCTCCGGCAACCCGCTGGCGAAACGCGCCGACTTTGTGAATTGCGCCTGCCCCAGATGTGGCAAGCCGGCCAGGCGCGAAACCGACACCATGGATACCTTCGTCGATTCGAGCTGGTACTACGCCCGCTACTGCATCGATCCGGCGACGCGCGCGACAAACTCGGCCATGGTCGATGCCGGCACCAACCACTGGATGCCCGCCGACCAGTACATCGGTGGCATCGAACACGCCATCCTGCATCTGCTCTACTCGCGCTTCTGGACCAAGGTCATGCGCGACCTCGGCCTGGTGAAGTACGACGAGCCCTTCGCCAACCTGCTGACGCAGGGAATGGTGCTCAACCACATTTTCTCGCGCCGCACCGACAAGGGCGGCATCGAGTATTTCGCGCCGGACGAAGTCGACCTGATACGCAACGAGGGCGGCCACGTCGTCGGCGCCACATCGAAAGCCGACGGCCAGGCAGTCGATTACGGCGGCGTCGGCACCATGTCGAAATCCAAGCGCAACGGCGTCGATCCGCAATCCCTGATCGACGAGTTCGGCGCCGACACCGCGCGCTTCTTCATGATGTTCGCCTCGCCGCCGGAGCAGACACTGGAGTGGTCCGACTCCGGCGTCGAGGGCGCCTACCGTTTTTTGCGCCGGGTCTGGGCATTTGGTCATACGCTGCACGAAAAAGGGGCCAGGCTCGA
>Ga0209211_10003116_pt1 | contig 27428 bp, 30 predicted proteins | sample RifGroA2_FD_183992 | JGI IMG/M metagenome (GOLD analysis project Ga0209211, IMG submission 183992) | Groundwater microbial communities from Rifle, Colorado, USA - Groundwater A2 (SPAdes) (version 2) | ecosystem: Environmental > Aquatic > Deep subsurface > Groundwater | place: Rifle, Colorado...
GGGTGCGACGGCCTTCCCGGTGAAACGTAAAACTTTACTCAACCTCCTATACAGCATTTCATTAAATTCCATCATACAAGGGTGCGTTCCACGCACCATCATCATTGGTGCGTGGGACGCACCCTACATGATTATTGTTGTTCCAAAATATGCACACTGCAAGCAGCGTGCCCCTGAACTCAGCGGTAGCATGAACCCGGATTGTTCACGTTAAAAAACGCAGTTGGTGATGAATATTTTGTTAATTCATGGTATTGCGCTGCTTTCGTAGGTGCGAATTTATTCGTACGTAGCCTGCTCAGTTATGCCATCACCTCTGCGGCTGATCGTCCCCGTACATCCATTCAGGCTGATGATGCCCATCCGTTGGGATGAACGAGTGACCGGATGCCCATTGGTTAAATACCGGCAGTAGCTCTGGCGGCAATGACAGGACGAAATCAACATCCACAGGGTATGTGTCTCGCATCTTCCGGGTAACGGCATCCAGCAGCAGATCACCCTGCTTGAAATCTTTTTCCTTCTTGTCTGCGCGGCGCTCCGGCTTTTTCGATAACCACATCTTGTGCAAGGCCATCCAGCGCGGATCTGGAACAACGACCGGAACCGGCTCGCCGGAGCGATCGCAGACGACGTGTCGAATTGGCCTGCCGAGCAGCAGCCACTCTTGCTCATGTATCGCGTAGGGGCTGAATAATTCGTCAGGCGACATCGTGCGGATCACCGACGGGGCAGCCAGCAATTCGACTTCATACGCATTCTTGTTCACCGCCTGATAGGCTTTGGAAGAGCTCATCCTGAAAGTCGAATCAACTGCCTTTAAAACCGAGAACAAGGGTGAACCGGATGGTCTTTCGCACGTTTGCGCGAGACTGATTCCAGACCCCCGGCACCATCCCAAATCGAAGTCCTCCGTCTCATCCAGCCCGTGTGCGAAACGTTCACGCGCTTCAATTTCATATGCGGCAAACGCATTTGTCCCAACCACAATGAAGTCTGTTCCCAGCAATCCTCGCGCATCCATCTCTCGCAATATCTTGCCGGGTAGCGTCATCAATTGGGGTAGGCGTAGCGCCTTGTATTGCCTCATGTTCGACATCAGGCGTTCGCGCATTGACCGCGCGCGTTCCTCAAACGATTTCTTGGTCTGCGTAAAACTATCGTAAATGCCAGTTGTCCCCGAACTCCTGACACCCAAAGATTTTTCTGTCTTTCCATCGGCGGAAGAATAGAGATAATTATTCTTCCACGTCATGTATCTTGGCAATGCGCGCAATTCTTTGATCGTATCTACATAATGCGTATAAAATTGCTCTGCGTTGGCAATGATCCGAAGATCCTCATCAATCAGCGTTTTATGCTTAATATGTTGGTTCATAATAATTATCGGTAAATTTGCATAAATTGGTAGTATGCCGATAATATCATTATATTCAATTGGTAATAATGATTTATTTCTGGCGAGGCGGTAGAAAAAGTTTTGTAGGTTGGGTTAGGCGGGTGTATGCCGTAACCCAACATTACCAAGCTGGTGACTTTAACCTGGAAAACGCTGTTGCTAATGAACCTAAAAAACGGTGCGGCGGGTTTGTAGGTGCGAATTCATTCGCACGAACAATCATTGGTGCGTGAAACGCACCCTACATGATTATTGTTGTTCCAGAATAGAAGTGGTATTAGTCGCAGGCAGGTAACACGAGTCAGGCGGTGCCGGTCAATGGGTTAATTCATTGGTCGGCACCGCCTGATTTTTTATGGGGCGCGGGTATGGCATACGCCTGCGGGGGTAGGCGCTAATGGGTCAATTCGCCCAGTTAATAATGCTTGTGGCAGCATGAATTTTCTTTCCGCCTTGATAGGTTCACCCGTTCTACAAATACGGGTTTCCCGCCGATCAGGTCAAGGGGTGGTTTTTCGGCAGGCAGGAACTGGCCGACCTGAAGCGCGACACACGGCGATCAAGGCCGAATTGCTGCTGCTCAAAACCGAGTTGCAGAATGTAAAAACCGCCCAATGGGCGGCACAAAAACTGCGCAACATCCAATCTGAACCGCTTAAAACATCCCCCCAACCACGTTGACCGCACGGCTCCCGCCTGTCATTTGCTGCAACCGCCGCGCGACTTGCAGCGATTGCAGGTAAGCCACCACCGCGACCCCGCCGATCAGGCACAGCGCGCTATACTGGCCGCACGTCATTCCGTCCAGTCCACAATCTTGAGGCCATGCACCCCCGTATAATCTTTGGTATTGTTGGTGACCAATACCGCCTTTTCAAACTTGGCATGACCGGCCAGCATTTGATCGGGATGGCCGGATGACCGCCCAGCGCCTTCAAGTTCTACCCGTACCTTGGCGGCGGCAATCGCCGCGCCAGAATTGAAGTTTTTGACTGCAAATATGCCGATTGCCGCAGACAGCGCTTTAACATTCGCCGGGCTTACCTTGGCCTTGATCAGTTTGGCGTGAAGTTCGTAAAGGGTGATGGTTGAAATGAAAATATTTTCGATGCCGACGCGCTCAATATGCTTGAGAATTTTGGTCATTTTTCGATCATCGTTGACAAAGTGCATCAGCACGTTGGCATCTAAAAAATACTTCATTAGATTTTAATCGCGATAGCCTTTGTCAGCTTGCCTTTAAGCGGCAAAGACAGCAACCAGAACTTGCGCAATTTTGGCGAGAGGGTTGCCAAATAGGCTTTCTGTTTGTCTGTCAGATTAGGTTGTTTTGCCCGCCGCGCAGTGGTGCGCGATGTCGGTTTGTGTTGTGAGGCAGTCATGTTACGCCCTCCAAGGTGTTTAGACGGCTTCGATTCTACGCCAAACAACGCGGAAAGAAAACTCATGCTACCACCAGCGACTGAATAAGCTCGGGCAGCTTCCATAAAGCCACCGTTGTGCACAGTAGGCGCAAAGTAGTAATGCCCCCTTTCTCCCAAATAGAAATGTCCCCCTTGAGTTTCGAATGGCGATGTGGGTGCTGCGACTTACCGTATCTCCGATTCTGCGGCTACATTGACGTTGACCGATGCGCAGTTCGGCAATTTACTCACCGGCACTTCGCTGCTGGCGGCGGGTGACACCATTGTTGTGAATGGCGCGGGTAATACGGGCTGGGTGCTGGATAATTTTGGTGGCAACGAAACGCTGGTACTGAGTAGCGCAGGTTCTTATTTCGTCGGTATGGGCACTTCCGGTACGACCACGCTCCTTATGGGCGGCACGGGTAATCACACTATTGGCGCGGGTGCAGCTACAGAGACATTCATTCTGGATGCAACTCAGAATGGTGGTTCAACGATTACCGATTTGACTGCCGGAGATATGATCGATATCGACGGGGCGAATGCGATTGCAGGCCTGACTGCTGGTCAGTCTGGTGCAGGTACCTTCACCGGTGCCATTGATACCGCCGGCGAGTGGTCATATTCGGGTTCGACGCTGACATACTTCGCGGGTGCAGCTCTGACGCTTACGTTGACCGGTACAATCACTACGCTCACTATGCAAGGAAACGGTGACACCTTCCTGGTTGGCTGATAGTAATTGGTTTTGTAGGTTGGGTTAGGCGGGTGTATGCCGTACCCAACATTACCAAGCTGGTGACATTCAAAGCTGTTGGGTTACGAACCCAACCTACGAAAAAACAGTCGTAGGGTGCGTCCCACGCACCATCATCATTGGTGCGTGGAACGCACCCTACATGATTATTGTTGTTCCAGAATAGAAGTGGTATTAGTCGCAGGTAACACGAGTCAGGCGGTGCCGGTCAATGGGTTAAACCATTGGTCGGCACCGCCTGATTTTTTATGCGGCGCGGGTATGGCCCGCTCCTACACATTTCAGCTGCGGTTTTTAGGTTTGTTATCTGATGGCTTGTGCAGCAGCATTGAGAGCCCTGTGCATTCCGATATGCAGACTTCCAAGTTTTGGAGTTTGCCCATAGGATGGGTTGGGCGGCACGGAAAAAAATATCTCGTTCCACGGCAGTTCAACCATGTTGCGAAGATCAAATTTCGTGTCGTATGACAAACCGGCGACTTCGTAGGCAGTTTTGTTTTCTGCTTTTCGAATTGCAAATTCGCCAGCATTCAATCGATCAACCTTCTGCGATGTTTCGTAAGCAACATTCACCGTATGTCCATCTTCGTATTCTGTAACAGAAACAACGAGAGCCGGGCGTGGCTTTGGTCCTGGAATATCCCGAGGGCGTTGCGGGAAGTGGCACCAGACAATATCTCCTGGGTTAGGCAATTCCCACATGATCTCTCCTTAAAGCAAAGATCGCGTGTTGATTGTCCTGCCTTTCGGCAGCATTGGTTCCGCAGCCTTTCGAATGCGCTTGATGTCCCCAACTGTAAGTTGGCCGCCATCAATCTCGTAGGCAGGAAGAACCTCTTTTGCAAAACGGGAGATGGCGAGATGCACTACCATCGTTTCACTTACATCCATTTCATCAGCCAGCGCCTTTAGGGTTTCTCTCGTCACCCCATAAGGAGAGTCTTTAGATTTGAATTTTAGAAGCAAATTCCTCATGATCGGTTCCTCATTAAATATATAGTTATTATATACCTTGTGATGGCGCTTGCAATATGAAAATTTTTGCATCGCGAGCTCCTTTGAAATGCGCGTAGCTGCACCCTTGACGGGTAGCAACGTACCGCCGCTGAAGCCACCACCCTGCTGGGGGCGACGAACACCGGCTCGACCACCATCGCCTCGGTTACGGCGACGACGCTTGAGGCAATTGCCTTTACCTACGATGCGACGGGTCACGATACCATTACGGCACTGACTGTTTCGGATAACGCAAGCGTAGTCCAAGCAACCACTATTTATGCGGATGTTACGGCAGGCGATGTGGGTGCTGCGACTTACAGTATCTCCGATTCTGCGGCTGCTATTACGACGGCGTTTACAACCGGCAACGGCGGTTTGACTGCGGTGCAGAATGCCGTCACGGTGGATGCGACGGATAATGCTGGTCTGGCTACATTGACGCTGACCGATGCGCAGTTCGGCAATCTCCTCACCGGTACTTCGCTGCTGGCGGCGGATGACACCATTACAGTGAATGGCGCGGGTAATACGGGCTGGGTGCTGGATAATTTTGGTGGCAACGAAACGCTGGTACTGAGTAGCGCAGGTCCTTATTTCGTTGGTATGGGCACCTCCGGTACGACCACGCTCCACCTGGGCGGCACGGGCAATCACACTATTGGCGCGGATGATGCGGGTGCACTTGCAGAGACATTCATTCTGGATGCTGCTCAGAATGGTGGTTCAACGATCACCGGTCTGACTGCCGGAGATATGATCGATATCGACGGGGCGAATGCGATTGCAGCTCTGGTTGCTGGTGTGTCGGGAGCCGGTACCACTGGTGTAGGCGGCGTGGCAGGTGTTGTGGACGTCGCAACCGAGTGGTCGTTTGCCAGTTCAACGCTGACATACTGGAACGATGTGGCGAATGCAGCTCATACGCTTACGTTGACCGGTACAATCGGTTCGCTCACTATGGCAGGCGGTGACACCTTCACGGTTGGCTGATAAATAAGTAGTAATTTACCGTAGGGCGGGCTTTGCCCGCCGCGTCGGGCGTAGCCCGACCTACGAGATACGGAGATTCTGTCTTCAATTATGTAATCCTCAATAGTCGCAGGTAACACGAGTCAGGCGGTGCCGGTCAATGGTTAATTCATTGGTCGGCACCGCCTGATTTTTTATGCGGCGCGGCCAGGCTCACGCCTGCGGGGGAAGCCGCTAATGGGTCAATTTGCCTACTTATTCCATTTTTCCGTCATATAGTGCAATATCGTAGGGTGCATTCCACGCACCATTGCTATTGGTGCATGAAATGCACCCTACATGGTTATTGCTGCTTTGCAAGAGAAATGGAGTTAATAATGCTGGCGGGACAAGGCTAGGAGTTGACGCATCCGCCAATAGGGCATATAGTTCTCATGCCCCTAACGAGTCCGTCCCACACCAAGCAATTAGAGCTGAAATGTCGTGGATAAGTTAGGGGTCATTTTTTTGCCCATAGTAGCAACCCATCTGCCACCCATCGTTTTTCAAAGCTCCCGCCTTCTTTCGCATACATTGAAGTAATCTCATTGGCATAAAGGCTGCGACCAAATTGCCTGGATGCCCGTATTGAAATTATGACCGGGTATCCTTTGTGCATTTCCAAAGTCACTACTACACTTCCGGCGTGATGGGGAGGTGCCGCCCTATAAATGGTTTGTGGCAATGAAATTAAACCATGCAGGCGCTCAATCATGCCCTTGGTTATTCCATGATCGAAGAAAATTTTATCAACCGTTTTTCCGGTGATAACCAGCGGCAGGTCGGGCAGTCCATGGCTGACAAGTATTACCGGCGTTGTGCCTACATTGAGCACAGCTTCGTGGTGTGGGTTGCCTTCCATCGAGGCCTTGATAATCAGGCCTACCGCCGTGCAATAATTTTGATCAGTCAAGGGGTGAGTACGCATTCAATCGAAGCTGGATTGTAACGCTCGCGCCATAGCAAGTCGATTGTCCTGATGTGCGCAGAATCACACTATTGGCGCGGATGATGCGGGTGCACTTGCAGAGACATTCATTCTGGATGTTGCTCAGAATGGTGGTTCAACGATTACCGGTTTGACTGCCGGTGACATGATCGATATCGACGGGGCGAATGCGATTGATGGTCTAACTGCTGGTCAGTCTGGTGCAGGTCCTTCACTGGTGCCATTGATACCGCCTGCGAGTGGTCATGTTCGGGTTAGATGCAGACATACTACGCGGGTGCAGCCCTGACGCTTACGTTGACCGGTACAATCACTACGCTCACTATGCAAGGAAACGGTGACACCTTCTTGGTTGGCTGATAAATAAGTAGTCACAGGTAACATAAGTCAGGCGGTGCCGGTCAATGGTTAATTCATTGGTCGGCACCGCCTGATTTTTTATGCGGCGCGGCCAGGCTCACGCCTGCGGGGGCCGCTAATGGGTCAATTCGCCCACTTATTCCATTTTTCCGTCATATAGTGCAATATCGTAGGGTGCATTCCATGCACCATTGCTATTGGTGCATGAAATGCACCCTACATTCCATTAGGCCGTCGCTCCGGCGCAGGCCGGAACACCTCCCCGGCAGGATGCGCTTTAGCAAAATCTTCTGCTAACTTAATTTTGAAAAACAAATTAGCCCTGATAATTTAACATTGTTCAGTTGTATATTTGAGATTGATGTTATAGAATCTGAGCATCAAAACATCATCACGCCAATTTAAGGGGTTAGAAATGAGAACCACTTTAGATATCGACGAAGACGTGCTGGCGGCGGCAAAGGAGTTGGGCAGGAGTCAGAACTTGTCTGCAGGACAGGTGGTGTCTCAGCTGCTGCGCAAAGTGCTGACTGGGCAGACCGGACGCACCACCGCTTTGGCGGAACAGGCTTCAGTATCTCCAATTGTCGCGGGGTTTCGCCCTTTCCCGGCAGGTCAAGCGATCATCACGAACGAAGCGGTTAATCGTCTGCGCGAAACTGAAGGCGTGTAATGCGCGCACTATTGGACGTAAACGTGCTTATCGCGTTGCTTGATGGTAGCCACATACATCATCGTTTGGTAACGGATTGGCTGGAGCGCAACATTGATGCGGGATGGGCATCGAGCCCAATTACACAAAACGGATGTATTCGTATTTTATCCCAACCGAGTTATCCCAACCCAGTCCCCGCAGCACAAGTGGCTGAACGGCTAACAGAAGCGACCCAACATCCGTCACATAGATTCTGGACTGACTCCATCAGCTTGTTGCAGCCAGGTAGTCTGATATGGAGTAAGGTTCTGAGCTCACGACATGTAACCGACGCTTATCTGCTAGCGCTCGCCATTCAGCAAGGCGGGCGTTTTGTCACCTTGGATCGTGGCGTACCCCTTGATGCTGTTGGCGGCGCATTGCCTGCCCATCTCGTCGTCATTTCGTAACACTTGCCCTTTTGCCAGCATGATGCAAGAACGTTGCCGTAGCAGCGAAAGCTTTTGTGCTATGCGCAAACCGTACCGGTGTAACACATATGCCGCCGCCGTCAACAGCAGACGGCCAAAGTTGGCTTATGACCGTTCTAACCAGATCGCCCGATACCTGGGTCTATCCGCATCGCAGCCGGGCGGTAAAAACGCCGCAATCAGCAGCTAGTTCCATTTCGTGTCTTTTGTATTTAATTTGGTGTTATTATAGGTATTAAATAGAGCATTATTTTTGTTGTTATTTAAGGACTCTTGTGGATACCATCTACACCAATATGACCGTAAGTGTCACCGAGTTAAAGCGAGACTTTGCCAACATCATCAAGCAAGCTGACGAATGCCCCGTTGCCATACTCAACCACAATAGGCCGGAAGCTTATCTATTACCTGCGGCGCATTACGAACGTCTAATGGCTTATTTGGAAGACCTGGAGGATGCAAAACTTGTTCAGGAACGCGCCAACGGCCCATTCGTCGAAGTGAGTCTGGATGAGCTTTAAGCTGCGCTTTCACGAACTGGCGCTGGCAGAGTGGAATAAGCTCGATAACAGCATACGCGAGCCACTAAAAAAGAAACTGACGGAACGGCTGAATAATCCGCGTGTTCCAGCCGCTGCGCTTTCTGGGGTGCCTGATTGTTACAAGATCAAGCTACTGCGTGTCGGGTATAGGTTGGTGTATCTGGTTGAAGACGAAACCGTTTTCGTTACCGTGATTGCAGTCGGTAAGCGTGACAAGCTGAAGGTTTATGACACAGCAAAGACCAGACTTTGATTTTTCATGGGGATCAGGTGAGGCAATCAAAAGTGTTGGCTAACTTCCTTGTTATACCAATTCTATTTTGAAACAATAATAATCGCGTAGGGTGCATTCCATGCACCGTTGCTATTGGTGCATGAAATGCACCCTACTAGTTATTGTTGCTTTGAACCCAGATTGCCCATTAGATCCGTCATTCCCGCGCAGGCAGGAATCCAGATAATTGAAAAATTCCCGCGTAGCGGGTCAACATCGAGGTTTTGATCGAGGTTTTGTCCGCTTCGCGGAGTATTTATCTCGCTGGATTCCCGCCTGCGCGGGAATGACGAGGTTTTGGCCTAATGGGCAATCTGGGTTGATTACGATGCGGGCAAGATGCCCGCGCTCCCGGGAGAGGCAACGACCTTGACCACCACTTTCGAATGCACTCTTATCCCAAACCCACCATCAACTCTGTAAGTATTGATAAACTGCAAATCACCGTGATAACATGGTCATGTACAGAACCACATTTAAGGGTAAGTCATGATCTCGCTTAATATCAACGAGGCTAAAGCACATCTTTCTAAATATCTGCATGCCGTGGAAAGTGGGGAGACCGTCGTGCTGTGTCGCCGCAATGTTCCTGTTGCGGAAATTCGCTTATTGCCTTCCAAAGCTTCCACCAGTCCCAGACCTATTGGGTTGGCGCAGGATCGCGGAGAGCCGTTACCGGAAAGTTTCTTCGATGAGCTACCCAAGGAAATTTTGGCGGCGTTTGGTGGCGAGGGTAAGTAGGATATGGCGCAGAACATTCTGCTCGATACCTGCACCTTCCTATGGATAATCAGGGATTCTCCGGAATTGTCCCCAGCCGCGAGGAGCCTTTTCATTGATCCGGAAAACACGGTCTACCTCAGTGCCGTGTCGGCGTGGGAGATCAGTGTCAAATACGGGCTTGGCAAACTTCCTCTTGTCGTCGCCCCGCATATTTATGTGCCTGCAGAACGATTACGCCACAATATTCAGCCCCTTCCCCTGGAGGAGGGTGCGGCAAGCGCCGTGTCGCGATTGCCACCGCTGCACAATGATCCATTTGATCGCATGCTGATTTGCCAGGCCGTTACTCACGGGTTGACCTTGCTGACGCCGGATCGCTTAATCCATCAATATCACGTCAATGTGAAATGGTGATTCACATGTACCCGATACAATCGCCTCATTGCAGCTGCGGTGTTTGTTTGATTATGTTCACGAGAATGGATTATTTGGGATTATTTCGTGCCTTTCGTGTTTTTCGTAGATAAGTTGCCGTTTTTAGGGTTATCATTATCAAATGTTTAGTCTCTGAAAAATATTTATAGGGGGGATATAAAATTCGTACTTTTGTCGCGGTTATAGTTGTTGCAATGTCGTTTGCCGTTCGCCCCGCGTGCGCGCAAACATGGTCGTTCGAGCAGCTTGCGCAGGAGGCGTTGCTTAGCCACCCGTCTATAATGGGAAAAAGGTCTTCTGCGTCTGCCGCCTTGGCGGATGTTGATGGGGCTAAATGGCAACGTTTTCCTACTCCTGGTGTGGCGGCAAGCAAGGACGATAAGGGGGTTACCAATACTCTGGTGAGCGTCCAACAGCCGCTCTGGGCGGGTGGCCGGATTAGTGCGGGTATTGCGGCGGCGCAATACCGCCATACCGCATCCGAAAGCGCAATTTCCGAGTCGCAGCAGGTTGTGCTGGGGCAAATCATCAGCGCTTATGTGGATGCGTTGCGCTGGCAGGTCAAGAAGGAAGTCAGCGAGAGAAATGTCCATCAGCACCAGTTGTTGCGGGAGATGATTAACCGCCGCGTCGATGCCGATGCAAGCCCCTCCGTAGATAGGGAGTTGGCGCAGTCACGGTTGTATCAGTCCAATAATGATTTGTCTGTCGCCACACAATCGCTTGCCAATGCGCTTACCCAGTTATCACAGTTGACGGGCAAGCATGTGTCAGTGGTTTTGCCCCTCAATGTGGAAAAGGTTTTTGTGCCGCCCAGCAAGAGTGCCGCGATTGAGCAGGCGCTTGCCTGGTCGCCTGTGATTGCCCGTTTGTCGTCCGAGGCAGCGGCGGCTGAGTCGGATGTCGATGTTAAAAAATCGGTTCTGTGGCCCCAGCTTGCAGTGCGCTATGAGAATCAGCAAAATACTGTAAATACCCAGCGGGTAATGGTTGTTCTGGATGCCCAGATTGGAGCGGGGCTTTCTGCCACCGCAGGGGTCGGCGCTGCAAATGGCCGCCGTGAAGCCGCCAAACAGGCACGGGAAGGTGCGGTTAGGGATTTGCAGCAGCAGGTTTCCATCGACTGGGATAATCTGGCCGTTTCGCGTTTGCAACTCGGTAATGCGACCAGGGCTAGTTCCAGTTCAAAAGAGGTGTTCGAGTCTTATACGCGACAATATACGGCGGGCAGAAAATCATGGTTGGATGTGTTGAATACGGTTCGCGAGGCCAGCCAATATGAGCTTCTGGTTTCGGATGTGAATGCGCAAATGCTGGGGTCTGCATTGCGCCTGAGTTTGTGGGTCGGGAAGATTGCCCCGCTAACATCCGATTCAGTAAGGTAAACCTCCAGATATATGCCGGGGGCTTATTTCAAATCCCCGATTTTATTTAAAATTTAATATGCCTCTAAACGATTCTCAGTTGCTGCAAGATTCCCTCCCTTTCAAGGGGAGGGTTAGGGTGGGGATGGGTTGTAAGAAGCAAAATTTCTTCCAAACTCACCCCCATCCCCCACCTAACCTCCCCCTTGAAGGGGGAGGAGTGGAAATAAGCCGCCGCACCTGAAAATGGTTCATAGGCATAAAATTTAAAACAACAATAATCACGCAGGGTGTGTTCCACGCACCAACGATGATGGTGCGTGGAACGCACCCTGCGTCGCTTTTAAATGCCACCGGAATGGCGGTCTAATGGATTATTTACGTTGATACCTATCTCTATTATTGAATATGCGGCAAAGCTTTCAGGGCAGGCGGTACATCGGGCTTATCTGGATGATCTTGCCAGGGAACTCGATGGTGATGATGTTCCCGATGGACAGGTTGTTGGAGCCGTTGCCAGGGCGTGGCATGCCGGGAAGTTAAGCGGTGAGCCGAGTCTTTTGCCCGAGCCGGGTTTTCAGCATTGCCCTTTTATTGCGCGCCATCCGCGAGTTGGCTGGCTGGTTGTTTTGTCGCAAACGGCTGATGGCTATTGGAATGCGAGAGATGCAACGGGGAAGGTCTCCAAAATAGGGCTTGAGGGTGCCGAGTGCATAGCCATTCCGGGAAAATCTGCCGTTGCAGAGAATCAGGAGAAATCGGCCGATCTGGTTTGGGGGGCGATTTGGCGGCGCAAGTCTATTTTTCTTGATGCTTTGTTGGCCACCTTTTTGGTGAATATGCTTACCTTGGCCGCTTCGCTTTACAGTATGCAGGTCTATGACCGGGTTATTCCCAACCAAGGATTCCAGACGCTTTATGTTTTGACAACGGGCGTTGTGGTGATGATTCTGCTGGAGTTGTTGATCAAGCATGTGCGTAGTTATACGCTCGACAGAACGGGAACCAGTATTGATGCCGAGCTTTCCGAGTGGTTCTTTAAGCGGTCGCTGGGTATCCGTCTGGAGTGTCGCCCTTCGTCGGTGGGTACGCTGGCTTCCCAGATAAAAGGGTTTGAACTCATTCGGGGGGTGCTCAGCTCTACCACGATTTTTGTGTTGGCGGATGTCCCGTTTGCGCTGTTTTTTGCCGTAGTCATTTATCTTATCGGCGGGCCGATAGCTGTGGTTCCGCTGATATTGTTTCCGTGTTCGCTCATTACCGGCCTTTTGTTCCAACGGCAGATTTTGCGCTATACCAAAGAGAATCAAGGCCAGTCCAACCGGAAAAGCGGTTTGCTTGTCGAGTCTATCGACGGGGCCGAATCGATTAAATCCAATGGGGCCGAATGGAAGGTTCAGGGGCGTTGGAATCAATTGGTGCTGGAGGCCGGTGAGTCTGACGAGAAGGTGAGAAATTATTCGACATTGTCGCAGCATATGACCGTGGCACTGCAGCAGCTCGGGTATGTCGGGGTCATTGGATACGGGGCGTATCTGGTCACCGAGAATCAGCTCACGATGGGCGCATTGATCGCTTGCGCCATTATCTGTAACCGCGCCTTATCTCCTATCGCCCAGTTGCCGACAATACTGGTGCAGATCGCACAGGCGAAGACGGCGGCAGAAGCATTGGATATGCTCATATTATTGCCCAATGAAATTGATAATCAGGCTGATGCGCTCGTTCCGGGTGCAGTCGAAGCCGGGATATCTTTTCAGCAGGCCAAATTCAGTTATGGCGAAATCGATAGAATTGCGCTGGAAGTTGCCAAACTGGAAATTAAACCGGGAGAAAGAGTAGGCGTTCTGGGGGCCATTGGATCCGGCAAGAGCACGCTGCTAAAATTGGCTTCGGGCTTGTATCGCCCCATGGAAGGCCGCGTGCTGCTGGGGGATTTGGATATGGCGCTGATTTCGCCCCAGGTGTTAAGGGAGTCGATTGCTTATTTGCCGCAGGAAATGCGTCTGATAAGTGGAACCCTCCGCGATAATTTGTTGCAGGGGTTGCCGGATCATGGCGATGAACCGATATTGGATGCTGCCAGGCGTACTGGTTTGATCGAGCTTGTCACTAATCATCCCAAGGGGCTTGCGCTTCCCATAACGGAAGGTGGCCGGGGGATTTCCGGCGGGCAGAGGCAGTTAATTGGCCTGACCCGCATGGTTCTTGCGAAACCCGCGATATTGATCCTGGATGAGCCGACATCTTCCATGGACGCTATAACTGAAGCCAAGGTTATCTCCTTGTTGGGTGAATTGGCCGCCAGCGGGGTGGCTCTGCTCATCGCTACCCACAAGAGCACATTGCTTCCGGTTCTGGATCGTCTGCTGGTGCTCCAGGGCGGGAGATTTATTATTGATGGGCCGCGCGATCTTGTTTTGGCCAAGTTATCCGGTAAAGACCAAAGTGCGGCCGGGTAATTCGATAGCCATCCCCGAATGGGTGGCAGTTTTGAATATTGGGTAATGATGAATAAAATATCTGTACCAATCCGTTCCGGTCGCGCGCTGTTCCTGACGAGCGTTTTTGTCATTATCGGTTTATTAGCTTGGGGGTACTGGGCTGAAATAGATCAAATTACTCGCGCGCCTGGCCAGGTGATAGCCAGTTCACGCAATCAGATTATTCAAGCGCAGGATGGCGGCACCGTCGAGGAGATGCTGGTCAAGGAGGGTGTGCGTGTAAAGCGGGGAGAGTTGCTGGTTCGTTTCGACAAGGCAAAGGTCGAAGCCTCATATCTTGAGACTTTGGCGAAAACTTCTTCACTGAAGGCAACGGTGGCTCGTCTTAAATCAGAGGTTTTTGGGCGGGAGTTGGAGTTTCCCCCGGAGCTGAAAGACTATCATGAAGTTCGAAAAAATCAGGAGACTTTGTTAAGGAAGCGCCAATCCGCCATTAATGATGAAATAGAGGCACTGGAGAAATCACGCCAATTGGTTCTCGCAGAGTTGAATATTAATCTTCCTCTGCAAAAAACCGGTGATGTAAGCAAGACGGATATTCTTAAACTGCAGCGCCAAGTCGTCGATATTCAGGGGCAAATCACCAATCGGCGCAACAAGTATATGCAGGAGTCGCAAACTGATCTCTCCAAAGCTCAAGAAGATCTGGATGTTGTGCTTCAAGTTCTCGCGCAACGCAAAGACCAACTGGATCACATGAGTGTTGTGTCGCCGATGGACGGTGTCGTGCGCAATGTTCGTATCACTACTCGCGGTGGCGTGGCGCGCCCCGGTGAGGAAATCATGCAAATTGTGCCTATTGATGATGATCTGCTGATTGAGGCGAGAGTCAGCCCTACTGACATCGGTTTCGTGAAACCCGGTTTGCCGGCTACGATCAAGCTCGATGCTTACGATTATACGATCTACGGAACGCTGCATGGGGAGGTGACCTACATCAGTGCCGATACCTTGAATGAGGAAAATCGCAGTAGTAATGATAAGCCGTTCTATAGAGTGCAGGTAAAGGCAAAGGGCAAAAGTTTTGCCGGACGAGCCGCCGAACGTATTGAGATTCAGCCCGGCATGACTGCATCGGTCGAAATTAAAACCGGCAGCAATTCCGTATTGAAGTACCTGACTAAACCTATTACGAAGACCATCTCAGAGTCGCTGGGTGAGCGCTAGTGTAGTGCATCACTCTTGACGGCACTTACGTGCAAGCCCTTGTAAGTCTGGCTTTAGCCCGACAGGTCGGGTTGAAACCCGACCTGTGATGCGGCTCTTGCTGTTGGCATAATTCCGTTTCTAAATTGAAAGTGCTATTTCGTAGGGTGCGTTCCACGCACCATTTTCGCTGGTGCGTGGAACGCACGCGATTATTATTGTTTCAAAATAGAATTGGTATAAGTTCCAGACAGGGTAGCAACGCTACACTAGAGGCGTCTCTTTTGGTGAAGATTGGGTTTGTTGGGTTATGCGATAAAACCGCTAACCCAACATGACTTGAGGTTCATGGGTGTGGGGTGCAAAATGATGACTTCAATCTGCTGATATTGTGGCTAATCGGGTCACGGTTTGATTTCTACCACACCACCAGTTCCGGCAGTGCCGCCAAGTGTGCGGCTGGAGCTGGTGCGAACCTGTACTGCTTGTCCCTCGCTCGCATTGTTCAGTGCGACACCTTCGTTGCGTATGCTGAATCCGTTGCCGCGTACGATAAGTTGCACGGTTTGGCCTTGCACGATGCTGTAGGGCGGGCGCAGCATGTCCTCGCGCAATGCCTGTCCTGCAGTAATGCCATGTCGCAGCACTTTTCCGATTACCTGTTTGGCGTCGGTTATGCCGCCCGATTGGGTGGTCTCGGTAGTCTGCGTGGCAAGGTCTTCTTCGCGTAGCGTATATCCCATGGGTAATGCCCGTGAGCTGATCAGCAGGTTGGCGCTGACGCTGATTTGCACCGGAACGGAAATACTCCAGCCACGCGCTTCGTTGCAGCGCACTCTGACGGCTGTTCTCCCGATAAGTTTGCCGCCAGAAGGTAAAAAAACTTTGAGTTTGCGGCATTCCGACAACGATATGCGATGGTCGATTTCTCCCACTTCGTAGGAAACTTTGCCGGGCAGATCGGCTGTTTGTTGTTGTACGAAGGCAACCACCGCATCTTTTATCAGGGCGTGATCTTGTGTGCCGGTAGTCGCTGCGGCAACGGATTGCAGCAATAAAAGCCCCGCCAATAATAGTTTCTTCATGGCGCATATTGTGCGTGTTGCGGGCTGTTAAGGGAAGCAATGGGTAGGCTTGAATTGAGGGTAAAAACTGCCGCTAATTGAAGGATGGTGGCCTCGAGTTGTAATTTAGCATGGCCGCTATGTTAAGTGGTAATAAGTGTCGGTATGTGAGCAGGAGGGTGTTGTGGTCAATAAGTTGGACGATGTTTTGCGTTTTCATCAAACCGCATTGAACTTGCGCGCAGCCCGCCAGGAGTTGCTTGCATCCAATATCGCCAATGCCGATACGCCCAACTATAAGGCGCGGGATGTCGATTTTGCCAGTGCCTTGCAGAATGCGCTGGCCGGAACGTCTTCGAGATTGCCGGTCGCGCAAACCTCCTTGATGCACTTTGGGGGTAATACGGGTGATTCGATCCTGGGTTCGCCGGTGATGTATCGCAAGCCTGTTCAGCCCAGTGCCGACGGTAATACGGTAGATATGGATGTGGAGCGCGCGCAATTTGCCGATAACGCTTTGCGTTATGAGGCCAGCGTGAGATTCGTCAGCGAGGATCTGAAAGGGATGTTGTCCGTAATACAAGGCTAGCAAATGTAGGCCGGGTTGTGTTCGGGATGGTGGATACAGCCCGCCTTATGGTTATTCGGTAGCCGTTGGTTTTGTACGGTGGCGCACGGAATCCGGTGATCGGAAGTGGGATAAGTGCGAATAAGAGTGAACCTTGGTCAACAGGCCGGGTCGGATTAAGGAGTGGTGAATATGTCTTTATTCAATATATTCAATGTGGCGGGTTCTGGAATGGCCGCGCAATCGCAACGTTTGAATGTCGTGGCGAGCAATTTGGCCAATGCCGACAGCACTACCAGCGCCAATGGTCAGCCCTATCGCGCAAAGCAGGTGGTATTCAGCGCGGTGCCGATGGATGGAAGCGGTGCGCAAGGGGTTAAGGTGGCTGCGGTGGTCGAGGATAATTCGCCGATGAGAATGGTCTACGACCCCAAGCATCCGATGGCCAACGAGCAGGGTTATGTGTCGATGCCGAACGTCAATGTGGTGGATGAGATGGTCAATATGATCTCGGCATCGCGCTCCTATCAAAATAACGTCGATGTAATGAATACCTCTAAAACGCTGTTACTTAAAACTTTAACCATCGGCCAGTAATGATCGGCCTGTAATGAAAGGAAATTGCCATGCCTAGCGTCACACAAACAAACAATGCCACATCCGCAACAAATGCTGCCGCTGCTGCTGCCGCTTCCGCTTCCAGCACGGCGGCCAACACGCAGGATAGGTTCTTGAAGCTGCTGGTCACGCAGATGAAGAACCAGGATCCGCTCAATCCGATGGACAACGCGCAGGTGACTTCGCAAATGGCGCAGCTCAGCACGGTATCCGGGATAGATAAATTGAATGTCACTTTGCAGGCGTTGAGCGACAGCATGACTTCAAACCAGTCGCTGCAAGCGGCCAGCATGATCGGGCATGGCGTGTTGGTGCCGGGTAATGGCGTCGATCTGGCTAACGGCAACGCGTTCGGCGGATTCGAGTTAACGGAGAGCGCGGACAGGGTGAGTATCACAATCAAGGATAAAGCGGGAGCCTTGATACGCAATATCGAGTTGGGGGCACAGCCTGCCGGGATGGGGCATTGGCAATGGGATGGCTTGGATAACAAGGGCGCAAAAATGGCGGATGGAAGCTATTCCTTTGCCGCCAGCGCGCTTCAAGCCGGCAAGAAAACCGATGTATCGGGACTGCAATTCGGTATGGTCAATAGCGTATCGCAAGGCAAGCAGGGCGTGACGTTAAGTGTTGGGCAACTGGATGGCATCGCCATGTCGCAAGTCAAGCAGATTCTTTAAGCCGGATTGGCCTTTAAGGGGGATCTCCAAGCTGGCATGGTGGGCACAGCCCACCCTACGGTTATGGCTTCGCGCGAAGAATTTGGATTGTAAAACTCTAAACACAACTGGGTTTTTAAGGAGAACATCATGAGCTTTCAACAAGGACTAAGCGGCCTGAATTCATCGGCCAAGCAACTGGATACGATAGGTAACAACGTGGCAAATGCAGCTACCGTCGGCTTTAAACAATCGCAGACACAATTTGCCGATGCATATGCCGCTTCTCTTTCCGGCGGCGGCTCGTTGCAAACTGGCTCCGGCAGCAGGGTGGCAGCCGTTGCGCAGCAATTTTCCCAAGGGAATATCTCCACGACCAACAATCCGCTGGATGTGGCGGTTAGCGGGGCAGGTTTTTTTCGTTTGACCGATCCGTCGGGCGCTGTTTTTTACAGCCGCAACGGGCAGTTCCATGAAGATAAGAATGGCTTTATCGTCAATAGTCTGGGGCACAACCTGACCGGTTATGAGGCCACGCTGGGAGTGATTGCGCAGGTGCAACCCCCGGTACCTTTGCAAATCAGTCCTACGGATAAGAGCAGCCCACCCAATGTCACCGGTACCGCGACAGTGTCTGTGAATCTTGTTTCGACTGCATTGGGGATCAGCAACACTGCGACGCCTTTTGATCCGGCCACATCAACTACCTACAATAATTCAACTGCGTTGGCGGTCTACGACAGCGCGGGCGCAAGTCACGTGGCATCGCTATATTTCCAGAGGCAGCCTATCGCTAATTTGGTTGCCGCCGCCGGCGCCACTACGACTACCGTGCCAATTACTGATAGAACCAACTTGACTGTTGGCAATACCATCACTCTCCCTGCGCCTGCCGGTGGTGTTGGCACAACGGCAGAAGTGACCATCACCGCTATTACTGCGGGTGCAGGGACGACGGGTACGCTGACCTATTCTCCCGCATCCACAAACCCTGCCGTGGCGGGTGATTCTATTTCTACCGATGCAGGCTCGCTCACATGGAATGTATTCCTGACGATAGATGGCACATCGGTGCCGGCCGTGGTGCCTGCAACGCCAATGACCACACTCATTTTTGGCAATAGCGGCAGTCTGACATCGCCTGCAGCAGGAGTTCTATCCGGTACGCCGGCATGGGCGGGCGCGGCCCCCATTACTTTTGACCTGACTCAATGCACTCAATACGCGGGTACTTTTAATGTGAACGGCCTGACTCAAGATGGCTACGCTGCCGGGACGCTGAGCGGTTATTCCACCGGGGCAGATGGCATTATTCTGGGCCGCTATACCAACGGGCAAACACAGGCGCTGGGGCAAATGCTGTTGGCCAATTTTTCCAACCCGCAAGGTTTGCAGCCGGTAGGTAACAACGAATGGGTAGAAACCGTCGCTGCGGGTATTTTAGGGCCGCTCCCCCCCGGCACGAGCGGCAGAGGGGTGCTGCAATCCTCTGCTGTGGAAGATTCCAACGTGGACTTGACTGCCGAACTGGTGAGTATGATTGTAGCGCAGCGCATGTATCAGGCCAATGCGCAAACCATCAAGGCGCAAGATCAAATACTGCAAACCATTGTGAATTTGAAGTAGTAGGGAGTAGGGAGTAGGGCTACCCACTTACCACTCCCCATATTGGGTAAAGAGCCATGGATAAATTGATTTACACCGCAATGACCGGCGCCGCGCAAGTGCTGAACCAGCAAGCTGTGGTTTCCGAGAATTTGGCCAATGCAAATACCCCCGGTTTTCGTGCGGCGCTGAGTACTTTTCGTGCTGTGCCGCTGGTGGGTGAAGGTCTGCAAACCCGGACATTTGTGGTGGATTCCACCCCCGGTTCGGACTTTGCCCCGGCGGTAATTTATCAAACCGGTCGTGCGCTGGATGTGGCATTGCCAGGGGCTGGTTGGCTGGCGGTGCAGGGGCCGGATGGCAAGGAAGCCTATACGCGCAACGGCAGCCTTCAAATCACGCCGGAGGGTGTGCTGCAAACCCGTGGCGGTTTGAATGTAATGGGGGATGGTGGCCCCATCACGATACCGCCCGACACCGAAGTGACGATTGCCAAGGACGGTACGATTTCGACGGTGCCAGGCGGCACCGGAGCAACTTCCGTGGTGGTGGCGGGGCGCCTGAAATTGGCCAATCCGCCCCCGGAGCAACTGGAGCGCGGTGGCGATGGATTGTTTCGTTTGAAGGATGGCACGGTTGCACCCGCGGATGCCGGTGTAAGCGTGGTATCCGGTAGTCTGGAAGGTAGTAATGTGAATACGGTCGAAGCGATCGTAAGCATGATTTCGCTGGCGCGTAAATTCGATATGCAGATGAAGATGTTGCAAACCGCGGATAACAACGCACGGCAAGCCAGTCAGATAATGAGCCTTGCAGGATAGAAAACAGGGGCTGGAGGCTAGAGATTAGGGACTAGAGAAAATCTCAATTCAACCAGCCTCTAACCCTCAGCCCCTAACCTCCAGCCCCTAACCTCCAGCCCCTAACCCCTAGCCTTTAAAAGGAAGCAATCATGATACGTTCTTTGTGGATCGCCAAAACAGGTCTGGATGCGCAGCAAACCCAGATGGATGTGATTGCCAATAACCTGGCCAATGTCAGCACTACCGGTTTCAAGCGTTCGCGGGCGGTATTCGAGGATTTGCTGTACCAGACTATCAGGCAGCCGGGTGCCCAATCTTCACAACAAACCCAGATTCCGTCCGGTTTGCAAATTGGCACGGGGGTTCGCCCGATTGCTGCGGAGCGTATCCATACCCAAGGTAATTTGCAGCTAACCGGCAACCAGTTGGATGTGGCGATTCAGGGAGCAGGTTTTTTTCAGGTATTGATGCCGGATGGCACGACGGCTTATACCCGTGATGGGTCGTTCCAGATGGATAGCCAGGGGCAGTTGGTTACCGCCAGCGGTTTTCCCGTGCAACCTGCTATCACCATCCCTGCCACCTCTACCGGCGTTACCATCGGCAGGGATGGCATTGTTACCGTGACACAATCCGGTGTAGTCGCGCCAGTACAAGTTGGCCAATTGCAATTGTCGACATTTATCAATCCGTCCGGGTTGCAAAGCATGGGCGAAAATCTTTATCAGGAAACGGCTTCTTCCGGAACACCTAGCACCAATGTGCCGGGAACAAATTCCAGTGGTTCGTTGAGCCAAACATATGTGGAAACCTCCAACGTGAATGTGGTGGAAGAATTGGTGAACATGATCCAGACGCAACGGGCTTATGAAATCAATTCCAAGGCTATTCAAACTTCGGATCAGATGTTGCAGAAATTATCGCAGATTTGATGGGTGAATTAAGGGGCGGAAATTGAACAGCGAGAAGCAAGGCGTGAGGAGCGAGCAAGGGGTAAGAGGCTGGAGTTTCTGTCTGCTGTCTGCTGTTTGCTGTCTGTTGCTTGGCTGTTCCACGACCCCGCCAACCAGTATCCATCAACCAATGACCGCCAAGCCTGTAGAGAAGAGGGTGGTTGCTCCGCCAGACGGGGCAATTTTCCATGCTGGTATCAACGAGCGCCCATTGTTCGAGGATAAGCGCGCGCGTAATGTGGGCGATATACTGACTATTAATATCGTGGAAAAAACCAGCGGCAACCGGAAAGCCAGCGGCAGTTCCAGTTATTCAAATAGCGTCAACGCCAATATTCCGACCGTAACGACTAATATTCCCAGCAAAGTCAGGCTCCCAGGGTCGGTTGCCAACATGCTCACCAATCTTTTTTCATTGAATGGTTCCATTGTCGGCACAACAGAAAACAAGGCGGCAGATGCAAGTGCTGGATCTACCAGCGAGGATTTGACCGGGACAATCAGCGTGACGGTGATCGATGTATTGGCAAATGGGAATTTGCTGGTCAGCGGTGAAAAACAGGTGGCCTTGAACCAGAGCGACGAATTTATCCGTTTCTCCGGCGTGGTAAATCCGACTACAATAACCAACTTGAATACCGTGCAGTCCACCCAGATTGCCGATGCGCATATTGAGTACAAGAGGGCCGGTGCGATGAGCGAGGTAATAAACGATGCGCAGTCACTAGGGTTCCTGGGGCGTTTCTTCCTGTCGGTTTTGCCATTCTGAGGATAGAAGGCGCATGAAACAGTTTTTTTCAGCAAAGTTGGGGTGTTTGTATACCGCTTCCCGCACCGGAGCGGCTGCTGGTCTGTCCGTCTTCTGTCTTTTGTTCTCTTTCTTCTATAGCAGCGCAGCGTATGCCGATCGTATTAAGGATATGGCGAGCATTCGGGGAGTGCGCGACAACCAGTTGACCGGCTACGGCCTCGTGGTCGGTTTGGACGGCACCGGAGACCAGACCACTCAAACACCATTTACGATACAAAGCTTTATCAGCTATTTGTCGCAACTGGGCGTAAATCTGCCACAAGGTACCAGCCTGCAACTCAAAAATGTCGCTGCTGTGTCGTTGACCGCCACGTTGCCGGCTTTTGCAAGGCCGGGCCAGCACATCGATGTGACGGTGTCGTCACCCGGTAATGCCAAAAGCTTGCGGGGGGGGACTTTATTGATGTCACCACTGAAAGGTGCGGATGGGCAGGTGTACGCGATGGCGCAAGGCAATGTGCTGGTCGGCGGAGCGGGAGCATCTTCGGGTGGCGCATCGGTGCAGGTAAATCATCTGAATGTCGGCCGCATACCGGATGGCGCGCAGGTGGAACGTGCCGTGCCGACGCTGCTGGGTCAGGGTGAGTTTATCAATCTGGAATTGAAAGCGATGGATTTCACCACTGCCGCACGCATCGTCGAGGTCATCAACGGGCAAATTGCCCCAAATATCGCATCAGCTCTGGATGGGCGGGTGATACAGATTCGCGCGCCCGGCGGTAATGAGCGCGTAGCCTTTATTTCCAAGATCGAAAATCTTGAAGCCAGCCCTGCACAGGGTGTCGCTAAAGTTATTATCAACGCGCGCACCGGTTCTATAGTGATGAATCAGGCGGTAGCTTTGGATACTTGTGCCGTTGCGCATGGTAATTTGACGGTAGTGATCAATACCGAGAGTTCGGTGAGTCAGCCGAATGCACGCTCGGAAGGCGTAACCGTGCAAACCGACCAAACCAGCATAGATGTCAAAACGGACAAGGGCAGCTTGATAAAACTCCAACAAGGGGTGTCGCTCAGCGAAGTGGTCAAAGCGCTCAATTCAATAGGTGCTACCCCGCAGGATTTGTTGGCTATACTGCAGGCCATGAAGTCGGCGGGAGCTTTGCATGCCGAACTGGAAATCATTTAGACTTACCCGATTAGCCACAAAGTTCGGCAGCTTTGCCTATCAAGCTGGCAATGGATTTTGTAGGGTGTATTTCATGCACCACGGTGCGCGGAGCGCACCCTACAGTGAAGTTTATAGGATTCAACTTGTGATTCCCCGCAGTTTTGCTGCGGGGGGAGGCGCAGGGTGAGCAAAGCAAGTATATTTGGGGCTTTCTAATGGTCAATCGTCTGGACACTTCCGCAAAACTGGCTCTCGATGCGCAGAGTTTGGAACGGTTGCGCGTTCAGGCAAAGCAGTCACCGGATCAGGCACTCAAGGCTGCGGCGCAGCAGTTCGAATCGGTATTTCTCAACATGATGCTGAAAAGCATGCGTGAAGCTACGCCGCAGGACGGTATGTTCGATAGCGAACAAACCAGGATGTTCACCGGCATGCTGGATCAGCAATTGGCGCAAGGCATGGCCAGCCGCGGTGTGGGCTTGGCCGACATCATGGTCAAACAGCTCAGAGGGCAAATGGCTGCGGAAAGCGCGCAGAAAATCGGCCCTCAATCTTCAATCGCCGATCCTCAATCCTTGATGAGCGCTTTGCCGCCTGCTTATAGCGAAATGGGTTTGGCGGGGATGGGCGAGTTTCCACCCAACTCGCAAAATGCCCAGCAGGATTTTGTGAACCGCATGTTGCCTTACGCCATACAGGCCAGCCAGACAAGCGGTGTGTCGCCGCAACTGATGCTGGGTCAGGCGGCGCTGGAAAGCGGTTGGGGAAAACGCGAAATCCGCATGGTGGATGGTAGTAACAGCTTTAACCTGTTTGGCATCAAAGCCAACGCCGACTGGAATGGCAAGGTGGCCGAGGTGATGACTACCGAATATAAAAATGGGATACCCAGTAAGCAGGTGGAAAAGTTCCGCGCTTACGCGTCATATGCCGAGGCGTTCAAGGATTATGCCGAATTGCTGAGCAATAATCCGCGTTACGCAAGCGTGTTGCAGCAGGGTGACAATGTGGCGGGAATGGCGCAGGCATTGCAAAAAGCCGGATATGCAACCGATCCGAAATATGCCGAAAAGTTGGTGAGCGTTATGGGCAGAATTAATTTGGCAGGTTAACCGCCCCTGATGATAGGCGGGAAATTTAATTTCCCTTCGCGGCAAAATTTGTGATGAGCTGTTTCAAGATACGCTAAAGAGTTTTCAGTATGTGCCGATAACTCAGTACAGGATCGCCATCAGGCGGACAAAGGAATATCGTGGCAGACTTATTTACTTCGGCGTTAAGTGGCATAAATGCCGCTCAGCTAGGCCTCGCGACCACTGAGCACAATATTGCCAATGCAAGCACTCCAGGGTACACGCGGCAGCAAACTGTGACTGTTGCACGGCTTAGCCAGGAGACCGGTTCGGGATTTGTCGGGCAGGGTGTCGATGTACAAAATGTGACGCGAATCTACGACAAATATTTGTCCGCTCAGGTTTTGCAGGAGCAAAGCCAGGCGACCTACCTTACTGCGTATCACACGGCACTCAAGCAAATTGATAATCTGGTGGCAGATCCGACTGCCGGAGCATCGCCGGCGATGCAGAGCTTTTTTGACGCGATGAGCGCCGTGTCCAATAACCCCGAGTCGATACCCGCGCGCCAGACTATGCTTGGCAACGCACAGTTTGCCGTAAACCGGTTTCAGGCGATTGATCAACGCATGACCGATATCGCCAATGGACTTAACGGGCAGATCACCAGCAGCGTCAATGCCGTCAACGGTTATGCCCAGCAAATTGCTGCCCTGAACGGCAACATCAAGCGCGCTATTGCGACAACACAGACGCAGCAGCCCAATGACCTGCTCGACCAGCGCGATCAGTTGATTACCAAGTTGAACCAGGAAATTAAGACAACTCAGGTGCAGCAACCGGATGGAACGTTGAGCGTTTTTGTGGGCAACGGCCAACCGTTGGTGCTGGATGAACAGGCGATGAAGTTGCAGGTTGTCCAATCGCCAAGCGATCCGAGTAAATTGGATATCGCTTACCTGAGAAATGGGCAAACCCTCGCTATGCAGCAAAGCAGCGTTCAGGGCGGCAATCTGGGGGCGTATCTCACTTTCCGCGACCAAAGCCTGGAACCTACCCGCAATGCGCTCGGACGTGTGGCGCTGGGCTTGGCAAACAGCATTAACCAGCAGAACCAGTTGGGGCAGGATTTAAATGGGGCGCTGGGAGGTGACCTTTTTACTGCCGCCGTGCCGCGTGTTATCCAGAATGCGAACAATGCTGCTACGTCCGGGGTTCCCACCGTTACGATTGCAAACGTAACTGGATTAACGTCCAGCGATTACCAGCTCAAGTTCAACGGCGGAACCAGTTACACATTATTGCGCCTGTCGGATAATACGGCGACAAATTACACAAGTTTGCCGCAGACTGTGGATGGCATGACCATCACTGCGCCAGTTCCCGTTACGGCAGGCGACACCTTCCTGATCCGCCCAACTGCAAACGGCGCGCGCGATATTGCCGTTGCAACCAACGATCCAGCCAAGATTGCCGCTGCCGCGCCGATGCGCGGGACTGCGGCATCGGCTAATACCGGTACTGCAAGAATCAGCAACGGGACGGTTGCAACCCCTGTAACCGCTAATCCAGCACACCCGGCGACAGATTTAAACTTGCAGGCTCAGGTCACTATCACGTTTACCAGCGCCACCACTTTTACAGTGGCAGGTGCCGTGCCTGCGGTTGGTGCGCAGCCCTATGTTGCTGGGCAGGACATCAGTTATAACGGCTGGAAGGTACAAATTACGGGCACTCCTGCAACGGGTGATGTCTTTAATGTGGTATCCAACACCAATGCGGCTGGCGACAATCGCAACATTTTATTGATGTCGGCTATGCAGACACAAAACCTGATGGCGAATGGAACCGCAAGCTTTCAGGAGATATATGGCCAGTTGGTTGGCGATGTCGGAGCCAAAACCAGCGAGCTGTCCGTGACCAGCCTGGCGCAGACCAATATGGCCGCTCAAACGGTTGCGGCGCAACAGGCGGTTTCGGGCGTAAATCTGGATGAGGAGGCGGCCAATTTGATGCGCTATCAGAAAGCATATCAAGCGGCCGCCAAGGCGATGCAAATTGCTAGCACCATGTTCGATGCGGTGCTGGCTATAGGAAGGTAGGTGTGTGATGCGTATCAGTTCCAATACCATATATGACAGCAATGTCGCTGCGCTTGGGCAGCAGCAAACCAATTTATTGAAAACCCAGCAGCAGGTTTCCACCGGGCGGAAAATACAGACTGCTTCGGATGATCCGGTCGCGGCGGCACGCGCGATAAGCGTCAATCAGGCCGATGCGATGAACACGCAATATGCCGCGAACCGTACGTCAGTGCGCCACACTTTGTCTCTTGCGGAAAGTAATCTGCAGGGTGTGACAGCCCTGATCCAGGATGTTCAAACCGCAGCCGTCAGTGCAGGCAACGGTAGCCTTTCAGCTATTGACCGCCGCACCATAGCGACGGAATTAAGCGGAAGATTGCAAGAGCTGGTTGGTTTGGCAAACAGCACGGATGGTGCGGGCAATTACCTGTTTTCAGGATTTCAGTCCCAAGCACAGCCTTTTGCCGATGTGGCTGGTGTAATCAGCTATAACGGTGACGACGGGCAGCGCCTGGCGCAAGCAAACGCCTCTCGACAAATCGCAGCGAGTGATTCGGGTGCGGATATTTTTATGCGGGTAAAAAATGGTAACGGCACATTCATCACCCAAGCTACAGCTGGTAATACCGGCACAGGTATAATCAGCCCAGGATCAATTACGGACCCTGCCGCGCTGGTGGCGGGTAATTCGTATACCATTTCATTCAGTGTTGCTGCTGGCGTGACGAGCTATACGGTGACGGGAGCGCCTGCTGCGCTGGTGCCTGCTATGGCCGGTATAGCTTATGTTAGCGGGCAAGCCGTCAGCTTTGGTGGCATGCAGTTGGACATTCAAGGCGCACCCGCTAATGGCGATACATTTACCGTTGTGCCCAGCACTAACGAGAGCATATTTAAGACTATCTCCGATTTAATTACTGCGCTGAATGCCACGGTGCCGACCGCAGCCAATGGAGGCACGACCGGTTTGACCAATAGCCTGAATCGCGGCCTTAATAACTTGGATAATGCGCTGAATAATATTCTGTCCATCCGGTCATCGCTGGGTTTGCGCCTGCAGGAGGTTGATGCGCTACAGATAGCGGGCG